>LAZR01002247.1_pt1 | contig 11366 bp, 6 predicted proteins | sample 329461 | NCBI WGS metagenome assembly LAZR01 (sample SAMN03002196, study PRJNA259156) | marine sediment metagenome | biome: sea floor; feature: Hydrothermal impacted sediments; material: marine sediment; isolation source: Loki non-amplified sample from Loki's castle hydrothermal vent sediment ...
GATGAATATCATAAAAAATTTGGTTATCCCCTTTTTGAAGTCAAATTAGATCATAGTGAAGGGGTAGTTCCCATAATAAGTGAAATAAAAACAATTGTTGAAAGTCCCTGTGGTGCAACGAATCTAAGTCTAGATCATATTCGAGGCAAGACTTTAACACCTGAGACTATAACCTCGTTCGGATTAAATGTTAGATATGAATGCCGTGAACCTGTTTCGATCTTATTATCGCATAAGGATATGGCAGATTCCTCAGCCTTATCGCAAATGTTAAGTTTATTAGATGCTTTAGAAAAAGCGGCTCCCTCGCATTTCTTACCAGGTACTCCTATGGGAGAATATACGGCTAAAAGGCGGGAAGAGTATAAAACCCCAAACTCAACATCAGCCCTATTTGATGAGATTGAATAAGTGGAAGCTATGTTTAGTTTATAAGTAATTCTTTTCTTCCCATTTTAATTTCAAATGTGAGGACATTCTTTTAATATGAGTTTAAAATTGACACACAAGTAAAAGTTTTTATATTTTGTTTTTCTAATAAATATTTGTTAAATAAATCAAATTTAACAATAATTTTATATAGAGGTGAAAAAAAATGGTATTGCTTATGATTACTACATGGTTTCCCCCCGAAAGGGAAGAAGAGGTAAATGAAATTTATTTAGGACTACCAGCAAAATATCCCGTTGATGAATCCTTGGGCAAAGCGCTTGTTCCACTAGGTGGTAGGTCAACAAAAGAAGGAACCAAATCCATAATCGTTTTTGAAGTAGCAAAAGGAAAGTTTGACGAAGCTATGGAACTAACTTTAAAGAACCTGCGTGAATTTAGACATATTGAGGGATATAGGTATGAGGTAGAAACCTTATTGTCTCAAGCTGAAGCAATGAATTTAATTGGAGTAGCCATACCAGCTTAATCATTAATAAAGGACATTTTCTTTAAATACAAAATAAATCCTACCTTTTTTTTTTAATTTGGTTTATTATTGAAATAAAGTATTTGAAGAGAGTGTAGTAGTTTAAATAATAAAATGTTAATTTGAGGTTAATATAATTTCTTTTATGCTTTTTATAAAATACAATCCATTTATAATTGTAGTGTAGTTTAAAATGTTCGATAGTCGAGTGTGTATTGTAGATGTCGAAACCAGTGGATTAAATCCGAATTATGATTTAATTTATGAAATTGGGATGGTGGAATTAAACTTAGGTACAGGGGAAACTAATATATTATTTGATTCTGTAGTGAAAGAATCCTTATTCGGGGAAGAATATAGAGGTTCATGGATTTTTGAGAATTCTTCTCTTACTTTTGATGATGTAAACAACGCCCCTCTATTTGATGGTTTTATTCCAGAATTACAGGAAATATTTAACAATTATAGTATAACGGCGTTTAATAAATCATTTGATCTAGGATTTCTAACCTCGCGAGGGTTAAAAGTGCTAAATGAACTTCCGTGCATAATGTTAACTGCTACAAATATTCTTAAAATACCATTCTCAAATGGTAGAAAACGTTTCAAATGGCCTACTTGTCAGGAAGCATGGGATTACTTCTTTCCGAATAGTCCTTATGTTGAAAAACATCGTGCACTTGATGATGCTCTCCATGAAGCAATGATTTTTTTTGAAATATTCCGACGTGGTTTGATTCCAATTATCGAAGAGATCGTTAACTAAATTTAACCTACAAACTAACTACAATCCGCATCTTTCTCTAATCTCATTTTCCGTAAAGATTTGATTGCAATTTCTACATTCATACTCTCTTTCAGGATTAATTTTGATTAAACCTCCACAACAAGGGCATTGGATATAAATTTTAAAATATTTAAAATTAAGGTTTAAAGACTCAATCTCCTTTTCATGATTGTTTTTCTTACTTGATTTTATGCTCATATCGTTTCATTTTCAATATTTTTAGAATTAAATAGCCTTATTTCTAAATGTATTTAAATGAAAAATCGATGTACAAATAAAAAGATTGTTGCGATGACTAAAAAATGATTTATTTTGGGTAATTTGATTCAATATTAAAATCTATTCTGAATTTGTAAAGCTAACAGATCTTTCAATCTTAAATTAAATTAATAATCATTCTGAGCCTTAAAATTTTAAATGGAAAAAGACTATTTTAGAATCATAGAGTTTTATTATACTTTGAATGTAAATTCCCAACTCAAAAGATAAAATCAGAAAATATGGATTTAAATAATTTTAATAAACAACTTTTAACTCGATATACAGAATCGGAGTGTAAAAGACAGTTATTTTTGGATTTGGCTCAAATTAAGCCAGAATTATGGTATATAGACAACCGGGCTATAGAGAGAATAAGACATGAGCGCCTTCAAAATAAATTTTTAAAGGATTTAGGCAATAAATTTGAGCAAAAGGTTTACTCCCATCTGGTAAGATATATTGGAGTTAAATATAACGTAAAAGATAATGGGGAAGTAGATGAAACCTACTTAAATCCAGGAATATTTGAGCAGTTTTATGATGAATTAATAAAGAACACTAACTTAGATGATATTATTTTACTAGAATTTCAATATGAAACACCGGAATATTTTTTCAAGAAGATATTTCCCCCCAAAAATAACGTGAATGAAATACCGGTTAATTTTGGAGAACAGAGACCGGATATAATTATTATCGGAAACTCTTTTAATAAAAAAAAGAAAAAAGTGGTAGAATTACTTTCTGATGGAACCACTCGAGAAGTTCCAAAGAGTGAAATCAGTACTCGATTTGGCATTTCAATTATTGATGTGAAAAATATTAGTGAAGATCATATTGGAAAAAAACAATTTATTGAAATTTTGTATTATTTATGGACTTTGGCTTCTTATTTAAAAGAACATAATTTAGATGAAAAATTTTTTGTCCGTATCGATTTTAATGGTATTTTTCCTCAATATAGTGAAGATATTTTAAAGACTCTTCATTCTTTAGATGATTTTCTAGATTTAACAATTCAATTACATTGGGAGCAAACACATCAAGTTTTCCTGGATATAATCCAAAAAATTAAAAAACTTTGGTTAAAAGCACCTATCCCTATAGAATCAACACCTGTAAATATTCAAGCCTCTTGTGGATATTGTTATTTTATTGAAGATTGTAAAAAAACATTAGGAATAGATAGTGAACCGTGTGATTGGTCTTTACAATTGATACCCTACACCTCTTTTTCTATTGCTCAGCAATTATTAAGCTTAGGATTTAAAACTATTGGTGATGTTTCTGCAAACATTGGTTCAATTAAAATTGGAAATACTCCTGAACCTCTTTATGCTGAATTACCTTTATTGAAATTAAAAGCATTAGCTCTTATTAATAAACAAGTTGTAAATCCCCAACAAGGAGAAATCCATACTTATTCTATTCCACGATTTACGACTATTTCTATAACTTTTGCTATAGAGAAAGATCCTGTAAATGAAAGAGTTTATGCCGCAGGATTCTATGTTGATATGGTTGTTTCTGGAAAATCCCCTTTTGGAGGGATTTTTAATAATTGGTGGAAGATATGGAAAGATGGGCTTAATTCTAACAAAAAGCCTAAAGAAATTCAAGCAAAGTTAAATAAAAATCTTATTAGACCTTTACCTCTTGTCGAAGTTGAGCAGTTCTTATATTTTTTAAAAAAACTAAAAACTATAATTATTTATCTTAAAGGAGATAAAACTAAATCCGGACAACCAAGAAAAACTACTGAAATAATATATCAATTTGCCATAATCAATAAAGGACACACAAATGAAGAAGAAATTAATTTTACAAAGCATATCATAAAAAAACTTTATACCATATTTGAATTATGTAATGTTGTAGAAAATTATATAGTAACTGATGGATACAAAGCAGGTACTTATTATGGTCCTACAACTAGCCTCTTCTATTGGTCTAAAAGACAACTGAACAATTTCCAATCTATGTTAGAGCGAAACCTGAACTCTATTATTGATGATATTGATGTTTGGGGGAAGTATTTAGCTATCATTTCTTACTTTACTCCATCAGACTCAGAAGTCGCTCATCCCTATCAACACAAAAAACTTTTTAATGTCCAAGATTTTGCTGAGACAATCCTTGGATTTCCAAGCATAATTAGTTACACATGGCATGAAATAGCTAAGATTGTAAAGAAAATAAATAGCAGTAATAAGTTTTGGGTACAACATTTTAATTACATGGATTTCAATAATTGGTATTTAATGCTTGTTGAAGATGATATACCTGAGAAGAAAAACTTCCGTTCGGAACTACGTAGACAAGTAATGCATAAAATCCGTACTATTAACCAACTACGGAAGGTTTTTCAAATTGAAAGTAGGTATGTCATATCAAAGCATGCACGAATTATCAGTAAAGAAGAGATTCGAAGAGTTATTTTACCTACAGATTATCATTCAATCGCTCAAGTGTGGTATCTCTTTTCAAAATTGACAGGATCAATGGAAGAAATGGATACGGAACATTTTCGCACTATTTACCCCGAATTCAGTATCGCTAAGTTAGCAGCGGCTAAAGTTTCTAATTTAATTATTCGACAAAGTGGGGTGAAAAAAGTTTATTACGAATTTCAAATGAAGGGACTTTCCAGTAATATGAAGATTCGAGCTAACGACAGAGTTTTGCTTATTCCCAACGAAAAGAGAGATATGAGTGCTAATCGCAGAATGGAACCTTGGAAAGTATCAATCGAAAGTATGGAATGGTTATCCCACATCAACGGATATAAAGTAATTACTAAAGAAACAAGTGCAGATCTATTTGATATGGTCAAAAAGGATAAAGAAATTCCTGAAAGTCCTGAAGATTTAGATTGGTACTTGTATCCCACATATATAGATGCCTGGTCAAAAAAGTTATACGGAGAGAATGCATTACTTCAAAGATATAATATGGGGAGATCTTGGCTTGGTTCTCGTCTTTCCTATCTTTGGAAGATCAGATCAAAACAAGAATTATTTTGGCCAGAAAATTGGACTTTTTCTGCACCCTCCGTTTATTTATATGCCCCAAATCTCCTTTTAAGAATGACAAACGGCCCTCAAGAAACTCATGATAAATTATTAACTCAGATAGAACCTACTCTTGATCCATCCCAGGAAAGGTCTATTCAAATATCTTTAGAAAAAGTTATTTCTGGTATACAAGGACCTCCTGGTACTGGTAAATCTCAAACAATCGCTGCTTTAATTGATGAATATTATATAAGACGTATCAGTAACGGTAAAAAGTCTGTTAAGATCTTGGTAACCTCATTTTCATATGCTGCGATACGAGTTCTCATCAAAAAAATTAGGGAAGGGAAGGATAAAAGTGGTAAGCCTACTCCATCTTCTCAAATTCAAATGATTTTTCTGCACTCAATGCATCAAAAACCTATACCTTCCTTATCTGGATGTAGGGAAGTAGATGATTTAATAAGAAGTGGATCAACTTGGAAATTAAATAATCAACCTTATACAGTCACTAATTCAAAGTTATTGGAAGAATCCTTAGAAAATTGTTATATTATATTTGCTAATGCTCATCAGCTTTATTTTCTGCCTGAAAGAGTTGAAGATGATTTTTCATTTGATCTGATATGTGTTGATGAAGCTAGTCAACTTCAAGTAGATCATTTCATGTCAAGCCTTCAGTTTGTTAACAAACATAAATTCGTCATAAAACCAAAATATCGTGGTGAACCTAATACTCGAATTACAGATAATGATGAGATAAAACACCTCTCTATTGAAAATAATTTAGATCCGAATCTCCTTACTAAGATCGTAATTGTGGGGGATTATAATCAACTTCCTCCAGTCCAACCTGTTCCACCACCCAAAAACCTAGAGAGTATCTTAAAAAGTTTATTTGTGTATTATGTAAAAAATCATGAAATTCCAAATTCCCAACTTCAAACTAATTATCGAAGTCATAAAGATATAGTAAATTATACTTCTCAGTTAGGTTTTTATGAAGATTTAAAACCAGATCCTAATAATATGGATAGGATTATAAAGGGTAATATCAATAACGTTGAGGAAAAATGGGTTCAAGAAATCCTCGAACCACAAAAAGTTGTTTCATGTATTATACATAAAAAAAAGTTTGAAATCGGTGTTAGTGCTCTAGAATCATATCTTGTAGTAAAAATAATAATTGGTTATTTTAAAATGGTACAACCTGTATCAAAAGCTCAAGAACGCTTATTTTGGAGAGAAACTGTTGGTGTTGTAGCCCCTCATAATGCCCAAGGGAGATTAATAATAAGACAATTATATGATAAGCTCATAGATCCATCAAAGCCATTAACATGTCTTAATCATTCCGAATTAATGAATCTCTTGATAAACACGATTTATTCTGTTGAAAAATTCCAAGGGTCTGATAGGGAACTTATCATCTCATCAATTGGAATTTCTGATAAGGATCAGCTTAATGCTGAGAGTGAATTCATATATAATATAAATCGATTTAATGTCCTTACTTCAAGGGCAAAAAGTAAGATAATATTAATAGCAAGTAAAAGATTCTTCAAATACATACCAAAAGATAGAAATATCATGGAAGAGGCTGCGCATATACGTAATTATGCATTAAATTATTGTAATAAATCCATTAATTTTTCCTTTAAAGATGAGAAAAATTTAGATGAGGTTGTTGAATTTAGATATAAAGATTAAAATAAAATAAGATAAAAATGAATGCAAAATTTATCCATATTGCTGACGTTCACCTCGGAAAAAGGCAATATAATAATAATGAGCGTTATCAAGATTATTTTAGGGCTTTTAAATGGATATTAGAATTTGCAATTCAAGAAAGTGTTGATTTTGTTTTAATTGCCGGTGATTTATTCGATAACCGTAAGGTCAGTCCAGAAGTTCTGACAGAAGTTTTTTATATTATTCGTAATTTTAAAACCAAATCACAAGAAGCCCTTAATCGAGAGATCCCATTAATTTGTATTGAAGGAAATCATGATACTCCTATTTATTCTAAACAATCTTGGATGACATTTTTAGCAGATTTAGATTTAATTATACTTTTATCTGGAGAATATGATAAAATCAAGAAAACTATGAGTTTCGAACCTTATGATCCTGAAACTCGCCGGGGTGGAATGATACAAATAAAAAATATCAATATTTACGGAGTTTCTTTTTATGGGAGTTCCACAATTCATCTACTACAACCGATTACTGACGCTATTAAAGTGAACCTCTCAAAATTAAATGTCTTAATGATGCATTTTGGAATACAAGGACAGGATCCATCTAAACCTGGTATAGAATTATCTGATCTATTTAAAAAATTGCATACCAGAGTTGATTATTTAGCTTTAGGGCATTATCACCGACTATATCAACTCCCTCGCAAAAGTCCTTGGATATTCAATCCTGGAGCCTTAGAAATTACAGATATTGGAGAGGTTTTTGATTATTTTGACAAAGATGCCAAAAGAGGAGCATTTTTTATCTCAAGTGACGAAAAAACATATCAAATTAAGCCTCTAATATGTGAAAATGGTGATATTGATGATCCAAGTTTGATCCCAAATCGTAAATTTTCACGAATCCAAACAATTGATCTCGGAGAAACTACATCTTTTGATGAGTCAATAGCATTAGTGCTAGACAAAATTAAAAGAAGCGGAATAGATACAAAAGATTCTTCAACTGCTTCGGCGCTAAACGATTTAAATTGTCCTATTCTTTTCTTTAACATTAAAGGACAAGTTAATTACTCTCGTTTAGATGTGAATATAAATCAGCTCCGACATGAAATCTTAGATAAATTTGCTCTTCTTGAAGTTAGAATTTTCTCCCCATTTTTAATTTCTAGTTTAGATGATATCAAAGTACCTCAAGGGAAAAAGACAATTGAAGAAATAGAATTTGAAATATTTACTGCGATGGTAGAAGAAAACTCATCGTTCGAGCATGTAAAAGAAGAAGTAGTAGAGTTAATGAAAAATTTAAAAACAGAATTATTAGTTGCTAAACCTAATTATCCTGCTTTAAAAGAATTTATCAAGGAATGGTGTTTGCATAATGCTAGTGAATTTAAAATCCAAAATCTTTTACCTAAATCAGAACCAGATGAAATTCCTGAAGTAGAGGAAATTGAGGAGAGGGATTATGAGGTTGATTTAGATCTCGATGAATATATTGATAGTATTGAAGAAGAGGAGGTAGAATAGGATGATTATAACAAAAATTGAACTTGAGAATATAACGACTCACAAAAAGACAACAATAGATTTTCAACGCGGACTGAATTTGTTATATGGGCCAAATGGGTCGGGTAAATCTACAGTTCTTAAGATGATTGGGTTTGTACTATTTGATTCTCTTCCAGGTAATCAAAAAAACTATGTTAGGGAGAGCAGTACAAAATCACCTAAATTTGGTAAGATTAAACTATGGGTTGAAGGCTTAAACGATGACCAATTTATTATTCAGAGAACTCTAGCAAAAGCTAAACAAGCAATTGAAGTTTCGGATGCAAGAACAGGAATTATTGAAAGAGGAATAAATAATGCTACACAATTACAAGAATGGTTAAAAATTCAATTATCTTTAAGCCCAGAGGTTGATTTAGCAAATTTATTTAGGACTTCGGTGGGTGTTCAACAAGGCACTTTTACAGAACCTTTTTTACGCACCCCACAAAAAAGAAAAGACTTTTTTAATCCTGTTTTACAGATGGATGTATACAGAACAGTATGGTCAAAAATACGTAACATAATCAAAGAGTTTGATAAAGATTTACAACAAGCTGAAAATAAACAAACCGAATTAGAAACTAGATTAGAGACCAAGGATGATTATGAAAAGAAAAAGGAACAAAACGAAATAAAACAAAAGAATGCTCAGAATGAACTTCATAAAACAATCCTTGAAATTGCTGAATTAAATGAACTTTTTAAAAAACAGAAGCGCATGCGTGATGACCTTATCAGGATTCAAAATACACTTGAAAATTTAGAATCAAGACGTCTTGACCTACACGAAACAAGTAAAAAATTAAGTGAAAATTTAAACAGTGCATTATCAGCAGAGATAATTTGTAAGGAAAGTTTAGCTGACTATGAGCGTTATAGAGAGTTGATCAAAGAAGAAATTAAATTTAGAAAACTTTATGAGAAATTAACTGGGCTGCAAGAAGAGATTTTTGAGTTAAACCAACAGCTTACTAAAATAAATACTCTTAGAGAAAATATCCAAAAACAAATAGAAAATATACTTAAAGATAAAGCAAATTTATCAACTTTAGAAAAAGAAAGCCAAGAATTCCATAACCTGAAACAACCAGTCCAAGTACAAAGAGATAAAATTAGTAAAATAGATGCAGCTGAAGACCAACTAAATAAATTAAAAAAGCAGAATCTTGAAACTTTTGAAAAAGTAAAAGACCTTGAAAATATCTTGAAAGAGCTTCCAGAAGTTGAAGAGAAAAGCCTAAATTTTGAGGCTCTCATAGAAAAATCAAATGAAGTCAAACTTAGAATCAACTCATTAGAAACGGAGATTAATACACTTCTCACGGATAAATTGATTTCTAAGGATGGAGTATGCCCGATTCTAAAAAAAGAGTGTGATAAAGCAGATGGAAAATCATTTGATGTAATTTTTCAAGAAAAGATTGAAAATCTAAAAAAAAACCTTACCCCGATTAAAAGTGAATTTGAAGAACTAAATAAAAAAACAATTAACTATAACGAATTCCAGAAAAAATTATCTGAATTAAAGCTGAAAGAAAGAGATTTTCATAACCTAAGAGCACGACAGTTTGAGTTTGGAAAAGAGATAAAGAAATTAATAACTCAAATCAATTTAAGAACTGATCAAAATGAAATATTAAACAGATTAAAAGTTCAACAAGATGCACTCGAACCATCCGTAGAAAAATATAATGTTTTAAAAGAAAAAGTTGAGAAGCAACTGCCAGAACTCCAAGAAAAGTTAGGAGAATTACAAAAGAAATTCATACCACTCAGAAAAAAATTAATACCTTTAGAAAAAGAAAAGAAAAAATTAATTCATGTACCGGATGAATTAAAAGAGATTAATGATGAGTTAGATAAGCTTAGAGAAAATCATGATAAATTTCAAAAGAACGAAATAATTGCTAAAAATATGCAAAACATCAAATTAGACCTTGAAAAATGTAAAGCGAAACTTTCAGGCGTCGAAACATCACTTAAAAAACAAACAGCAGAAAATAGAATTTTAATCAGGCAATTTAATGAAGAAGAATTTAAGAAGATTGACAATAAATTACGTAATTTAGAAGAAGCAAAAGGAAATTTAAAGAATCAAGTTTTAGATGCAAAAAATAATTTAGCGGAAGCCAAAGAAAAATTAAAAGCTCTCAAAGAAACAGAAGAAGAGTTAACATTAGTATTAAATAATATCGATGCTCTTAAATTTATGAAGAATTTCACTAAAATAATCCGTAATTATTTTGACGGCGCAGGACCAAAAATAACAGAAATTCTCCTTGCTAATATCAATATAGAAGCAACCAGTCATTATAGAAATATAATGGATAATCCAAACGTAATTCTGGAATGGGAACATGATTATCAGATCAAAATTAAATCTTCTGAAAACGAAAAAGAATTTCACCAGCTCTCAGGAGGTGAACAAATGGCAGCTGCATTGGCTATTCGATTAGCTATTTTAAAAGTGCTTTCAAATGCGGAATTTGCCTTTTTTGACGAGCCGACTATGAATTTAGATTCAAATAAACGCGAAAATTTAGGTAAAATTATTCAGAGAATTAAGGGTTTTAAACAATTCTTTGTAATATCACACGACGATACATTTGAAGAAAATGTGGAAAATGTAATCAAATTTTCCAAAGATGAGAAAGAAATAACCAGAGTTGATTTTATTTCTAAAACTAAGGACCTTGAATTAGTTTGAGAAATGTACACATAATTACTTTTAAATCGAAACGGAGATTGGTGTGTAAAAAATCACTAAATGTTAAGTTTAAACCTTGAATCTAACATGTCTAGCAAATGCAAAATCTCTGCTTCAGCAATTTGAGGCTCAACCACAGAATCCCATTCTTTTTTTCCATGATGGCTAAGGACCAAATGCCTAATTCGATTTTTTAAATCTTTAGGAAAATTTTCTATTTTCTTCATGTAATTTGATATTAATTGAGCACCCAATATAAGATGTCCATGTAGTTCTGAGCCTTCAATGTATTTTGGAACACCATTATAGAGTTTATACTCAAATATCTTTCCTATATCATGTAATACAATTCCTGTATAGATTAAATCAACATTTAGATTTGTATCTCTATTATAATATTTTTCTAATTGTTGAAAGATCTTTA
>LAZR01002248.1_pt1 | contig 11357 bp, 5 predicted proteins | sample 329461 | NCBI WGS metagenome assembly LAZR01 (sample SAMN03002196, study PRJNA259156) | marine sediment metagenome | biome: sea floor; feature: Hydrothermal impacted sediments; material: marine sediment; isolation source: Loki non-amplified sample from Loki's castle hydrothermal vent sediment ...
AAGAGCCGATATTTTAAATGGAACTTTGAGACTTAATCCCAACGATCCTATTCCTGATTTAAGGCCGGAATCAACCATATCAACGGAATTCGGATTTGATACCCGTTTTTTCAACAACCGCCTGAGATTAGATTTCACCTACTACAAGACCAACACCTCTGATCAGATTTTTAGAACCCCTGCACCTTCCGGTTCAGGAATATCCTCTAAGTTCCAGAATGGTGGTGATATCCAAAACACGGGTGTTGAAATTGCCCTTGGTGCCACTTTATTTAATAATCCAGATTTTTCTTGGGATTTGGACTTGAATTTCTCAAAAAACCAGAGCGAGGTTCTGGAAATCACCTCCGGTTTTGATGAGCTAGTCGTAGGAAATGCCGATTTTATAAGGGAATACCGTTTGGTAAAAGGTCAGCCATTTGGCGATGTATATTCGAGAGGTTTTCTAAGGGATGACCAAGGCAGGGTACAAATTGATGCCAACGGCCTTCCATTGACTACCACCGGCCTTGATGTTTTGGTATCCAATTACAACCCCGATTGGTTGGGTGGTATCCGGAATTCATTGACGTACAAAAACTTTAACTTCAGCGTGCTCGTAGATATTAGGCAAGGTGGTTCGGTAACTAGCTTCACAGAGGCTATATTGGCCCGTGACGGTCTATTGGATTATACGGTTGCAGGCCGTGACGGGAGTCTTGTTTTCGGAGAGAACATATTTGAGGGGGAAGCTGCCGTTCTTGAGGGAACCGATACCCCAAATAATTTGACTACAAACTCAGAAGCCTTCTGGAACCGTGTGGGGGGAAGAAACGCCCCAGTCGGGGAAGCTTTTAAACGTGATGCTTCCAACATCAGAGTACGCGAAATGGTTCTGGGCTATTCGGTACCGGATAAATTTTTGGAAAATAACTTTTTTACCTCAGCGAGTTTTTCCCTAGTTGGCAGAAACCTATTCTTCATTAGCAATAAAGCTGGTAATTTTGACCCTGAGACCCTTAGTAGTGTCTCTACCACATCAAATGCTACAGGAAATGGCGAAATTACTTCAGAGGGAACAGAGGCATTTGCGCCCCCTACCACTCGAACCATAGGCGTATCACTTAATTTTGGATTCTAACAAAATTGTAACTTTAAAAGTAAAAAAATGAAAAATATATTCAATCGAATTTTACTTGGGGCCACCTTAGCTTTAGTGCTGGGTAGTTGTGACGAAGATTTTACGGAAGTCAATACCGATCCAAAGAATTTTGTGGTCGATAATGTGACTGGAGCCGATTATCCACTATTTGTGAAAACTGCCCTGTATACCCCAACGTACACGTATCCAGACGCAGCGGGGCCTTTTCAGCTCGGGCACTCCCTTTTTCCCGATGTCTATTCCAACTATTTTGCGACTACCGCACCCAACTTCGACAGCGACCAGTTTATATTGGTCGGAAGGTGGCTCAACGGTTCTTATAATTATTTTTATTCGCAATCGGCACCTAACATCAAAGTAGCAGAAGATTTAGCGGTCGATTTAGGGTTTGATGTGGAAAACGCAATTATGAAAACCTGGCGCGTTTATGCCTATCATAGAATAACCGATCTATGGGGCCCCATACCCTATTCCCAATTCGGTAATTTGGAGACTACGGTACCTTACGATTCTCAAGAGGATATTTATAACGATTTTTTTGTGACTCTAGATGAGGCGGTAGCCGTTTTAAAGGCAAATGCTGGAAATACATCTTTTTTGGCCGACAATGATGTCATCTACGGTGGCTCAGTAGATTCTTGGCTAAAATTCGCAAACACCTTACGTCTGCGCCTAGCCCTTCGGATTAAATATGTGGATGGGGCAAAGTCAAAAATAGAAGCTGAAAAGGCGGTAGCGGATGGTGTTATGCTTTCTAACGATGACAATGCCGAAATAACTACAACGATTAATTTCCCCAATTACTACAACACCATTACCCAGTGGGGCGAGTTTCGTATGAGTGCGGATATGGAGAGTATTCTAAAAGGATATCAAGACCCAAGAATCGCCAATTACTTTGCGCCAGCATCATCGCCCGATAGCGAAGATGATCCGGCAGGAGTAGAATTTCCGTTTGAAGGAATGCGCAACGGTCAGGTGACCGCAAATAAACAAGGTACGGATTTCAATGCTCTGGCCTCGAATATGGCGGAAGCTTTTACCATTCCTGGAGTTGCAGGTCCAAATTGGCAGGTAATGCGGGCAGCTGAGGCCTATTTCTTAAGGGCAGAAGGTGCTCTTGAAGGATGGACAATGAACGGAACCGCAGAGGATCTTTACGGTCAGGGAATCGTATTGTCCCATACCGAATTGGGCTACGATGGCAATGACCTTTCGGGTAACGACTACGTTACCAGTTCGAATCTACCCGCTGCCATTGACGCTGATAATCCAGCAGTATCCACTGTACCGGTCTCTTTTGATAACGGGGCCAACAAAGAGGGACAATTAGAGCAAATAATCACTCAAAAATGGATCGCTCTTTATCCCGATAGTGAAGAAGCCTATTCGGAACGTAGAAGAACGGGGTATCCGACGCTCTATAACCGGTTAAATTCACTGAACGCGAAAATTCCAGTGAATCAAATACCGAGGCGCATGCCCTATGTTTCGAGCGAATTCTCCACGAATGAGCAAGCCGTCAATGACGCGATTAACAATCTTTTGGGAGGTCCCGACGATGGCACCACTAAACTCTGGTGGGACGCCAAGAACTAAAAAATAAATTCTAAAGAAAAAAAAGACCGCCCAATAGCGGTCTTTTTTGTAAAATAGAAGTACCTCTTGGTAACTTTACTGTACCTCATTTGATATCCTATGCGTACTATCCTGAAATTTTCACTGCTAATCATCCTAATAGGTTCTTGCCAAAAAGAAGATGCCAGCCAACAATTTACGCTGCTGTCTCCCAAAACAACGGGTATAAATTTCAAAAACCTAGTTCAGGAAACTGAAGAATTCAATGTACTGACCTATGGGTATCTTTATAATGGCGGTGGTGTATCCATCGGGGATGTCAATAACGACAATCTACCCGACATTTATTTTACGGGTAATATGGTAGGCAGCCATCTTTATATTAACAAAGGCAATTTTGAGTTTGAAGAAATCGCAAAAGAAGCAGGTGTTTTTGCAGAGGGCTTATGGAATACGGGAACAACAATGGCCGATGTAAATGCTGATGGATTGTTGGATATCTATATATGCCGCTCCGCTGCTCCGAGCCCCGCAAAACGTAAAAACTTACTCTTTATCAATAATGGTCCGTCCGCGGAGAACGGACGGGTTTCTTTTACGGAAAAAGCATCAGAATACGGAATAGACGATACCGGATACTCTACCCAGGCCACTTTTTTTGATTATGACAAAGATGGTGACCTCGACCTCTATGTCTTGAACCATTCTACCCAAGAATATGCAGGCTTTGGTCAGATAACCGCTAGTCTTAAGCATAAAAATAATCCGGCATTTTCTGATAAACTCTATAGAAACGATAATGGTACGTTTAAAGACGTAACCGAAACGGCGGGATTAATTTCAAACGTTCTTGGTTTTGGTCTGGGTCTGGGAGTTTCGGATATTAACGGTGACGGATGGTTAGATATCTATATATCCAATGATTATAACGAACAAGACTATCTGTATATTAATAAACAAGACGGAACATTTACAGAAAGTCTTGAGAATTTTATTGGCCACACCTCCCTATTTTCCATGGGTTCCGATATTGCCGATGTCAATAATGATGGGTACACCGATATCATAAGCTTAGATATGCTGCCCGAAGGGAATGCGCGCCAAAAGATGGTTTCTGGGCCCGATAACTATGATAAATATCAACGGTTGGTAAGCTCAGGATTTTATAATCAGACCATGCGTAATATGCTACAACTCAATAATGAAGGTGAGTCATTTTCAGAAATCGGGCAGTTGTCCGGTATTTCCAACACCGACTGGAGCTGGGCTTCTCTCTTTGCCGATTTTGACAATGATGGTTATAAAGATGTCTATATAACAAATGGATACAAGCGGGACTACACGAATATGGATTTCATGAACTTTGCGGTTCAAGAAAAATTGAAGGAAAACAAAACCGGAAAACAAACAGCGATCAAAGAACTGCTCAAAAACATTCCCTCGACGATAGAAGAAAATTATACCTATCACAACAACGGAGACCTGACCTTTAGAAAAGTCAACTCCGATTGGGGCCTTGACCAGAAGTCTCTTTCCAACGGAGCCGCCTATGCCGACTTGGATAATGATGGCGATCTTGATCTAGTGGTCAATAACCTCGAGGAAGAGGCATTTATATACCGTAACAATAGCGAAAAATTCAACCAAAACAAGTTTCTCAGAATACAATTGAAAGGGGACGACAAAAATACATTTGGCATAGGATCTAAAGTTACGGTTCACAGCGGGGGCCAAATACTTGTTCAAGAATTGATACCTTCAAGAGGTTACCAATCGTCGGTAGACTATACTTTGGTCTTCGGTTTGGGTAACGCAGAACAAGTCGATAGTTTAATTGTACAGTGGCCAAACGCTAGGGAACAAGCACTCGTTAATTTAAAAGCTGGCCAAACATTGGTCATTAAGCAAAAAGATTCAAAAGAGATTCAAAAAAATGAGCGCGCATCCAACCCCGTTTATTTTACCGATGTTTCACAGGATAGTCTCGTCCCATTTATTCATAAAGAAAATAACTTCAACGATTTTAAACGTGAACAACTACTGCCACATAAACTTTCCGTTCAGGGTCCGAAAATCGCTAAAGGCGATGTGAACGGTGATGGTCTGGTGGATATTTTTATCGGAGGGGCCAAAGGAAGTCCGGGTGAGTTACAGATTCAGTCGACAGATGGTGGTTTTGATATTGAGCGAGGAGCTTTTGCTACCGATTCAGGTTCGGAAGATGTAGGGGCGCTATTCTTCGATGCCGACAACGATGGCGATCTTGATCTTTACGTCGTCAGTGGCGGCAACGAATATGATATCGATGCCCCGGAGTTACAAGACCGCTTGTATATGAACAATGGAAAGGGAGGCTTTACAAAGAACGCTTCCTCCCTTCCGCAGATGTCCGTTAGTGGTTCATGCGTGACTGCCAATGACTTTGATAACGACGGTGACCAAGATTTGTTCGTTGGCGGAAGGGGCTTACCCGGCCAATATCCGAGAGGTACCAGAAGTTACATCCTTCAAAACGATAAGAAGGGTAATTTTAAGGATATTACCGCAATGGTGAGCGAAGATTTGGAAGCTCCAGGAATGGTTACCGATGCAATTTGGACTGATTTTAACACCGATAGCAAAGCCGACTTGATGGTTGTTGGAGAGTTTATGGCCATCCGCGCTTTTGAAAATACTGGCGGTCAGTTGGCCGAAATAACAGGGAATTCCGGCTTAACGAATACTCAAGGCTGGTGGAACCGTATCGCGTCCGGTGATTTTGATAATGATGGCGATATGGATTATATCGTTGGTAATTTCGGTTTGAACTCTCAATTAAAAGCGTCTCCCGACGAACCGGTTGAAGTCTACTATAAAGATTTTGATGGAAATGGATCACTTGATCCCATCTTGACTTCCTATATCATGGGAGAAAGTTATCCTATATTCTCCAAAGATGACCTACTAGGCCAACTCAGTGGGCTCAAAAGGAAATACGTCAACTATTCCGACTACGCCGATCAGAAAATAACAGATGTCTTTACATCGGAAGAACTTTCCGATGCTCAAATTTTGAAAGCTAATAATTTTGCCAGCAGTTATATCGAAAATCTTGGAAATAATCAATTTAAACTAACAGATCTGCCCACAACAGCTCAATTTTCACCTATTTATGGAATTCTGATAAGAGATTTCAACGCCGATGGAAACTTGGATGTAGTTCTTGCCGGTAACTTTTTTGGCAATCGTGTGAAATTTGGAAGATACGATGCGAATAAAGGGGTATTATTATTGGGAAATGGAAAAGGCGGTTTTCAATCGGTAAATACGAAGGAAAGTGGACTTAATATAGATGGGGAAGTCAGAGATATTACTTTAGTAAAATTGAGGAATGGCAAAGAACTAATATTATTTGCGAGGAACAATCAAACGATGAAGGAATACCTATTTCAGCCCAAACAAATTAAAAAGTAGTAAAGACTTCAATGATTTCCTTCATAGAAAAGAAACTTCCAACTTAAACCACAATTGCATTTAAAAGCAAAAGATAAATTGAATGCTTGCAATCTAAAAGTCATAAATACAAGTTGGATTCTAATAAAATTACCCTTCGACTTAACTAACACTGATGATGATATTCTTACAATAAACTACGAGCTTATTAAAGAAAATGGTATTCAAAACTCCGGAATTAGAAAAATAGACAGCGACCTTAAAAGTGAGGGTTCACTTATTTTAATTACAGTCAGATCTGGACTTGTAATTCCAATGACATCTGCCTTTGAAGGCTTTAATCGGTCACTTAAGAATTTTCCAGTAGAACAATAAAAAAAATTCCAAAATTATTTACGTACTAGATATTGAATACGTTCATATCGAGTGTCGCGAACCGAATTTCGTCGTTTCATAAAACTCTTCTGAGGTAAATTCTCGGTGTTTTTTCAATATCTGTAAAAAGGAATTATTATTGGAACCATCCCTAGGCTCAATTAAAAAATAACTGGGAATGTTAGCCGATAGTTCTATATTCGCTCCCATTTAGTTTCGAGATTAGATAGCAATAAAATCATGAAATCCCTAGCCCCCTGAATGACAACAAAAAAATTTACTATTAAGGATATCGCCAAGCTAGCGGGCGTGTCTAAGGGAACAGTGGATAGGGTTTTGCACAACAGGGGAAAGGTTTCTAAAAAAGCCCAGGATAAGGTAGATAGTATTCTTAAGGAAATCGACTATCAACCGAATCCTATGGCAAGAAGTTTAAGGGAAAATAAAGTTTATAAAATCTGTGTCCTGATTCCGGATATGGAAATCGATCCGTATTGGATACCTGCGCACGAAGGAATTCACAACGCGGCGAACCAGTACAGGTCTTTTGGTATTGTTGTTGAGCAATTCAATTATCATCCAAAACAAAAGAACTCCTTTATTCAAAAATCAAAGGAAGCCCTCGCCTATTCTCCCGACGTTTTATTATTGGCCCCATTGTTTCAAAAAGAATCACTGCAAACGCAAGCCGAATGTAAAGAAAAAAATGTTCGAGTGGCATTTTTCAATAATTATTTGAACACACTTAGTGATGACCTTTTTATCGGTCAGGATCTATCGCAAAGTGGCAGAGTAGCTGCGGGACTTATCGACAAGACAACAGGGGATGCCGCGAAAATCGTAATCATCCACATTGATCTGGAACCGCATATGCAGTTCAAGGAAAAAGGATTTAAAAACTATTTTGAAGATAAAAAGAACAGCAATATTGACTTGAGTACGAAAAAATTTACAACGGACGATTTGGGGCTTTTTGAAAAAAAAGTATCTACCTACTTTCGAGCCCATCCGTCAATATCGGCAATTTTTATCACCAACTCGAAAGTTTTTATGTTGTTGCCAATACTTCAAGAACTAAATTTTAGAGGCATCATAATTGGTTATGATCTTTTAACGCAGAACATAAAAAACCTTAAATCAGGAAGAATTGATTTCTTACTCCACCAAAGACCAAAAAGACAGGCATATCTAGGGGTATCCTACTTTGCCGAGTTCTTTCTTTTCGGTAAAAAAATAATGAATCAAAATTTTTTGCCAATTGATATTATTAGCGCAGAAAATGTAGATTACTATATAAATTAGAATCAAATTGATTTAATCGTAAAACAATTCTAAAAATTTTATAGGATTGTGACTTGCTATCTGACCAAAAAATGTGTTCGAACACATTTTTATTTGATAATCTTGCACTGTTACAAAAATAGTTTAATTTCACATAAATTTAAGAATCACTTAAAGTTGCATTAACTCAAAATAAATTTTATTATGATAAAAAAATTACTCTTATTTCTACTGTTGACGCTGGGGTCATCAACGCTCTTTGCGCAAAGCAAGACGGTAACCGGAACAGTTACTAGCGCCGATGATGGATCACCATTACCGGGGGTCAGCGTTTTGGTCGAGGGGACCACTAATGGTACCCAAACAGATTTCGATGGCAATTATTCCATTGAAGTTGACGAAGGTGAAATTCTGGTGTTCTCCTACATCGGAACAAAAAGCCAAAATATTACTGTTGGAACAATAAATACCATAGATGCAGTAATGTCTGAAGATGCAAGTCAGTTAGACGAAGTGGTCGTAACCGCCTTGGGTATTAATAAAAGTGAGCGCAAATTAGGTTACGCAGTGACTGAAGTCGGCGGCGAGTCTTTTAATAAAGCCAGGGAAACTAACGTTGCGAATTCGTTAACCGGTAAGGTAGCCGGCCTCGTCGTCAAAAGTACTAGCGGAGGTCCGGGAGGAACTTCGAAAATTCAACTCCGTGGGGTATCCAACCTTAGTGGAGGTGGGTCTCCCCTATTCGTTATTGATGGAGTTCCAATGGATAACACCCAGAGAGGTTCCGCCAGTCAATGGGGTGGAGCGGATCAAGGTGACGGTATTGGAAACTTAAGTCCTGATGACATCGAGAAAATGACGGTACTAAAAGGACAATCCGCTTCGGCACTTTATGGCTCAAGAGCATCAAACGGGGTAATATTGATTACAACTAAAAAAGGCGATAAGAATGGGGACTGGGGCCTTACCTACAATACCAACTTTTTGATGGACAATGCCATGGATTTTACTGATTTCCAGCAAGTTTATGGCCAAGGACTTGCAGGTGTGAAACCAGTTACCGCGACTGACGCACAAACTACAGGTAGACTTGCTTGGGGTGCTCGTTTGGATGGTAGCCCTGTTATTGGCTTTGATGGTAGACAATACAACTACAGCTTGGCAGAAAATAACTATATTGATTTTTATAGGGTAGGTACTACGTTTACGAACAGTGTTTCTGTATCTAAAGGTTGGTCTGAAGGTTCATTTAGAATTTCTTTTTCGGATCTAAATGCCAAATCAATTGTTCCGAACAGTAATCTAAAACGAAACACGGTCAATCTTACCGTCGATCAAAATATTTCCGAAAAATTAAACATATCGGCTACTATTAATTACACTGATGAGAGGTCTAAAAACAAATCCTTTTTAAGTGATGGTCCGAAAAACCCTAATAACTTTTTGTTATTAGCGCCGAATATTGATCACAATATTTTCGCACCTGGTTTTGATGCTGAAACTGGCGCAGAGACCGTATTTAGTGATGATATTTTCGTAACTAATCCCTACTTTATTACGAATCAAGGCCTTGAAGATCCTACCCGTAAGCGAACTATTTCAATTATTTCAACGAAATATAATTTTACCGATAATATTTATGCGCTCTTCCGAGTGGGTAACGACGCTATCAATGACACTTTCTTCAGCGTTGATCCTTGGGGAATTGCTTATAGTCAAGACCTAAAAGGAGGATTAGGCAATAAGGGTCAACAAACACGTTCTGAATTTAATATGGACGGCATTTTTGGCGCAACATTTGATGTTGTTACCGACGTGGAAATTGATGCATTATTGGGGGCGAACTTACGTAAAAACGACAGCGAACTGGTCGGCGTCAGCGGAAGCCCCTTTGTTTTACCTTATATCTATTCTCCAGCTAACGTTGTTAATATAGGAAGATCATACGGATTTAATGAAAGAGAGGCTCAATCAGCCTATTATTCTATAGGTGTGAGCTACAAAAACTATCTGACCTTGACCACAACTGGTAGGTACGATGTGTATTCAACCTTGACGTCCCCTTTGAGTGATAGCAATAATATATTTTCGCCTTCCGTAACGATGGCGTTCAATTTTGCGGATTTGCTCAACGTGGAGGCCTTCGATTTTGGTAAACTGCGCGCCTCCTATGCGGTTACAAGCGGTGAACCAACAGATCCATATACGAATCAACTATATTACAATTCAGGAAATGCCATTGGTGGTTTTCCTACGGGATCATCGCCGCTTAACATACCAAACCTTTATTTAAAACCGTACACCACAAGCGAGGTTGAAGTAGGATTGGATCTTAGGTTTTTCAATAACCGTTTATCTTTCGATATTGCTTACTTTGATAAAAAATCATCAGATGAAATTCAGAATGCTTCTTATAGTATTTCTTCTGGATTCGGAGGAGGCGTAATTGCCAATGGATCTATTCAAAATAAGGGATTTGAATTTTTGGTGTCTGGTGTCCCAATCCAATCTGAAAACTTTTCTTGGACCACTTCCTTTAATTTCACATCGATAGAAAATAAGGTTCTTAAGACCGACTTGCTGGATAATCCAATTAACCTGGGTCTGAACCGGGCGACTTTGGGTAACGCTGTAACAGCTTTTGTGGTTGGAGAGGCAGGACCACAAATAAGGGCCTATGATTATACTTATGATGGTTCTGGTAATATTGTATTGGATGAGGCCGGCTTACCGGTAAGGGGTGAATTTAAAAGCTATGGATCTGTACTTCCGGATTTTTACGGCGGACTGAACAACTCTTTTTCCTATAAAAATCTAAACCTATCCTTTCTAATAGATTTCAATTATGGGAACAAAGTGCTTTCCGCAACGGAATTTTATTCGCGATTCAGAGGCTTGAATAAAATTACCCTCGATGGCCGTGAATCTGGTGTTGGAATAGCATCTGCACAAGACTACTATCAGGCAGAAGCTCAAAACATAACCAGTACCAGCGTTGTAGACGGTGATTTTATCAAATTAAGACAAATGACTTTGGGCTATTCGTTCGATACTGAAATTTTTGAAAATTCCAAAATTTTAAAAGGAATCGATGTTTCGTTAGTCGGACGTAACCTAGCCATATTGATGCGCAAGGCGAAAAATATTGACCCAGAGAATACTTTTGGATCGGAATTGAGATATTTGGGTATTGAAGGTACCAGCTTACCGACAACTAGATCAATTGGTCTTAACGTTAATTTCAAAATTAAGTAATCATGAATATATATATAAAAAGAGTATTTCTAGCGTCGCTCATAGTATTTGGCCTATCCTGCGATGATGACTTTGCAGAATTAAATACAGATCCCAATAGAGCGGGCGCTGAGGCATTCGACGCCAATTTAATTTTGCCTACTGTTATCTATGAAAGTGGGAATAACAGGAATGGTTATAGCGGTGCTGTACTTTTTCAAGTGATGTGGATCCAATTGATGGCTTCCACCTCTACTGGCGGGGCTAATTATTACTCAAATGCTGACAAATATGTTGCTTCGGGGAGCACCAATTC
>LAZR01002250.1_pt1 | contig 11347 bp, 7 predicted proteins | sample 329461 | NCBI WGS metagenome assembly LAZR01 (sample SAMN03002196, study PRJNA259156) | marine sediment metagenome | biome: sea floor; feature: Hydrothermal impacted sediments; material: marine sediment; isolation source: Loki non-amplified sample from Loki's castle hydrothermal vent sediment ...
ACCCAAAATGCAATTGCAGGGCGTAAAAACAAAGTAAGTAAAGCCAGTACTAAAATACCGCCTTGTAAAGCATTGGTAGTAAGGGTCGAAATACGGCTTTTAACAAGTTCTGAGTCATCATCCCAATAGCTCAGTTCAAACCCCTGTGGTATTGAGCTTTGTTGCTCTTTTATATAGTTTTTAACATCGTCAGCAACGGTAATTGCACTTTGTGGACCAATTCGATATACGTCGATAAATGCTGCTTGCTTACCGTTAAAACGAGTACGTACTGGTGTTTCTTCAAAGTCGTCTTTAATTATCGCTATGTCGCCTAAACGAATAATCGTGCCGTCTGCTTGATTTTTAACAACAATATTGGCAAATTCATCTTTACGATATGCTTGCCCTTTAGAGCTTATAAGTACGTCCCCCCCTTCTGTTTTTAAGTTACCAGCAGAAATATCTGAACTTGAGTTAGAAATAGCACTCGATATTTGTGCAAGGCTTAAATCGTACTGGCGAAGAACGTCCTGGCTTACTTCTATAGCAATTTCATAATCACGCACGCCACTTAGCTCTACCTGCGTCACATTAGGTAAACGTAGAATTTGATCGCGTACTGTTTCTGCGTATTCGCGGGTTTCTTTTTCGCCGTAGTCACTCGATACTGTAACCGCTATAACCTCACGGATTCGCTCAGCAAGCGCTACTATCGGCTTTTCGGCATCGGCTGGAAAAGTATTAATTGCGTCTACACGACTTTTTATATCAGCTAAAAGCTCACGAGGGTCGTAACCGCTTTCAACCTCTATTGTTACTGAGCCAGAACCTTCAGAAGAGCGACTAAATATTTGCTTAATGCCTTCTAAATCTTGCACGGCTTCTTCTATACGAATTGTTACGCCTTGCTCTACGTCCTCTGGTGTTGAACCACGCAAGCTCACGTTTATACTTATCATGTCGGTTTCAAATGAAGGAAATACCTCAAGCGGTATTTTACTCGATAGACTAAAAAGCCCCGACAGTAACAACGTTACTAGCAGTAAGTTAGCAGCAACATGGTTTTTGGCAAACCAAGCTATCATGGTTTATCTCCTTGCTTTGCTGCACGGCGTTTTTTCAGCTCATCTACACTAATACCCAGCTCTTTCGCTTTTTGTTCAAGCTGCTCAGGAGATAGGCGCTTTCCTTTACCTTGCCCATTAGCTCCACGGCTTTTAGGTTGCTCTGCGCTTTGCTCACCTAAAATCCTTACCTGAGTCCCAGAACTCACTTGCCCAAGTGGAGTAATGACGAGTTTATCATTTGGGTTTAATCCTGATTTAATCATCGCTTGTGTCGCATTTTGCCAAGCGAGTGTAATGTCCTTACGCTTAAGTACGCCCTCTTCAACAATGTAAACGTAGGTTCCTTGATAGATTGTACTGTTAGGGATTATAAGTGCGTTAGATACTGTTTTACCGGTAATTTGCGCCTTTATGTATTGCCCTATTTTTATTGGGTATTGGTTATTAGCTGTTGCTTTGTATGGGTCGTTAATTTTAGCAACTACATAAAGCTGTTGTGCGCCTTCATCAATGGCACCTTCAGTACGTGCCAGCTGCCCTTGCCAAGTTTGCTCGCCCACTAAGTCTGAGGTAAATTTTACAATTGAACCCGCTTGGTTTTTAGCACCATCGCGATATTGTTCTGGTAAATTTACAAACGGAAGGTCTTTATTTTTAATTGGTAAACGAATCTCAACGCTATCGATTGCGTAAATAGTGGCAAGCTGGGTATTGTTAGTAACAACTTGCCCTAAATCAACACTACGGCTGAGTATACGCCCGGCGTATGGCGCCGTTACTTTAGTGCGCTCTAAATCAAGCATTGCTTTTTCAAGTACTGCCTGCGCAGATAAAACTTCAGCTTCTGCTGCGGCTAGTTGTGGTTCACGCAGTACTAGGCTGCTTGCCTGATTTGAGCCACCAAGACGCTTCCAATCTGTGATAGCTTGTTGCCCACGCGCTTTCTCTTCCAGTAAGCCTTGCTCTGCGGTTAATAAATTGGCTTGAGAAGATTTAACTTCAGCTTGGTGATCTCTATCGTCTAGCTTTAAAAGGACATCGCCTTTTTCAAAAAAACCGCCTTCTCTAAAGTCATCGCTTACTTCAATTATTTGCCCAGATGCCTGAGCAACTAATAAACTTTGTGTACGTGGTTTGACCGTACCGTAGCTATCTATCATCACTTGGTAATTTTGTGGTTTAAGCTCAAGCGCAGCTACACTTATTGATGCTTTAGGAGGTGAGCCAAAGCGTTTGGCCTCTGGCGGATTACCTTTGATAAACATAACAATTAAAATAGTGGCAACAATAACCACCGCTGGAATAATAATTTTTGCTGTTTTAGTTTTCATCGTTATTGCTCTTTAGTTCACTTGAGGGCTTTGCAAAATCACCACCAAGGGCAACATGTAAGTTAATTCTGTTAGCTATTAATTGGTTTTTAATTTCGATTAAGGAGCTTTGCGCATCGAAAGAGCGATCTTGTGCATCAAGCACGGTAGTGTAAGTTACCAAGCCACTTTGATATTGCTCAAAAGATAACTGCTCTGCTGCAAGTGCATTTTCTTGCGCTTCAAGGGTGCTGCTATATTGTGATTTAAGAGACTGCTGCTGCGAAATGGCATTTTCTACATCACCAAATGCATCGTAAAGCGTTTGCAAATAAAGTTGCTCTTGCTTTTGAGTATTAAGACGCGCTATTTCTTCATTCGCTTTTAAGCGTCCACCTTCAAAAAGTGGCGCAGAAATACTTCCCAATAACGACCATGCAAGGCTTGATGGAGAAAACAAGTCGCTTACTCTGTCAGTGCTATCACTTAAGCTTGCTGTTAAGTCTAAACTTGGAAAGCGTTGTTTGTGCGCATACGCCAATGAAGCGTCAGTAGCTAGAAGCTCATACCAACTTGCACGCAGAGTAGGTTTACGCGTTATAAGCTCTGAAGGTAAGCCCAATGGAATATCGGTATTAATAACGGGTAAGTCGCTACTAGCAGTAATAGCGCCTTTTGGGTATTCACCTAGTAAACGCTCAAGTATTCGTGCTGAAGCCGATAGATTCGCCGTTTGAGTAGCAATGCGAGATCGTTCATTATTAAGCTCATTACGGGCTAAATATACATCGAGAGCTTCGTTTATACCTTGGCGATAGCCCGACTCAATAATATCCAAGCTTTGCTTTGCATTCGCTTCTCTGCGTTTAAATAAATCGAGTAATTGTTGCGATGTAACAACATCAAACCAGCCAGTTACTACATCAGCAACGAGTTGCTGTTTAGCCTGCTCAAACCGTGCTTGCTGCGCTAAATAGTTAAGGTTTGCTTCACGCTTTGAGTCAGAAAGCTTACCCCATAAATCAACCTCGTAAGTTAAGTTTAAACTAACTGAACTTGCGTTGTCATAACTTACTGGGCGGTTGTCTTTACTGCGACTTGTACGCGTTGATAAATCAAGGCTTGGCCAAAGTGCAGAGCCCGATACTATAAGCTGTTGTTTTTGGATTTCTACATCGTAGCTAGTTTGCAAAAGCTGTTGGTTGTTTTTAAGTGCTTGTTGTACAAATTTGTTAAGTGTAGGATTTTGTAATTGTGTAAGCCATTGCTCTTGTACTTTTAATACCGAGCTTGATGCTTCTTGCTGCCATTGCTGTGGCATATCCTTAGGGGCTTGCATACGCTGCGACGAGTTAAAATCACTCGCACAGCCGCTAAGCAGCATCACACTAATTGCCAATAGGGTTGGCTTGCATTGCCAAATCATAATTAAACCTAAATTACTGCTATTTATGAACGTAATTCAAGCACTTTGGCAACTTTTGCTCAACCTACTTTACATAACATTACATAGCTAGCGATGAACTAACATAATAGCCAGTTATACGGTAAAAGTGAGTAAATGATCAGCAATTTTTAACACTAGAAATAAAAAATGCCAATGGGGTATTTAACCAACATTGGCATTTAATGCATTTTAAACTTATTACTTATGCTTATTTGCAGCAGGCACAGAGGCTTGTTTTAATTCGATAGCTCTGAATTTTTCAACTTGAGGAAGGGTTAAATTAATTTTATTTATTTCTTCAATTTCAACAGTCACTTCATCAAAGCTAATCCCTTCTAAGTGGCCACCTAATTTGTAATCGTTTGATACAAAGTGAAAATGCATCCCCGGAATACTAATATTGCCTAAGTAGTCTGGTGTATATAACCCCACTAAAGTACCTTTAATATTTTGCTTAGTGTACATAACTCGCGTTTTTAAATACTCCATAAGCGGCACACTGTCGTTTTTAACTCTTTGTGCAGATGCCATTTTTAAAGAGTTAAATGTACCTGTGATTTTATAAGCATAAAAACTATTTTTAGAGCTCATAGTTGCTTTAAGTTTCTCGCCTAATAGCGCCAACGAACTCACATTTTTTAAAGTAATACGTTTCTTTGGATTAAACTTAAACATTGTCATGTAAGGCGCTGCTAAATTAGATGGGGCCTTAATTAATGAGCCATCAATTTCTATTTTATAAACCACACCGTTGAACGCAACAAGCTCACCATCTAAATTATCGGCAGTCCCTAATCCAAATTGACCTTTTTCTAGCATTTCTGCAGGTGTAATATCGCCTGTATACACCTGATTAACTAACGCAAGCGGAAAACCATATTGTTCTATTACATTTTCAGTTGGAGCTGCCAAAGCCGCTGAGTTAAGTGTAAATAAGGCTAAAAAGCTAACGCTGATAAAAAATAGTTTCATGCTATTTCCAAAATAAAAAAGGTCGCTAAGCATTTCGCTTAACTACCAAAAAAAAGCAAATAGCGTTACTTCTGCTATTTGCTAGACGGGAAGTCGTTTTAATAAATTACAAAAAGTAATTTATAGCTCAGTTACAAAGCTCATATATTGCTCGAGGTCGCCTACTACGGCTTCATGCATTAATTTACCTGTTTGAATTGCGTAAGGTTGATTAAAGTGAATATCCCATACGTCTGACTCTTTACGCCAATGCTCATACACTGCCAACGTGTCGTCTTGGCCTTCAATAGTGTATAAATCAAATATAAGGTTACCCTCTTCTTGACTACGCGTTTGTGTAATATGAGTTTCAAACTGAGTTAAAAGCTGCGCTCTATACTGCAGTTTAATTTTGAATATAAAGAAGATAATAAATATATCGTCTTGTGAGTTTGGCGTTTTAAAATTACGCTCATGCAAAGGTGCAGGCGCTGTATCTTTTAAGTTCATAACTTCTGGTGCAGACTCGCTAATATTAGGCAATGCTTGCAATAGAGCTTGCGTATAAGGCTGTGCACCGTGGTAATTAACCGCGTTTTGGTTTTCAAAACGTTCGTAGGCAAAAAATACTCCTGGTGCATTTTTATCCTGATATAAGCGCATTTCTAGTAAGCCAGTTTCGGCTTTCCCGCCTTGCTTGTCATCTTCAAGCAGCGTTTTGAATTGATTGATATATTCGTCTTTAATATTAAATTTAACTATTTGCGTGATCATAATTAACTCCAAAGAGATTAGCGCTGCATCAGTTAAGCCAATGCAGTAAGTAAAAATTAAACTTCAGTTAAAATTTCTGAATACTCTAAACGCGACTTTGGAAGAGTGGCATTAAAGTCATTTTTATCATCGCTATATCCCAAAGGCACAACAACTAAGCTTGAATAACCCTTTTCGCGTAAACCAAATTCTTCATCAAGTACGCTAACTTCAATTCCTTCCATTGGCGTTGCATCAATTCCTAAGGTAGATACACCCAATAAAAATGCGCCAAGGTTTAAATAAACTTGCTTATCCATCCAATGCTGTACGTCTTTAAAATCTTGTTTGTGCAAGTTAATAAACATATTACGGCCACCATGCATACGCTCTTTAAATACGACTGGGTCTGCTACAAAACGGCCATCTTTTTCTTCTTGCTTTAAAACACGTAATAAATAGTCTTGTTCAATATCTAACTTACTAGCAAACACGAGTACATGTGATGCATCTAAAATTGATTTTTTGTTAAATGGAAATAAGCGCTCTGTTGATTTAGCTATTTTAGCTTTAGCTTCGTCACTAGACGCTAATATAAAATGCCAAGGTTGTGAGTTAACACTTGAAGGGCTGAATCTAAGTAACTCTTTAATTTTTTCAATATTGTCAGCAGAGATCTTTTTAGTTGGATTGTACGCTTTAGCTGACTGTCTATTTTTTGCGTAATGAGTAATATCTTGAGTCATAAACTTTCCCTATCTTGGGTTGAAAACACATAAGCAAAGGTACTTGCTTTTCGATGAGGTAATTGTGCAAAAAATACGACAATAGAAAAAGAGAGAAACAATCCAATTAATATGGAACATTTTATCCATAATGACGTTGAATAAATTACAGATACAAAAAAGCCCCGCTATAAGCGAGGCTTTTAAATAAATGGTGCCGACTAACCGAGTCAAACGGATAACTTGTACAGACTACTGATTACAAGCCAGTTGTGTCGCTTTTAACTATGGGTATTTTTAATTCTAAAATCGAAAACAAAAAAGCCCCGCAATAAGCGAGGCTTTAAATAAATGGTGCCGACTAACCGAGTCGAACGGATAACTTATACAGACTACTGATTACAAGTCAGTTGCTTCAAGTTACCTAAAATAAATGGTGCCGACTAACCGAGTCGAACGGTTGACCTACTGATTACAAGTCAGTTGCTCTACCAGCTGAGCTAAGTCGGCACACAAAACTGTGTGCTAAGGCACGTTCAATTTTAAAGATTGAGAACTTTATAAAGCACTTAAAATAAAAAAACCTTGCGTAAGCAAGGCTTTTCAATAAATGGTGCCTCGACGCGGAATCGAACCACGGACACGAGGATTTTCAATCCTCTGCTCTACCGACTGAGCTATCGAGGCACATAAACTGTGCTAACTAAAAGTAAAATAATTATTTAACTTTTAGCTTTGTAAATGGTGCCGACTAACCGAGTCGACGGGTAATTTGAACAGACTACTGATTACAGCTTTCTTTTCAAACTACTTTAAATAAATGGTGCCGACTAACCGAGTCGAACGGTTGACCTACTGATTACAAGTCAGTTGCTCTACCAGCTGAGCTAAGTCGGCACACAAAACTGTGTGCTAAGGCACGCATAACAATGTTTAACTCTATGATTTAAACACCATTACTTTAATAATGGTGCCCAGACGCGGAATCGAACCACGGACACGAGGATTTTCAATCCTCTGCTCTACCGACTGAGCTATCTGGGCGTGCGGCGTATTAAACGAGTTTTGCCCCTACAAGTCAACTTTTTTTTTATTCTTTATAACTGTTTGAACGGTTTTCAAGCAACTCAGTACGTTTTTTATTAATAACGTTCATTTTTACCACAAACCTGACTATAACCATAAATAAATATAACTAAATCAGACTAAAAACGTAGTGAATTATTTTTCGTAAATGTTACGATTACTGCAATAATACAATAAAGACTTATTGTATTTAAATATACCAACCAGGGAACGTTAAATGCAGAGTAAATTCTCTTCACCGGTAAAAGGCCTACTGCCTCTTTTTTTAATCATTAATATAGCTGTAACAGCACTTGCTATAGTTGCCCATTCATTCTACGCGCAAACTGAAGTTAGCACAGCTCAACCCAAACCACCGGTTAATATCGTAACGCTCGCCGATAGATTAGATTTGCCTATGGTTGATGCATTAACTATGTATGGTCAAGGTAAAGTAAAACAGTTACTTGATTTAACCTCCTTATTGGACGGTGACTTTGAATATACTCTATATCGCTTCAATGCTACATCAGATACTCAGTTGGTATATAGCAGCAGTAAACCAGCCATCGCTTCTGTTAAAACTGAAAAGCACTTAAAAGAAGAAGGTATCCTGCATCACCTACTATTGTTAAACGATCAGCCCATTGGCGAGCTTATTATTAAGAAAAACATACCAGCCACGCCTTTAAGCGCTCAAGATTCTCAAGTTATCGCTTATATTATTGCGATAGCGAGTGTAGCTGCATTATTTATACTTACTTTAATGTTTAATATGTACATTAATACGCGCTTACGTAAAAGTACTGACACTCTTACTCAAGAGTTACAGGCAATCACTGAAGATGCTAATTACAATAGTAATGTTGACGAGCAACTTGATATTGGTTTAGGTGTAGTAGCAAAAAACATCAACTTATTGCTACAAAAAGTACAAACTGCAATGAGCGAGAATGACGCAGCCCAAAAAGAGCTTTATAAATTACAAAATGGTCTAGAGGCCGAAGTACAAAATCGTACTTTAGCGCTTGAGCAAGCGACACTAAAAGCAGAGCGAGCAAGCGAGACTAAAACAACGTTTTTAGCAACCATGAGTCATGAAATTAGAACGCCAATGAATGGTGTTATAGGTACTATTGATTTACTTCGCCAAACCGAACTTGATGGCGCTCAGCATCGCTTAAGTACGATTATTCGTGAATCAGCGTTCTCGTTATTGAGTATTTTGGATGATATTTTAGATTTCTCTAAAATTGAGGCTGGAAAGCTAAATATTGACCCTACCCCCTTTTCAGTAACCGATACCATAGAAGAAGTTGCTCGTGTGCTCTCATCTGTTGCTAAAAAACGTGAGCTTGATTTAGAGCTAGCAATAGCACCAGATATTCCTATAAATCTTACCGGTGATAGCGTACGTGTACGTCAGGTTCTTTATAACCTGTGTAGCAACGCAATTAAATTTACGAGCACTGATGAAAAAACCCAAGGTCATGTAAAAATATCAGTAGAGGTGGTGCATAACACAACTGATCACTTTACCTTACGCTTTTGCGTAACTGATAACGGTAAAGGCATGTCGCAGGCACAACTACGCGAAATATTTAATCCGTTTATTCAAGCCGAAAATTCGATTACCCGAGAATATGGAGGGACAGGTTTAGGTCTTTCTATTTGTAAAAGCTTAACTGAGCTTATGCTAGGGACTATTCATGTAACTAGCCATACAGGAATTGGCAGTGAGTTTACTGTTGAACTGCCGTTTAGCACATCGGGTAGAATTAAGTACGCACACAAAGGTGCATTAAATGGTAAGCAAATTGTTGTAGTTAGTAATCACCTAGAACGTGAAAAAACAATGTACCGTTATTTATCGTTTATGGGCGCTAAAATAGTTTATGCACACACAGAAGAAGAAATTGAAGAGCATCAACATTCGCAAGATATTATTTGGGTGGCTGATGGCATAGACAATATGGATAAAACAAACGCGCTGCTAAGACGCTTATTTTATTCATTAGAGGATTATAACCAACAAGTTGTTGTACTAAGTAAGCTTGATGAAGCGGCTATAAATCATAATAATATTTTTTATATTAATGCCTCTCCTCTATGTAAGTCTAACTTTATGCTGTCTATTTTAGTCGCTGCAGGTTTGCATACACCTAAACAAATTAAAAAAACCAAAACACTTAATAATTATTTAAATGTTGAGCAGGCTCGTCAATCAAACAAATTGGTTTTACTTGTTGAAGATAACCTTCTAAACCAACAAGTGCTAACCGATCAATTACACATACTAGGTTTTGGCGTTGAGATAGCAAACAACGGTGAAGAAGGCTTAGATATGTGGAGAAAAGGTGATTACTCACTTATTTTAACCGACTTACACATGCCTAAAATGTCGGGTTACGATATGGTCGAAAAAATCCGTAACGAAGCAGAGTTATTAGAATCAATTGATGCGCAGCCTTACATTATTGCTGTAACAGCAAACGCACTTAAAGGCGAAAAAGAGCGTTGTTTAGCCGTAGGTATAAACGACTTCATTACCAAACCTATAGAGCTAAACGCGTTAGAGGACACTTTAAAACGCTGGAGCGATAAGCAAAGCCAAAACCCAAATGTAGTTATCCATCAAACCATGGCGCTACCTATTGATATGGAAGCAGTTGCTAAATATGTAAATGGTGACGAAGCTAAACAGTTACGCTTTTTCAAAATGTATTTAGAACAAAGCCAAGGGCTAATTAAGGGGATTAATTCAGGCGTTATGGTTAACGATTTAGATGAGATTATTGAAGGGTGTCATCAATTAAAATCGATATCCAAAACAATTGGTGCCCAAACGGTGGCAGAACTTTCAAGTGCATTTGAAGATAAATGTAAAAAAGGTGAACTCACTACCGATGAATTAATAGACTTAAGAGATAAGTTAGAAATTGAATACTCTAAGGCAGCTCAATTTTTAAAAGAACAAATTAAAATTTCTGAGCAAGAAGGTGAGTTAAGTGATTAAATAATCGCACATAAAAAAAGGGCTATTTAGCCCTTTTTTTATGTTTAAAATATTATTTTTCAGGCGGTCGATAACCTTCAATTTCCACATCTTTATTTTCAAACAAAAAGCCAACCATTTGCTCTTCTAAAAATGTGCGGTGCTCTGGGTCCATCATATTTAAATGCTTTTCGTTAATAAGCATTGTTTGCTTATGCTGCCACTGACTCCACGCTTCTTTAGAGATGTTATTAAAAATCTTTTCACCAATTTCACCAGGGTATAACTGAAAGCCAAGCCCTTCGGCTTCTTTTTGTAACTTTTGACAAAATACTGTACGTGCCATGATTGATTCTCTCTAACGCTAAATATGGGACTATTCTATACTATTGCTGTAATTTGTTTAACCAACTTTTTAGTTGGCGCTGCTAGGCCAACCTCTATTGATTGATCAAGCGGATACCACACTAATTGTTTGTCATTTACTACATCAGGAATTTTCTTAACATTGAGTACATGCGGATTAATCTTCAGCTCAAAATGTGAAAACACATGAATAAATGCTTCAAGCTCTACTAAGTCGGCTTCTAATCCTTGCTGAGCTAAAAACGTTTGAAGCTCCTCGTACTCATTAAATTCAAAAAAGCCAAATAGTCCTCCCCAAATACCGCTGTTAGGGCGTTTTTCCATAAGCACTTTATCGCCGCACTGAACAATTAACTGATGACAACTCTTCTTTGGCACTGCTTTTTTAGGTTTAGAATGTGGAAACTCTTTTACTTTACCTGCATTAAAGGCACCACAACCTGAATTTAATGGGCAAGCCTCGCAATCAAAGCGACTGCGTGAGCAAACACTCGCTCCTAAATCCATCATAGCTTGATTAAATTCGGTGACATTATTTTTAGGTGTTAATTGCTCTGATAAATGCCAAAGCTGGTTTTCGACTTTTTTAACACCGTACCAACCTTCTATCATAAAGTAGCGCGCTAAGACTCGCTTAACATTCCCATCTAAAATTGGATGATGCTGTCCAAGCGACAATGATAAAA
>LAZR01002251.1_pt1 | contig 11347 bp, 11 predicted proteins | sample 329461 | NCBI WGS metagenome assembly LAZR01 (sample SAMN03002196, study PRJNA259156) | marine sediment metagenome | biome: sea floor; feature: Hydrothermal impacted sediments; material: marine sediment; isolation source: Loki non-amplified sample from Loki's castle hydrothermal vent sediment ...
GGAAATCTTTAGTTTTAATGATTATGATACAAGTTCTGATCAGATCATTTCGCCATCACTGAATTTTGTATCCAACCACATTTTTCTATTTATATACCCATTATAGATTTATGTGTGCAAAATTGGAAATAAAAAGCTATTAATATTAAAATTTTAATATCTTAATTAGTTCAAATTCAAAATTGAATTAATCTTTTGTAAGTTTTTTTGGAGAGGAATGATGGTTAACAATTACGAAAGAGATGAAAAGGAAATTGAAGCGATCCAATTAATAGATAAAGCCGAAACGCTAGTGGATGAAAACAATGGTGACGAGGCTGTAAAGTTTTATGAAAAGGCTGCTCAGATTTATATTGATATAGGTAGTTATATAAAAATCGATGAGTTATATGTAAGAATTACTCAAATAATCTCACAGTTTAAAAATAATATTCAAGCTACCTATAGATTGAAATCTATAATAAGAAAAACTGAAGAATTAAAATTGTATGAAGTGTCAGCAAAACTATTGATCCAGCTGGGGAATATAACTTTTAAAATGCGAGATTGGGAGACTGCTGGAGATTGCTGGCAAAAAGCCTCAGATTATTTATATGAAGTGGATCCAGAAGATTTTAAAAATTTAAGCTCAGTCTTACTGTTAAAAGCAGGTCAATCATATGAACGCTCGAAAATAAAAAAGGTTTTAGGGAAAAATTTAATCTTGAGAGCAATAATGAAAATAAATGAATTTGATGAACTTTATGAAAGAGAGGAAAAACTAGCGCTTGATCTGTTATCAAAAAAAGAATTTGAGGCGTCTTCTAATAAATTCAATGACATTGCCACTTATTTCCGAAAAGCATTAGAAAACTTGGGAGATCTTATAGATGAGGAACAAGGGAAAGAAACAATGGTGAATGCAAAAGCTCGAATTATTCACTTTGTCGGGGAATATCAAACGCTTTCAGCACTTTGCTTGAGAGCCTCTGAAAATCGAGCGTATAATGATAAAATTAAAGAGCTTGGATTAGATTCTCTTCAAAGATTTAAAGAATCTATTTCACTTCTCAAATCATACTTGCTTACCCAACCTGTGGATTTTGATCACGAGGCAATACTAAGAATAACTTTTGATACAATGCTGATGACAATTATTCAAGACATGTTAGGGGTACAAAAACTAAACTCTATAGACTTTTTGTTAGAAAATACCAAAGATAATCTCAAGTTAGTTAAGGAGCTTAAAAAATCTCCTTATTTTAAAATTTCAGAACGGGTAGAAATGGTCGGGATTAGGGAAGTTTTGGATGATCTGTTAAAACTCCATTTAGGACATTTTAATAATATAAAAAACACTCTCCTCAAGTATTTTACTTGAAACTACGGATTTTTTTAAATTACTATTTCAAGCGCTCTACTCTATTATTATAGCTATATAGAAATAACAAAGGTTTAAATATCAATCAATAATACTATTACTAATACTTTTGATTCAGAGAGTTTAAGAAAATTCTCGAAGCTTTTTCTAATCTTAGAGTTTTATTTATTTTAAACTAGTTAGATTCGATAAGGCAAAGAATCAAAAAATAAATTGGAAATTTATGGGGAAATATTCTCTTGAAAATCTTATATGTTAATCCTTCGCGCCTTACAACTGGTCTTGATATGATTATAAAAGGTCCTCCACTGAGTCTGATCTCGATTGCCGGTATGGTTCCAGAGCATGATGCTAAACTTTTCGATTTTAAAGTTCATAAATACAAAGAAAAAAGATTTCGTGCATTACTGAATCGATCAGATGTAGTAGCTATTACCAGCATGACACCACAGATCTCAAACGCATTCGAAGTAGCCCAAATGGCTAACGAACAGGGGTGTACAACAATTCTGGGGGGATACCATCCCACATTAGCACCAGATTATGTGGCAAAGCATCCAGCTGTAGATTATACAATTCGTGGTGAAGGGGAAAACACTTTTAAAGAACTAATTCAATATATTGATGGAAATAAAAATCGGGTTTTGTTAAAAGATATAGACGGTGTTTCCTATAAAAATTCTGAAGGAAAGGTTCTACATAATAAAGATAGGATGCTAGAACTTAATATGGACAATTTTGGTATGCCTAGAAGAGATCTTTTAGATGATAAAAAGTATGTATATTTAGGAGCAAGGGTTGCTACCCTTGAGACTTCACGTGGATGCCCCCATAATTGTAAATTCTGTTGCATCATAAAGATGTGGAGGAATCCAGGTCAACCTATTACCTATCGTACAAAATCAACTAAGAGAATAATGGAAGAAATTTACACCATTGATTTGAAAAATGATTTTATCTTTTTCTGTGAAGATAATTTTACAATTAAAATAAAGCGAACAAAGAAAATTCTTGAAACAATAATCCGTTCAGGTATTCAAAACAGAATTATGCTTTCTTGCCAATCCCGGGTTGACTCATTATATAGAAATCCTTGGTTAATTGATTTAATGCATAAAGCGGGTATGAGACAAGTTTTTCTTGGTATCGAATCCGTACATCAACAAAGCCTTGATGCTATGAATAAAAAAAACTTGACTCCCGATAAAGTGAGAAAAGTAGTTTCACAATTGCAGGATCGGGGAATTTCTATTTTTGGAGGTGTAATTATTGGATTTCCTGGAGAGACAAAAACAATGGTTAGACAAAATATTCAATTTGCGAGATCACTTAATATGACAATTGTACAATTTACTCCTATAACCGCATTTCCGGGAACACCATTTTATGACGAGATGAAAGAAAAAGGAATGGTTACCAGTAATAACTATAAACATTATGATTTGTTTCATACAATGATGCGTACTGAACAATTAACTAACATAGAAATATACAGATTGGTAGCAGAAAGTTACTCGGCATACTACATGGGTTATAGAGGGTGGTTAAAGACGATGCTAATAAGATATTGCAATCCCTTTGGCAATTTCAATTGGATGGGTAAAAATATTCCTCAATTCGCTAAAACAGTTATTATGAGTGGTTTGGACATGTTTCACTCGATGGGAATGACTCGAGGTGCAATTTCCGATGAGATGCTGGCCCTTATGCAGAGAGCAGAAGAAGGAAAACCACTGATTCTTGATAAAAGTCCTGGAAATGTTGAAAGTGAGAAAGAAGTCATTTCTTTAGCCAAAAAACAAAAAATTTCTCTTAAGGCTTCTGATTAATACTAAATCAGTAATTTTACTATATTTCTCCACTTTATTATCTAAATTTTAATATTTGAAGACTAGATTTTTTATTAACAAAGTTATATGGCTAAATTTTTACAAAATTAAAAATAATGAATATTTGATTTGGATTTATTAGACATCATTTAAATTTAAGAATTGATAACTAAAAATAAAAATTAAGTATAATTTTACGATGCATATCAAACTCTCCGTTAAATCTAAACCCATAATTTTGTCTATTATTTCAATTTCTCTTCTATTTTCACTTACAGTATGGTTCTGTTAATCCCTTCGGTAGTTTCAATTGGATGCTCAAAAATATTCCTCAATTTGCTAAAATCGTGATTATGAGTGGTTTGGATATGTTTCACTCGATGGGGGTGACTCGAAGGGCAGTTTCTGATGAGATGCGTGCCCTAATGGAAAGAGCGAAAGAAGGAAAACCCTTAATTCTCGATAATAGTCCTGAAAATGCTGAAAAGGAAGCCGTTCCTTTTTCTAAGAAACCAAAAGAAATTATAAAGGTTGCTGACTAATATTGGATAAGTTATATTATTTTATTTTCTTATTAAATATACCAAATTAATTATTTATCTCATTTCTTTAACATTCCTTCTAGTTTTTGCTTTAAATTATTAGCATATATATGGGTAGGATCGAGTTTTAGTGCTTGGTCAAAACATTCTATTGCTTCGTTATTTCTTCCAAGTTCTCTTAGAGATTCACCTTTATTTATCCACATCATGATATAATCATTTCTTAACTCTAAAGCTTTAGAAAAATATACTACAGCTGTTTCATGATTTTTTAAGTTACGCTCTTGAATCCCTATAGCACAATAATCTCCTGCTGTTTTGGGTTTTAGAGTTTCTATCAATCTTTTTTGTTTAGGTTTAACCCCTTCCAATTTTCTCGATTCTCGTTTAACAATCTTGCGATCATATAAATCGATTTCTTTAATTACATTGACTCCTCGTTTTTCTAATATATTAGTAATTTCTTTTACATTGTGCTCCATTGTAAATTTGGATCCTTCGGTGTCAATACGGCACAGACTACGCTTTTCTGAAGTGTCACTCCCAGATCTCCTCTATACCGAATTTTGGTTAAGATTCGATTTAATAAATTAAGTAATACATTAGAAATTTTATTTTATTATGCAACAGAATTTACAGTTATGAAGACTAGAAATTTACACCATTGATTTGAAAAATGATTTTATCTTTTTCTGTGAAGATAATTTTACAATTAAAATAAAGTGAACAAAGAAAATTTTTGAAACAATAATCCTTTCAGGTATTCAAAACAGAATTATGCTTTCTTGCCAATCCCGGGTTGACTCATTATATAGAAATCCTTGGTTAATTGATTTAATGCATAAGGCAGGAATGAGACAAGTATTTCTTGGAATCGAATCAGTACATCAACAAAGCCTTGATGCCATGAATAAAACATGATGCCATGAATAAAACTTGATGCCATGAATAAAATTTCTTGGAATCGAATCAGTACATCAACAAAGCCTTGATGCCATGAATAAAATTGGATGACATACGCAATGCTCCCAGATATTGTTCTTTCTACTCATATGTCTCCAACAAGATGGCGGATTTAGGATTGCAACGTAAGGTGAAGGAAGCAAAACTCTTCGAGAATGATGATTGGTCTAATCTTGCTAATAGAGAGAGCTTAATGAGTAAAATTGAAAAATTTCTTCTTGAGAATACCTAATAAATTTTTTTCTATTTTAGAACCTTATCACGTATTTTTCTTATATAAATTCCGGGGGGGGATGTAGGGAGCCAATCAATAAATTTTTGTGGAATTGAAGCTATCGTATGAGAAATCATTCCTAATCGATTTTCTTTTTCATAAACTATAAGTGTGCGCATTAAAGCTCTCATAGTGCGATTATCAATTTCAGATTCATACATTAGTATTAATTTTATTTTATCGAGAATGATTAAATGCAACTTCTCTATTATTTTTTTTATTTCCACGTCATTCTGGTCTTGATTCTCTATTACTGTCTTAGCTAATATTTCCAATTTGGGGATATAGTTAAGGTCAGTTTCTTTTAACTGAGAAATAATTTCAATATTATAAGGATTAAAGAAAAAGTGGATGATGTCTCTTGCTCCGAAATGCGTATAAGCGAAATAGATAACACTGTATAATTCTCCCATATCCTCAAATTTCATTTGATAAAATGAATTAGAAACTTTTTTTCTTATAAGACTGATTTTAAATTTATTAAGCCCCCAGGGAAGAAAACTTACATATCGGGCTATATTTGGGTGAAGCTCTACCATTTTTAACAAACTTTTTAAATATTCAACCCCGAACACTTTGTACAATTCTATCTCGTATTGGTAGGAGTTATTGTATTGATAGGGTTTTTCAAGCAGATCCATTATTGATATTTGTAAGTTTTGTGTGAGTTCTGAGAGTTCTTTTTTAGTAAAAGGAATAGTATCCAAGACCTGATTATTGACAAGAGAGCGAATAAGTTGTAGATTGTCGGTCTTAAAGATTTCCTTGATTTCCTCTTTAGAATATATTGAAATTGTTTCAATCTCAAACCCATTATGCAAACAATCACCGTAGTCGAGAACTTTGATATCATAGGGTAATTTTGATGCAAGCTCTTCCACCATTTCATACACAAGATCATATCTGAATATTTCATCCTCCATAGCTTCATTATTAGGACCGCAATCTTGAATAATATTATAAACCAAATCATAATCTTTGCATAGGTAGGCTATATCGACTTCTTGATCTGTAAGAAACTCCATAACTGTCTTTTGATCCGTCTCAAAATCGAGAAAGTCTAAAGGATAATCTGCGGGAAACCCAATACTTTGTATTAAATTATGTAGATTCTGGTTTTTTTTAATCGCTAAAAGGACAATTGTCGTATTAGTGCTTGAATTTGTGATAAAACCGTCAACAACTTTAATAATTTTCATAAAGATTTCCGACCTTCTTAAACTAAGATATAATATTTATTTTAACATTATTTTTTTTAAGTTCTTGAATAATATTCAACGTTGATGAGTCACCTTGGAACTTATCCATCTGAACGGTGTCAATCCAAAGACTTTTAAGCTTCTTAAGGTTTGACATAGTAGAAGGTAATCTAGTTAAAGGATTATTTCGTAAATTTAAATATTGAAGGTTTTTCAAATAACCCATTGAATCCGGAAGGCTTTCAATGTTGTTTTTTTTAAGTCTTAATACTCGTAAAGCTCCTAATCGACCGATTGAATCGGGGATTATGGTTGGGACTAATCTTTCCTCTCTTTGAAATAATATACTATTATTATGCTCTAATACTAGAACTTCTAAATTTTTGAGATCTCCTAAAGATTCGGGTAATATTTTTCCTTTGCAATGAGAAATGAATAGTCTCTTTAAGCATTTCATTTTTCTTAACGAATCTGGAGGAGTATTAAATTGGGTTTTGAAAGGAAGCTTTAAGAATTCTACTGAATCAGGATTTCCAAAAATCTCTGGAGTATTATCCCATTCAAAAAAAAAAAGGTCTAATATCTTTAAATGGGGGAGACGCTCAATTGAAGAGGGATAAATTTTCAAACCCCGCTTTTTCATCCTAAAATTAAATCCTAAATCTATTATATTTTTGCCTTTTCTTGCAAAACCATTTACTTCAGGTAATAGATCTGTATATATTTTCTCTGATGAAGCTATAAAATCATCCACTTTTACTATAGTAATACCCTCAGCTACTGGGAACTTAGTTCCCATTAACGTTTCAAACTCTTCTAATATTTTTTTTTGACTCTCCTCCAGAGATTTTTTAACTTCATAATTTTTAGAGTGGCGAGGTTTAATCTCGCTATTAGGATTTTTCAATTGTTCTATCAGAAGCCAAACTCTGTTCCTAGTTACTTCCTTTATTTCATGTTCATATTCTAGATCACCATCCGTTCTGTGTAATAAGATAAAATCTTTACCATCTAACTTGCGTGGGAGATCATTTATTTTTATTTTATCATAAAACTTTCTCCTAAAATCACTATGGTCCTCCATATTATATGCATCACCAAAACCATCTGTTATAATCTCTGCTTGTAAGACTTCATACGTATCTTTTAAATCAAATATGTTAGAATCGATATACCCCTTATCTATCCAACGATCTAAATTTTCGCCATAAGAACCATACTCATCGAATCGTGAAGTAAATCTAGGTGATAATCCAATCTTTTCTAGCATTTCTGAAAGGCTTTTACCCCTTTTTAATGCAACGATAACGGTGGTGCTGATTGTACTCGAGTTTGTTATATACCCATCAATTATTTTTAAAACTTTCATATTTTTATACCTCAAGTTTATTTTGACTACTTTTATGATAAGCAGGTAGTTTCCTTCCTCTATCTTCACAAAATACAATATCAGGATTAATTTGACACCCGCCCCAGCAACTTGTAATATGATCACAATTCTTGCATCCATGATATCTTGGGGTTACTAGTGAATTACGAAACTCTCTGAAGAGGGAAGATTGACAAGCCTCAAAGATATTTATTTCCGTTAGATTAATTCCTCTGTCTTTTTGCATGAATGAGCAAGGTTTCATATTTAAATTCCAGTCAATATATGCTGAATAAATTGATCCTGTACAACCCTCAATCGACTGCGGGAGGAAAGGGAATTCTTTTACGATAAATGAGGAACATGCATCAATGCTGAGACGTACTCCATATTTTTTTCTTAGTGATATTATCTTTAACAGCTCAATAGAAAGAGTCTTTCTATCTTCACTATTCAAGATTTCATGAGAGAGAGTAGCCCCTCTCCCCATTGGCTTGAATAATAACAATACTACGTTTTTGATTCCTAACTGAGCGTAATGTTTGGTGATATCTGCTAATTGAGGAATTCGAGATTTTAATAAAACTACATGTAAATTTGTCTGAATTCCATGAGATATTAATTTTTTAGTTGCTTGAAAAATATCATCCATTCGTTCTTCAGAATAACTCACAGCTACCGCTCCACAGTATTGCTTAGTCGCTTTTAATATATCTGGAGTTAAGTTTGAGCCATTAGTTGTAAAATTAGGGATAATATCTCCTTCCATTCGTAATTTTCGAAGGATTTCTGTAAATTGTGGATGGAGTGTTGGTTCACCACCTCCCAATGCGATTTGAAGAACTCTGCTTTTTACCATTTTCCTTAAGAGTGAACTAAAATCTTCCATTGAGATATGTTCACCAGCAGGTATATTCTTGGCAGTCATGTAACAAAAACTGCAAGATAGGTTACAGTAATTGTTAAGGGATAGGTCGATTAATACCGGAGTTTTTGTGAATGGAATAGAGCCATCATTAAATTTAATAGTGGGATCAATGCGAAGTTCAACCTTATTAGAGAACGTAGGGTTAAAAAAGAAGTTGCAGAATTTTCTTTCCTTTTCAGTAAGTGGTTGCTTTTTAAGAGATTTTAGTAGTGTTAAAAAACCGCTGGTGTCAACCATTGCCATCCTTCCATTTTCTTGGTTGAAATACACTCCACCAAATGCTTCATTTCTTAGTATTATTTTATTCATAAGTCGATATACCTCCTCATTATGATTTTGAGGATCTACATGGTTCGATTTTGTCTTTGTAATTGATAATTAGTATAGTTATTTTAATATTTATAAATTATTTGGGGATATCTCCCCATACAATTTGCAAGAAGTTCACTTTCAAACAAATCCGGGGATTGACCTTAATTTATATTTTTCAATGGGAACATTCTTAGTTTTCTCTCATCACTAATTAAATATGGTTTTCTATTTATAAAATTAAAGAGATTGAAGAATAATCAAATAAAATCCAATAAATTTAAATTTCTGAACAAAATGAAAAAGTAAAAGAAATTCCTCCATTATCTAAAAAACCAAAAGAAACTATAAAGGTTAACGATTAAAATTGGATTAATAAGGTTATTGTAGTGCAATCCTTCTTTGGTTAAAAATATACAATGTCTTTTGGATCGAATAACAAGATTAATTCTTATTAAATATATTTCTTAATTTGCTCAAATGCTTTGAGAATTTTTCTCATTCTGTTTTTTATCATCCTCATAAATGCAGGAATCGTATCTGTTAATAAATAAAATACCTAATAATTTAATTAGAAATTATTAGACATTATTTTAAATTTAAGAATTTACAATTAAAAATAGCCTACTAAAAATAAATTGAATTCTAAAATGAATTTCAGACTCACTAAGAAATCAAAACCCCTAATATTGACTATTGTTTCAATATCTCTTTTATTTACACTTACGGTGTGGTTCTCAGCTAATGCTATTACTCCTCAATTAGTAAATCTATGGGATCTTAATCAAGCGAACCTCGCCCTATTAAGTATTATTTTAATTGTTGGATTTGTACTTGGTGGATTTATCTATTCAGTTTTCAATTTGCCTGACTTAGTAAAGACTCCATTATTCTTTAGTTTAAATGCGTTTTTAGCAGCATTAGGGAATCTTCTTGCAGCGTTTTCTCCAAATTTCATATTTTTTACTACTTTCCGATTTATTACAGGTTTTTTTTTAGCGGGAGTATATCCAACCTCAATGAAATTAATATCCTCCTGGTTTAAAAGGAACCGGGGATTCGCAATAGGAATCCTTTTGGGGGCTTTAACAGCAGGTTCGGGTCTGCCATACATATTTAACCTAACAGGGTTACCAAACTGGCGCATATTATTAAGCATATCCTCTCTACTAGCCCTAATAGGATCTATTTTGATATACATCTTCATTCAAGAAGGGTCTCATTTAGTAAAAGGAGCGAAATTTCAATTTTCGAATATAAAAGAACTTCTTAGTAAGAAATCTGTTAGGTATGCTAATTATTCGTATTTTGGACATATGTGGGAATTATACGCTTTTTGGGTGTGGATTCCAAAATTTTTGCAAGAAGTTCACTCTCGAACAAATCCGGGGATTAGTGTTAATTTATATTTTTCAATGGGAACATTCTTAGTATTTGTTTTTGGTGCACTTGGAAATATAATTGGAGGTAAAGTCGCCGATAATATTGGGAGAACGAAATTTAATATTATTATGTTAGTAATAAGTGGTTTCAATTCACTAATTATCGGATTCTTTCTAAATAATGCTGTTGCAGCCCTACTTATTGCTATTATTTGGGGGCTCACTATTGTGCCAGATTCACCTCAATATTCTGCAATGATCTCTGAATTATCAAATCCCGCATATATAGGAACAGCTTTGGCTATTCAGACTACTTTTGGTTTTGCTTTATCTAATATTTCTATTTGGCTTTTACCAATCATAATTAATTTAACAGGATGGACTTATGGATTTATGTTTTTAGCTGTTGGACCTTTCTTTGCTATTTTTTCGCTTATGAAATTAAGAAATGAACCAGATTCTCAATTAATTGCTCAGGGGAGGAAATAAACTTTTTGTAGACACAACAAATTAGATTCTGTCACTTTATAAAAAATAATATCGTGAAATAGATTGATGGTAAATAAAAATATTCAACCTATAACTTTCAAGAAACTAGCGCAATTTTAAAAGAAAAAAACTGTTTAAAATTTAATTGTTAATTGATTATATTTTAATCTGCTAATTTTCCTCACCCCATGACTACCTGAAGCATAATCACAATAGATTAATCCTGCCTCCTCAAGTTTCTTTATCTGGGCAGAGATATTTGCTTCAGTCATTTCCAATATAGAAGCAATACTAGATACGTCCAATGGTTCTTCTTGGATATGATGGAGTATTTTACGTCTAGTTAGTGATGATAAAGCTTTAACTATTTTCTCAATCTGCATGTCTGAGCTTATATTAATAGATTCAGACTTGCCTTGTAAATTAACTTCCAAAACACTAGTTTGTGAAATTTCCATTCCTTGATATTCAACCCTTAATAAGTTTTTTGTTTTGGTCTACAACAAATTTATGTTTTTTTAAGCATATAAGTTTTTCAATGCGATATGATAAAAATTTACTTATTCAAATTAAATTCATATGTAGATAGAAGCTTACAAAAATTACAATGATTACATTTGATATTAATATTTTGAATAATTTTAATTTCGTTTAGTTAAATGATCTTTTTAACAAATTACTATTTATTGATATGACAACAAAT
>LAZR01002252.1_pt1 | contig 11346 bp, 27 predicted proteins | sample 329461 | NCBI WGS metagenome assembly LAZR01 (sample SAMN03002196, study PRJNA259156) | marine sediment metagenome | biome: sea floor; feature: Hydrothermal impacted sediments; material: marine sediment; isolation source: Loki non-amplified sample from Loki's castle hydrothermal vent sediment ...
TCGATGGATAAGAGCGAGATCAGAGCGATCTTGAACGAGACGCTCCGGCCGATGCGCGCCGCGCTGAGCCTGAACGACTGGTACGTGGACTTCAAGCTGGAGTCGATGGACGGGTCGTACGTCGCCGAGTGCGTCGCCGACCCCAACTACACGCGGGCGAGGCTGACCTTCGACCACGACGCCTACAAGAACGAGGCGGACCTGCTCGAGAGCCTGCTCCACGAGTACCTGCACGTCATGCTCGCGCGCTTCGAGCTCTACCGGAAGGCCGTCCGCCCGCTGATCGAGGACGAGAACGTGTGGGCGTCGCTGGAGGAGGTGTTCGTCCACGCGTGCGAGACGACCGTGAGACTCGAGAACATGCTGTGGCACGGACTGCACATTACGCCGCGGAGACTGGTGTCCCGGGGAGGAGACTGCTGGACGAGGAGGAGTGAGGACATGGCGAAGAAGACCTTGCTGGAGCAGTGGCAGGAGCGGGCGGTCACGGCCGAGAAGAGGATCGAGCAGGCGCTGGGGATGCTCAAGGAGTCGACCAGCGTGACCGCGGGGCGTGTGGTCGACATGCTCAAAGGCAGGCACAAGGCCGAGACACCGGAGGAGGGGACCGACGACGTAAAGCGCAATCCAGTCAACGGTGACCCCGCCTGAGCTAACACACGACGCAGGAGCGTAATATGAGCTGGGGACAACTGCTACAGATAGAACTGAGGGCCTGCGTTGAGGATCGGCTCGACGACGACCACTGGGTCCAGCGCAAGATGCTGCTGGTGGTCGAGGCCGCGGGTATGAAGGTGACTGTGTTGCCTGAACCCACCCGCGAGTCCGGTCCGGACCCGAAGGTGCAGGCAATCTGCCTGCTGAAGAAGGGCCACTGCGCGGTGCACACGTTCCCCGAGAAGCGGGCGTGCTTCATCACGCTGCTGACCGTCGGCGAGTTCTCGGCACCAAACGCCATTGCGGAGGTCGCAGCCGGCACGTTCGGCGCCGGGAAAACGGACTACACGCTCCTGCCCGTCGGCGAGTGGTGGGACGGGACCGAGGGGAGGATGCCGCCGATCGAGCCGTTCGTGCTCGTCGACCTGCTCTCGCTGGCCAGCGTCACGGTGAGCGAGGACGTGGTCGAGGAGTGGACCCAGGACGAGATGGAGAAGGCGGCGGAGTGGGCGAGCGCGGTGCACGCCGACGCCGGCGACAGCGACGGGGTGGTCGTCCCACCGAAGCCAGCCTTCCTGCCGGAGGCGGACCACTACATCCCGACGACACCGTACCCGAAGCACGAGAGCGACCCTCACGCATAGGAGACACTACGATGAGCAGAGAACTGAAGTTGATGGCTAGGGTGCATGACCTCGAGGCGCTGGTTCTCAGGATGCAGAGCGCGTACTTCAACGTGCGAGACCTGGTGAGGGCCAAGCTAGAAGAGGACGACCTCAGCACCGAGGACTGGCGCAGGGTCATGTACGCCGATGCGGTGCTGAATTGTAACAACAGAACGAACCACGACGCGAAGGCCCGGGCGTTCGGGGTAGTGTACGGTGCCGGGCCGCAGACCATTAAGAAACTGCTGGCGGGCAAGACCGTCGAAACAGGAGGACAGGACGATGGTGAAGAAACGCAAAGCGAAGAAGAAGGTGCGTGTGGTGACACGCGACGAGATGGTCAAGAAGATGGTAGCGTCTAACAGGGCGTGCTCGAAGGCTGAGAATGAACTCGAGGCGTTCCGTTCCACGTTCATGAGGCAGGAGGACGCACTGCGTATCGAGCGCCAACGCGTTCAGAGATTTGCCACCCGCAACGGTGAGCAGAACACAGAGGTCAGCCGACTCCAGAAGAAGGTCAACGAGATGTACGTGGAGGTCTACGACCTAGTCCGCTGCCTCAACGCCACGCGCGAGAAATGGTACGACTCCGAGGACAAGGTCAAGCGATTGAAACGCGGTCAGGAGATGCAGGCGTTCAGTACGAAGGCTGCGGCGTCAGATTGTGACGAGGGACCGAGGACGGAAGGCGGGTAGGAGCAGTTCAGATCGACGATTAACAGGAGGATAGGGCGTGACCAAGAAGAGGAAGACTAAGGTACTGATCAAGAGGAAGTCTCCACTGCGAGAGAGGGTGGACGAACAGAGACGGACCATTTTGAAGCTGCAGGCCGACGTCGATAAGGTAGCCGGTCAGATGATCGACGCGCGGAGGTCGAATGGGAAGCTGATGCAGCGGAACGAGGAGATGCTCCACGAGCTCGGCGAGATGAACGACAAGATCGAGGAGATGTACCGCGAGAGCTACGCGCTGGTCAAGTGCCTGAACGCGACGCGCGAGGAGTGGTTGAAGCGTCAGGAGGTGATCGCTTCGAATCGTAGGACGATGACCTTCAACGCGTCAACGATCGTCGCATCACCGAAAGACGAAGGCGCTGAGGCGGTGATCGATCGCATGTGCAGACCGCGCGACGGCGGCGACGATCCCGGCATCTGAGTTGGTGGAGTGGAGATCGATGCGAAGTAAGATCGAGGGGCCATGCACCTGGTGCGGTGACCCGGGCCACTGGAGGCCGGACTGCCCCGAGCTTCGCGACTACGTGAAGCGAGTTTGGCGCGGCGAGGACCGCGGGCCGTACATGCTCGAGCTGGTGCTGATCGACGGGATCGCGTTTGCGTCGGGGTTAGCGTTCGGGGTTTTGATCGGGAGGTCGTGGTTGTGAGGATCATCAGGGAAGGAGACGAGGTTCGCTGCCTCCCGAACGGCCGACTAGGCCGGGTGCAGAGCCTGGAACTGTACAGGACTCACGGAGGCATCGACTACTTCGTGAAGTACGACGAACCGATCGGCGACGCGCACTACGCATGGTACCGACAAGGCGAACTGGAATTGAGGAGAGGCTGATGGCGATAGACCTGCACCCAGATCAGACCGTGCCGATAAGCCTCGACGAGAAGATCGCCGAGGTCAGGCGGAGGCTCGCCGACCCGGACGCGGGGCTGAAGGACCTGATCCAGCTGGCCAGGCTGCTCAGCAGAGGGAACGACCCTACCCTGTCCCTCGCGCTGCACGACCACATCGGCGACCAGCTACCGGAGTCGGTCAAGCGCGAGCTCGGGCGGGCGGGTCAGGGCAAGAGGCTCGGGGACGTGCTGCTCGCCCTCTCGGGCAGGATGGACTACACGGCGAAGGGCGTCGCGGACGCGATCCAGGACATCATCAGGGAACATGAGACGATCGCCAGGCACGTGTCCCCGAGGATCAACCTGGTCCAGGAGTCCGTCAGGTGGAACGCCGCGTCGTTCCTAGGCGAGGTCGCGGTCGAGGCGCTGAGCAGAACGCTCGACGAGATCCCGGTGTCGGTGGACGTCGGAGATGGGTTATTCATGCCAGCCAAGAGCCAGCTCATGATGATGTTCGCGGCACAAGTCAGGGCCGCGATGATCGATCAGGCCAGGGCGAACTCCGAGGAGAACGAGGAGGTGGTCGAGGCGGTCAGGAGCGCGATGCGCGGGGACAGGGAGGATGGACTGCCCGACCTTAACCCCGACCCGCCGATCCACAGACGTATGAGGTACGCGTCGTCGTTCGAGAGCGGGCCGGAGCGACCTGAGAATCCGGTCGAGGGCACGACGTGGGAGGACGCTGAGGGAGTGGTCCGCCACTATGACGGCGCAGAGTGGGTCGAGACAACACCGGCGATGAGACCGATGACCACGACCGAGGAGATGACCGCGGCGTTCGAGGCCGGCCAGGCGAGGCGCGAGCCGAAGCTCATCCCAAGCGGACGGCTCCCCGACGTCCTGGCCGACGATACGAGGTGGGTGGACGACGATGGAGACCACTGGTACTGGACCACGGCCGGGTGGAGGTTGGACAGCGCGAGGACGGAGGCCGCCCGGTCAAGGCGCGACGCAACGATAGTAGGAGCCAGGCTGCGGGAAGCGCTGGAGGGCGGTGAGGTGGACGAGGTGCAGGTGGAGAACGTGCAGTTCGAGAGCCGCCGCGAGGTGCGGTTGACGAAGGTCGGATGGGAGACGAGAACCGTGTCGCTGGACGACTACGGATCGGACGAGCAACACGTAAAACAGATCGAGGACGCACTCGCAGAGATGGTGGAGGCCGACGATGACAATTGACTGGGTGGAGGTGGGGAGCTGGTCGCTCGTCGCGGCCGTAGTGATGATGGCGCTGAACGCCGCGATCCTGATCTGGGACAGGTTCATCAGCGGGAAGGACGACGACGATGATAGCCATCGAGGTTAACTGCTCCGGCGAAGACAGGAGGTTCGTGAGCCAGTTCACGCTGGAGCAGGACGAAGAGCACAACCCGATGCTTCGGCTGACCACCACCAAGGTGCGGGACGAGGCCATGCGCTTCGTGGAAGGCAAGTGGCCAGGGAGAATCATGAGACTGCTGACCCAACTACTGCACGGCTGCGTGCTGCAGCACGGCGAGAACCCGCCGGTGCTGGTGCACGGGTTCAAGGGCGTGGACGTCTGATGCTCAGCCCCGAGCGATTCGACAGACCGCTGCGACACGACGAGCGCGGACATACGATAACCTTCTACACTACGAGGGAGAACGACATGGCTAAGAGGGGACCGAAGACCGAGCTGGAGAATGAGCGGCTGGCGCTGAACCGGAATGAGATCGAGGCGATCAACGCCAGGGTTCGGCTAGAAGCCGCCAGGGGGCGGGTCAAGCTGCTGACTCTGGAGATCAAGACGCTCAAGGAAGTGGAGAATCTGCGGAGGCAGGCGATCGAGATCCTCGAGACGGCCGAAGCCAGGGGTGAGGCGATCACGGCCGAGGACCTCAAGCAGCCCACACCTGGGGACCTAGAGCCAGTCGAAGGATAGGCATGACGTTCAGCCCTGAACACTTCGGACGACCGCTGCAGCGGCACGAGCGCGGGCAGATGAAGCGGAGACAGACACTACGCAGGAGAGAGCGAAGGAGGAGACGACGTGAGAGGATCGATATACTTCGGGGTGGACCACAAGGTCATGACCGTCACGCTGACGCCAGAGAACGAGAAGGAGGCGTTCGACCTGGGCATGAATTTCATGGTCTGCCGCCACAACAAGTTCGCGTGCAGGAAGGACGGCGAGAACAAGCTGACGCTGATCTTCGACAACAGAACGCAGGAGGACATAGACCGTGCAGCAGGACGGATCTAGAGCGGTAGAACTGCGGTGCAGCGCCTACAGGTGCGACAACATGGTCTCCGTGACCGACGACGAGATGTCGGAGCCGAAGTGGAGGCGGTATCACGTACACTGCCACAAGCACCGGCTCGCGGAGACGAACACTACGAAGGAGAACGGTGTGGACAAAGACGAGTTGGAGGAAGAACTGGCGAAGATGGAGCGGGAGATGGAGGCCGAGCCACCCGAGACCGGGAACATGCGACGCTGCCACGAGGTGACTCACGCTATGATCGCCGCGGCGAGAGTCGGATTGGGCGAGAGGCCGACTGCTCAACAGGCGGCGTGGGTCGTGCGGATGTTCATGGACAACGCGGACTGCACCTTCTCGCGCAAGGTGGAGATCATGTTCCCCGACGACGGCGGGGCGCTCTACGCCCTCCACTCGGCCGGGGGAGGGAGCCTGTCCAACGCGCTGTTCGAGGCGGTGGACGAGGACAGCGGGGTCCGCAGGGCACTCAAGTTCATAGACGAGGAGGCGGAGTGGTCGAAGCCGCTGGACCACGTGCGCGACCTGCTGAGGGAGGCACTGCATGGCTAAGCACTGGTACCGCGAGCTCACCCTGTTCGGCGGCAGGCTCAGGGTCTACGCGTGCAACGAGACGTTCGCCCCGCTGCCGACGATAGGCGAGTGGACGGGATGGAAGGGCGTCTGCGGGTACACACTCGACTGGCTCTGGTGGTCTGCCGGGTACAACATCGACGTCCCGATGCCCAAGTGGCGGCGGGCGCTGATGCGGCGCGGGCTGGTCAAGCGGTGGAGGAGACTGTAGTGGGTAAACACTACCCGATCGCCTACTGCTCAAACATCCGCGAGGCGGGATTCACGGACGACGTGTGCTGCGTGTCCTGCCACGACGACTACGACGAGGGATTAGACCAGGCCGAGCACTGGGGCGACCTGCCCTGGCGAAACGACTACCTCGCGATCTGCTGTGGGGTGGTGAACGCACTCGAGACTCGGAACCTCGTCGCCGCCGTGTTCACGCACTTCAGGTTCGTGCGCTGGCTGAGGGAGAGAGCCGATGAATCTCATTGAGACCGAGGTGATGGTCGAGAAGCTGGAAGCCGACCTGAAGGAGGCGGTCGAGAAAGGCTCGGTGGACGGAGATGACGGGAAGAAGCTGCGGTCCCTGCTATTCGCCGCCAGGGTCGGGTGCAGAATGTGGAACATGGCTGTCAGCGCGGAGTTCAACTGGCAGGAGTGCCCATCGGAGTACGTGGTTCACCTCAAGAAAGTTTTGGTCGAGGAGGAAACCCTACGGTTGGACATGAGGAGATCGTGATGGCGAAGCCCGTGAAGTTCGAGGGGTACAACACGACGTTCGTGGCCGATGGCTGCGGGGACCTGCCGGCCTACGCGCACGGAAGGGTGAGCGACGAGCAGGTCGTGACGTGCTGGGAGCTCAGCGGCGAGGAGCTGATGGAGATCCTGCGGACCAAGCGGGTCTGGCTCCGGGTGTGGGGCGACGCGCATCCCCCGGTCGAGGTGACCGGCGTCGACCCATTCGCGCTGCCGGGCGAGGTGACAGAGGACGGACAACCGGGTAAGGAGGACAGGACGATGGACGACTCGCTGTCCGAACTGCAGGTCGTCGCCAAGAAGTACAATCGTCTCGGCGCGTTCATCCATGGTCGGTACGTCGTCATCATAAAAGCGAACGACATCACGGTCATGGACGCGATGGAGATAGAGGAGCTCACGACATGAGCACGACGAAGATCGAACTCAGGCACTGCGTCTACTGCCGCGCGGCGGACCGCGAGTGCGAGGTCGCGGGGATAACCATCGGGCGCGGGGACATCTGCGGCGAGCAGGTCCGGTGCGAGACGTGCGGCGCCAGCGGGCCCGTCGCGGGGACGTCCGAGGAGGCCACGACCGCGTGGAACAACCACACGGCGCTCGTCGTGCAGGCCGTCGAGAACGCGAAGAACCTGGACGCGCTCATACCCATGACCGAGCAGTGGAAGCAGCGGGCGCTGGCCAGCGCCGCGTTCGCCGACGACCTGGCGACCCTGATGACCGAGGTGACCGACAAGATCCGGACCGACGCGCCGGCGATCGCCGCGAGGCACAGGAGCGCGCTGGGGGACGTGGACGAGGAGAAAGAAACGTGAGCACGACCACTATCGACGGCGCGAGCGCTATCCACTGCGTGATAACCGACGCCTGCCACGAGCACCACGGCGGAAAGGGCTCCTCGTTCCAGGAGGCGGTCGACCGCGTGAGGAGGCAGTACTTCCAGTGCCTCGAGGGCTGGGGCGAGACCGAGGGGGTGGACTACCACCTCGTGCTGACCGTCGACTCCCCGCGGTACAAGCAGGCGCGGGAGGACGCGGAGGGCAGGTGCAGGGTGTGCAACGGGCGGAGGGAGCTGCTCGACGACGCGGGAGGCACGTGGCCCTGCCCGGCCTGCAACACCGTCGTGCCCGAGGTGCCGGACGTTCCCGCCGTGGCCGAGACGCCGGAGGGCTGGGACGGGGCGAACTGCCCGAGGTGCAAGGGTTCTGGCGTGCGGCTGCGAACGGGCCCGAGCGAACCCTGCCCGGCGTGCGGAGGGAGCGGGGAGGCGCACGACTACCTCCGCCTGCTGCAGCGGGAGCTGGACGACGCCGACGCCGACGCCGGGACGTCCGGCCCGGAGATCGAGACGCCCGACCCGAGGAGCGGGGACTGATGGCCCTTGGCAGGTCGGAGAGGCTGGAGAAGCGGAAGCGGCTCAGGGAACTGGAGGCCCAGTACGAGGAGGCCCTGAGCCCCGACAGCGACCTGAAGACCGAACCCATCCGCCAGGCCATGGCCGAACTCCGCCTGCAGTTCAAGGACCCGAGGTGCGGGTGGTGCGGAGGGAGGGGGTGGACCAGGATCCTGTCCTACGCCGGGAACGCCAAGGACCTGATCGCCTGCCGAACGTGCAGGGGAACCGGGCGCGTGAACAGGAGGGGGCCCAGGAGGAAGAAGTGAAGCACGTAATGCAGACGATCATGATCCCACCTCTGGGTAACTGCTTCAGCGCGTGCCTAGCGTCGATGATGGGGTTGGAGATCGAGGACGTCCCCTCATTCTGCCAGCACCCGCTGTGGCAGGACAGGTGCAACGAATGGCTGCGGCCGAGGGGTTACTGGTACCTTGACCTGAACTGGGATCCGCAGGCCAAGAGCATCCCATGGACGACGGGGACTCTGGTCAAGGGACTGTGCGTGCTGAGCGGTCCGAGCCCGAGGAGCGACTACCACCACTCCGTCGTCGGCCGAATCGACTGCAGCGAAGGGCTGGTCGAGCTGAGGTACGTCCACGACCCATACCCAAAAGCCGACGACGCGTGGCTGAGGGAGATCAAGTGCGTCGGGCTACTGATTCCTATGGACCCGGGGAGGTGGACAGCATGAGGATGCTAGAGGTAACGCAGGAGGACATCGACAACGGGATACCGAGGTGCAACGACTGTCCTATAGGGCTGGCGTTGAAGCGGACGCTAGGCGGGGACTGCATCACGGTCGACGACACGAGCGTATCCGTTGGGGAGCGTAGGATTCTTCTGCCCAGCATCGCCCGCCTCTTCATCAAACGATTCGACGCGGGACTTTCAGTTAAGCCGATCACGTTTCCGCTGGAGTAGGGGAGGGGACGATGACCCGTAGAGCCAGGGAGCCGCGGAGGTGCGACCTCTGCGGGGGCGCCAAGAACGTCCGGCTGACGGCGTACGAGGACGGGACGCTGTACCACGTCTGCGGACCGTGCAGGCACTCGGCCTCGAGGCGGTCCGAGGAGGCCGAGGAGGCGGGCATGGACCCGACGCCCAACGACTCGGAGAACGCGGCCTCCAGGCGCTCGCCGACGCGCGCCGACCCGAGGGTCTGCAGCAACTGCGGCGACGAGATCGAGACGGGGACCGGCGATTGCTGCGAGGAGTGCGGAGGAAGGAGCGATGGCTGACCGGAGGAAGCCCACCCCGAAGGACCTAGAGATCGTGCGGCACGCCGAGTTCAGCGAGTGCCTGACGTACAGGTACACGCTGGAGAGGACGTGGGACCGCGGGGCCGACCGCCGTGTTCGTGCTCCTGAACCCAAGCGTGGCGGACCAGCACGCGGACGACCGGACCAACGTCCGCGGCTTGGGGTTCGCGCGGCGGCGGGGATGCGGACGCTGCGTGTTCGTGAACCTGTTCGCGTACCGCACGCCCTACCCCGACGTGATGAAGGCCGCGCCCGATCCCGTCGGTCCGGACAACGACGCGCACATCGGGCGCTGGGCGGCGAACGCCGACGTCCTCGTCTACGCCTGGGGGACACACGGCGCGCACCGGGGCAGGGACGCGGAGGTCGAGGCGCTGCTGGATGGGTTCGAGCCCCAGTGCCTCGGCAGGACGAAGGCGGGCCACCCGAAGCACATACTCTACCTTCGGGCGGACACCGAGCTGGAGCGCTACTGATGCGGACGGGGAGGACAGGACGATGACCGACGAGCGCAAACGGTACCTCATAACCTACAGGGTCAGAGGTCCAAGAAACGAGTGGTCCTTCAACAATGAGATCATAGATCGGCACCCAATGGAGTGGCTGGCCTGGGTAGGGGAAGAGTACCCCACCCTGGAACACGTGCTGACCTTCTACGACTCAGTCGCGGACCTAGACGACGAGGCGATCGAGCGGGCCAGGAAGTGGGTGAACCGATGACCCCGCAGTACCAGAGGATCGTCGACGGGGACAGGGGCGACTGCAACCAGGCCTGCGTGGCCACGATCACGGGTCTGCCCCTTGATGACATCCCAGACGGCGCGGGCCATAAGTTCGGGTACTACGGTGCGCTTCAGGACTTCCTGGATGAGCACGGATGGGTGTATATCGAAATTGGGCCGGTACTATACTGGTGGCTTTTCTATCCACTGAGGAATGTACCCGTGATCGCCAGCGTGCCGAGCCAGGCGTTCGAGGGCAGGATGCACGCGGTCGTGGCGTGCGTGGACGACAGCGACAGGCTGGTGGTCCTACACGACCCCAACCCGGGCAACGGGCCCTACGACCTCTCGCTGGAGGGCGTCCCCGAGGGCCACTCGATGCTGATCCGCAGGGAGGGACTGCCCGATGGTCGACGCGTTCCCTAACCTGCCGAAGAGCAAGGTCTGCCCGGCGTGCAGGCGGAGGTTCAAACGGCCGATCAAGACCAGCGGGAAGCCGGAGACCCAGCGCGAGTGGCTCAAGCGGACGTACTGCTCCAACGCCTGCAGGCTGGCGTGGTTCAAGAGGACGGAGGGATTCGATGGCTGAGAAGACCAAACCGTGGGCAGGAGCCCCTCGCGGACCCGACTGGGACGTCGAGGAATACTGGCGGGACGCCCTGCAGGAGAGCTGCCCGCACCCGATGACGCGGATGTCCTACGAGGCGACGTGGCGCGACGAGTTCGGCGCCAGGATCCTGGAGACAGCCGAGTTCGCGTGCGGGCGGTGCGGCAGGGTCTGGACGGTCGAGGAGTTCCGCCGCGACTTCCGCGAGGAGATCGACGCGCGCCGAGCCGCGATGGGGAGGGACGATGGCTGACTTCGACCACGAGCGGGTGGCGCGGGAGTTCGTCAAGGATCATGTGTCAGGACTCTTCCCCACGCATTACACCCAGGAGCAAGACGATACCGCTGTCAGCCTCTACAGCAACGTCCTGGCCGAGATCCTGCGGCGGGAGTATGGGGAGACTCATTGCTTGGCTCTTATAGCTCGGAACCTGTGGAGGGCCCGAGCGTTAGAGGCGGAGGCCAAGCTGGCGAAGGCGCGCGAGGGGCTGCGATTCTACGCCGACAAGAAGCACTGGGTGGGCAGCGACCAGCACAATGGCGCGACCGCCCGCCGTACCCTCAAGGAGATCGAGGATGGCTGACGGGCCCGAGAAGAGGTTCCAGGCCAAGCTGGTGAGGGCGCTGGAGGCGCGTGGGGCGACCGTCTGGAAGACGCACGGCGGCAGCGCGTCGGCCGGGTGGCCGGACCTGATGGTCGCGCGCGGAGGAATGACCGGCTGGGTGGAGGTCAAGGCGATGGACCCGGGCGCCGCGCGGCCCACTAGGGGGGCGCTGCTCAGGCGACTCACCGGGAGGCAGGGCGCGAGGTGCCGGGCGCTGGCCAAGGCTGGCGTGCCGGTCTGGGTCTGCGCGGGGACCGCGGG
>LAZR01002253.1_pt1 | contig 11346 bp, 10 predicted proteins | sample 329461 | NCBI WGS metagenome assembly LAZR01 (sample SAMN03002196, study PRJNA259156) | marine sediment metagenome | biome: sea floor; feature: Hydrothermal impacted sediments; material: marine sediment; isolation source: Loki non-amplified sample from Loki's castle hydrothermal vent sediment ...
GCGCGGGCCAGCACCTCGACAGGCAGGAAGCCGTCGCGGACATAGGCCTTCACAGCGCGTTGCAGGCGGCTTTGGGTCCAGCTACGCGCTTCGGGCAAGGGGCCGTTGATGATGCGCAACACGTCCTCCCAAGCCAAGTCGGGGCGCAACCGGCGCACATGAGGCACCCAGTCTTGTGCCGTCTCGTTCAGGCGCTCCATGTAGCCGTCATGTCGCGCCAGCCGCACTTTGCGAAGAGCGGCAGGGTCTTTGGCCCGCAGCCCAGGGTTCCCACCAACGCGGCCCTTTGTGCGTGCGCTGGCAAGGCCGGCCTTGGTGCGTTCCCGGATCAGGGCGCGTTCGAACTCGGCCGCAGCCCCCAGTACTTGCAACGTGAACTTGCCCTGCGGGGATGCGGTGTCGATCGGATCCTCGATCGAGCGGAAGAATGCGCCCTTTGCCTCAAGCCGTTCGATCACCTCGAGGAGATGCGAAAGCGACCGCGCCAGCCGGTCGATCCGCACGACCACCAGCGTGTCGCCCTTGGCGACGCGTTCCAGCACGCGCGCCAACACCGGCCGCGCACGATTGCCGCCAGAGGCCTGCTCCTCATGGATCTCGGCGCAGCCTGCTGATTTCAGGGCCTGCGACTGGGGCAGGGGGGTCTGATCCTCGGTCGAGACCCGGGCATAACCTATCAGGGGCATCAAAACAGTCTTTTGCAGTTTCATATAACGCCAATAAACGACCGATTGTAAACGGATGCAAGGGCACGTTCTCTGGCGCTGTTCATCATAAAGCCCTAGGTTTCCATACGCTGAGCGTGATCCAAGAATTCTCGCAGTCCATCGCGGGCGCGTACTATATAAGGTGTACAGGCGCACCCTGACAAAACACTTGGGTAAAATGCAAAAGTGCCGTATTTTGCGCATATGAAGCCTCAAGTATCTACGCATTATGATAGTTTTGACGATCCACTAGTGGATGCGGAGGGGCTTGAAGAGACGTCTGAGGGCGACCTGTGGTTCCTGCCTGGTCCGATGGAAGTGGAGCCAGATTATCTGCTGCCTGGGCCAAGGGCAGAGCCGCGTGAAACCGCAGTCCTAGACGATTGGCGGAAGGCAGAGGCGGGAAATGCCGCCCGTCTCGCCCGTGTGGCTGGTCGGGTCGGCGCGCTGGACGACCGGCTGAAGCGCGGCCCGGAGGGATGGCGGCACAGGCTCGCGCTGATTGAGGCGGCAGACCTTAGCTGGTTTGTGGGCGACCGAATTGGTCCAGATCGGCTGGCGCTCTGGATATCCATGCGCTTATCCGGGGTGCAGGATGACACCGCAGCGCTCGCGCGTGTCGGATGGGCGGTGCGGCGTCTTACAGGTGGTCCCGGGCCAGAGGTGGACCTGTGCGCTTTCCTCGATCGCCGTGACCCTGAAAACTTGGCGGATGAAGTCGAGTCCTTTGCGGATCGCGCGGGCGGTTGGCTTGACCTGATGGCGCAAGCCGCAGACCTGCACCCGATCTCGCGCTCCTGCATGGGGTTTCACCTCTGGAACCTTGCGGGGCTCGGGCAACACGGCGATCGGATGGAAGCGGCGGTTACCGCCGCACGCATTGCGGTCAGCGACGGTCCGAATTCGAATGGGGGTGCCATCTTTGCACCTGTGGCTTTACGCGGGGCAGGGGGGCTGTGCGCCGCTGGCACCCCCGCTGAGCGTTTAGAGCGTTGGCTCGAGGGAATGGAAACCGCATGCCTGACCGCGACGCGACACCTCGACGATATCGAGGCATGGTCTGCGAGGGCGGAAACCATGATGGCCCCGCTCACTGGAAAAACACCACCAGCCCTACGCGCTGTGCTGACTGAATGGCCCCTCGTTTCCGCCCCAATGGCTGAAACCCTGACCGGTGCCAGCCGTGCCGCCGTCCAGCGCAACCTAGCCTGGATGGAAACACGAGGCCTTATCCGCGAGGTAACCGGGCAGGGGCGATATCGGATGTGGTGCGCCACCAACTGAAAATCGCAGTAACATTCACGGCCTCCAGCAAATTCTCTTCTATTATTGAGGTAGATTCCCGTCAGCAAACAGGTTGAGGAAAAGTCGCTCCCGGTAGTCGAGAGAAAACGCCAAACGCAGGGGTGTCCTGGGTGAAGGGGATGAAAGGGTAGTCGGCTGAGGATGTCTTGAGGCCATTCAAGATTTCGCTAGGCATGGTTTGGGAAATATAAGAATGATCGCCTTAACAAGGGTAGCGGCATCACACCCGCACAGAAACTGAATCGGATATACTGGGAAGAAGGGCTAACCTGTCGTAAACGTGGCGGACCCGAGCGCACAGTGAGCCAATGGCAATCCTACAGGGGTCAAGCCAGAGATGGTCGCTCGATTTAGAGTCTAACAGCTATTCGTGTGGTCGCCGGTGCCGGATCCTGAACGTGATCGATGACTTTAGTCGGGAATGCTTAGCTGCCGTTGTTGATGCATCATTTTTAGGCGTCCGTATCGCACGGGGACTTGATCGGATGGATGAAATTGCGGCAGGGAAAGCTAGCTGAACCTCACGATCTGATGCCACACTGGGAGTGTTCGGTCAACTATTTGATAATGCAAACTAAACACCTCTCACGAAAAAAGGGAAGAAGGGGTCAACCATGCTCCTCGGAAAGGATGATCCACATGATTTTGCTTTGTCCATCGCGTGTGTTGCGAAAGGAGTGAGGTATAGCCCCGTCAAACTGAAATGCATCATTTTCACTCATACTATAAATTTGACTGCCTAATTGCAACTCGAAGCTACCCTCTAGGACAATCCCACATTTCTCGCCGATCCTCCGCCATGGCTCGACACCCGAATAGCCGCCGGGCTCCAAAATCAGCATCATCATTTCCATGCGCGCTCCACGAGATGGAGATAGCAATTCTTTAACAAGGCCTGTCGCATCAAACCTGAGAATTGGCCTTTGATCGCTGCGCGTGACCACGGGAGTGCTTGCGGATTTCGGGCTGTCCTCAACGTCATCAAAAAATGAACTAAAAGAAACGTTTAGAGCCGATCTTATTCGGTCTAATACCTTTATCGAAGGGGCTGATCGGCTCAGTTCAATGTGGCTGAGCATCGCGACGGAAACTTGGCTTGCCTGAGAAAGCTCCTGAAGAGTCATGCCGCGTTCGGTGCGCAGTGCGCGAATGCGATCACCCAGCTCGTCAAGAGCAGATGTAATGGGTTTATCTAAGTTATCCATATTCATTGACTAAATCCGCCTCCGTAGCCGTCAACGCTTCTTATAGCCTACAGTAAAGCTATCAGGGTAGTGAAAAAGTTCTTGCTAACTTATAATATTTAAACAAACATATAGTGAGCCGATAACATCGGCTCCCATCGGAAATGAAGTTCGCTGGCGAATGATGTTTAGAAAATGCAGCTCGGCTTCATAGAAGATGCAACCAACTCAACAGGGATGAAACCATGAAATCGATAGGAAAGACCCTTTTTGCAAGCGCCATAGCCTTGAGCGCGATTTTTACTGGCTGGCAAGTAAGCGCACAAGAACAGGGCGGCACAATTGTCATTACCACGACACCAGAGCCAGCTACCATCACCAATGCACTTAGCTCCGCTCCCACAACAGCTGAAGTCGCGACGAAGATCTTCGATGGCCTGCTGGAATACGATCTTGATCTAAACCCCAAACCATCGCTGGCGGAAAGCTGGGAAATCAGTGAAGACGGTAAAACAGTGACGTTCAAACTCCGGCCTGGCGTCAAATGGCATGATGGCAAACCGTTTACATCTGCCGATGTCCAATTCTCGCTGATGGAGGTGGTCAAGGTCTATCATCCTCGAGGAAAGGGCAACCTTGGGCCAGTGGAGCGTATCGAAACGCCAGACGACCTTACTGCCGTATTGCACCTAGAACACCCATACGTTCCTCTGATGCGAGGGCTATCGAGTCTAGAGTCTCCGATTATTCCAAAGCACATTTATGAGGGCACCGACTTTCGCAACAATGAGGCGGTGAACAAACCCATCGGAACAGGTCCCTACAAGTTTGCTAGTTGGGAAAAGGGTAGTTACATCGAATTGGAGCGCAACCCTGACTACTGGCGTGATGGAATGCCCTACTTGGACAGCTTGATTTTCCGTTTCATTGCTGACTCCGCTACGCGGGCGGCAGGCTTGGAAAGTGGCGAAATCGATGTTGCAACTTTCGGCACTATTAATCCGGTTGAGATGCGCCGTCTGGAAAAAGAAGATGATATTTCTGTCGCATATGGTGGATACGAGGCGATCTCGCCAGTTATGCTGTTGGAGCTTAATACCACTAAGCCACCATTTGACGACAAAAAAGTGCGCCAAGCGGTAGCCTATGCATTGGACCGCCAGCAAATCATCAATACCGTGTGGTATGGCTTTGGCAAGCCAGCGGTCGGGCCCATCTCTTCATTTGTTAAGGGCTCCGGCGCATGGACGGACGAGGGCATTCGTGATTTCACTGTTAAGGACCGTATCGAAATTGCCGGAAAACTTCTGGATGATGCGGGTTATCCGCTGAAAGACGGCAAGCGGTTGTCAATCATCCATGATGTTGCTGCATTTGGGGAAGACTGGCGCCGGATGGGCGAGGTGATTAAGCAGCAGCTTGGTAAAGTCGGCATTGAGGTCGAATTGAGGAACCGCGACTACCCAACGTTTGTCCGTGCTATTCACAACGAATATGATTTCCAGATGTCGTCATCTTGGTATATCGGGATGGCGGATCCGACGCTTGGTGTCCAACGCAATACTTGGTCAAAGATGATTAACCCGGATGTGCCATTCGGCAACTCGTCGCAATACTCAAACCCTGAAGTTGATGCTTTGTGGGAAGCTGCCCAAACTGAGGCTGATCCTGCTAAGCGCAATGAGATTTTTCACCAACTCCAACGCATTTTGACTGAAGACAGCCCGCTGGTCTGGATCATGGATATGGATCTAGTGGCGATGCAACGCGACCGAGTGAAAAACCTCATCACTTCACCTTTTGGTATCCGCGGCGGTCTTTACGACGTTTGGGTAGAAGACTGATCTAATATTGGACCTGGTCAACTTAGTCCGGGTCCAATTCTCTATTAATTCGAGGTAATCAATATGTGGTTAGCCAGTGGTAAATACGTGATCAAACGCGTAATACACGGCATCCCGATCATCCTAGCGATCGTTGTCGTAAATTTCTTTCTTATTCGCTTGGCTCCGGGTGATGCTGCGCAGGTCTTGGCAGGTGAGTCCGGTGCTGCAACGCAGGAATACATGGACCAGATCCGTGCGCAATTCGGCTTGGATCAACCACTCTGGGTGCAGTTTCTCAACTACATGAAGAACCTCTTGGTTTTTGACCTTGGCTACTCCTTCCGTCATGGACGAGAAATTTCGTCGCTCGTCGTCGAACGTTTGGGCGCAACAGGGCTGTTGATGATAACCTCTATGGTTATGTCCGTTGGTTTCGGAATATTTCTTGGAGCCATAGCTGCCGTTCGTGACCGAACCTTCTTCAGTCATGTCATCGTAATCTTATCCGTCATCACATATGCGACGCCACTATTCTGGGTCGGCTTAATGTTGATTATCGTGTTCTCGTTGAACTTGGGTTGGTTTCCGACCAGCGGCTACGCAACCATCGGTGTGCAGCTTTCCGGCCTTCAATATGTATTTGATGTAGCAAGGCACTTGGTGTTGCCGGCAACCGCCTTATCGTTCTTTTACATGGCGCTTTACACGCGTCTAATGCGTGCCTCGATGCTGGAGACACTAGAGCAGGACTTCATCAAGACTGCTCGGGCCAAAGGTCTCAGCAATAGTCGTATAGTGGTTCACCATGCGCTTCGGAACGCAATCATTCCCGTCCTTACCATGGCCGGCGTTCAGGTTTCAGCAATGTTGGGCGGTTCAGTAATCATTGAGTCTGTATTCGGTTGGCCGGGTCTAGGTCTTCTGGCGTATGAAGCGCTTTTTTCCAGAGATCTAAATCTACTGCTCGGCATCTTTTTCCTAAGCTCGATCTTGGTGGTCGTGACCAACGCGGTGGTAGATGTAATCTATAGTATGGTTGATCCCCGGATCAGCTTGAATGGAGGCAAACATGGCTAATTCTCGGTCCCGCTTCACTCTTGCCCGCAAACTTCTATCGAACCCTTCTGGTGCTATCGGGCTGGTTTTGCTGGCCTGCGTCATCTTTACGGCCGCTTTCGCTTCCGTGTTTTTTCCTAATGATCCCTTCGACATGGTCGGACTCCCTTTTCAGCCTCCATTTGAGGGCGAGTTTTTCCTCGGCACGGATATGTTGGGTAGAGATATTGCTGCAGGTATCGCATATGGCGCACGGATATCGTTGCTCGTCGGTGTCGTTGCCACCGTTGTCATTGTCGTGCTTGGCACAGTCGTTGGTGCACTCGCCGGCTACTTTGGTGGGTGGGTTGATACAACTGCTATGCGTATAACTGAGTTCTTCCAGACCATACCTACATTTATAGGAGCCATCGTAATTGTAGCGGTCCTGGGTCCTACGTTGCCAAATGTCATTGGTGCTATCGCAATCGTTAGTTGGGCCCCTTTGGCTCGGCTCGTTCGGGCGGAAGTGCGAAATGTCAAAAGCCGCGAGTTTGTCGAGGCTTGTGTGGCATTGGGCATGAATGATCTAAGGATCCTTGCGGTTCAAATTCTTCCGAATGTTCTCACGACGATTGTGGTGGCCGGGTCTCTTATGGTGGCAACAGCCATCTTGTTTGAGGCGGGGCTCTCATTCCTTGGTCTAGGCGATCCAAACATTATGTCTTGGGGTTTCATGATTGGGGCGGGGCGCTCGGCTATCCGTAGCGCCTGGTGGATGGTCACGATGCCGGGGTTGGCTGTCCTGCTGACCGTCTTGGCAATCAATCTTGTGGGTGACGCGTTGAACGAAGCATTAAATCCGAGGGCAAAACGATGACAGTATCAGCCATTCTACAGGTCAAAGGGTTGCGGACGGAGTTTCGTGGCAACAAGTCGTCTTGGTTTCCAGTAGTAAATGACGTGGACTTTCATCTTTCTGCTGGCGAGACATTAGCAATTGTTGGTGAATCCGGTTGTGGCAAGAGTATGTTGGCCCATTCATTGCTACAGCTGTTGCCGAAGCGGATTTCACGTTTGGCTGCTGGGGAAGTGTTGCTAAACGGCAGAGACCTTGCTCACTTGAGCGAAGATCAAATGCGCCGCGTCCGAGGCAATGACATTTCGATGGTTTTTCAAGAACCGATGACCTCTCTGAACCCACTGATGACTGTTGGAAAACAGATTGGTGAGAGTATTCTCGAGCATGAGGATTGCTCGCACTCGGACGCGAAGAAACGCGCTCTTGAGCTTATGGAGATGGTAGGGATCCCTGAAGCAAAGGCACGGTTCCAGCAGTATCCGTTCCAACTTTCTGGCGGCATGCGCCAGCGGATTGTAATCGCGATCGCACTAGCCTGCCGCCCGCAGGTTCTGATAGCAGACGAACCCACCACTGCCCTAGACGTGACAATTCAAGCCCAAGTTTTGGAACTGATCGACACTCTAAAAACTGAAATTGGGGTAGGGGTCATCCTTATCACTCACGATCTCGGCGTAGTGGCAGAGTGGGCGCAACGGGTAATGGTTATGTATGCGGGGCGCAAAGTTGAAGAAGCGGATGTAGAGACGTTTTTCACTGGACCAAGCCACCCTTATAGCCAAGCACTTCTGGCATCCGTCCCCCGTCCTGACGCCGTGCTTAAGGAGGGCCGACCGGTCCCTCTCACCGAAATAGCAGGAACTGTTCCGCCCATGGATAAGCTGGGAATGGGATGCGCGTTTGCGGATCGTTGTGTTCGCCGTACCACTGTCTGTGTCACCTCCCAGCCGGAAACCGAAGTAAGGCCGTCGGGAACTTCGGTTGCCTGTTTTAATGCTGGAGAAAGCGCATGAGTAGCCAGACTGTCCTAAAAATACGCGACCTTGTAAAGTATCATGATTCTCCGCGTGGCCGTGTTCATGCCGTTGATCATGTAGACTTGGAATTACGCGCGGGGGAAACACTTGGTCTAGTTGGGGAGTCCGGCTGTGGTAAATCCACTTTAGGACGGACGATTATCCGCCTTCATGAACCCACATCCGGGGAAATACTTTATAAAGATCGAGATATCGCGACTCTTTCAAAAGTAGAGTTAAAAGAAGTCCGGCGAGATCTGCAGATCGTTTTCCAGGATCCGTTTGCTTCACTCAATCCACGGCGCACCATCAGGCAAATCCTGTCTGAGCCATTCTCGATTCACCATGTCGGGACAAAATCTGAGCGCGACCAGTTAGTGTCCGACTTGATAGCAAGGGTTGGTTTACACCCCAGTTTTGGAGAACGGTATCCTCATGAGCTTTCGGGAGGGCAACGGCAGAGGATCGCCATCGCTCGCGCCATCGCTCTAGACCCATCAACGGTTGTCTGTGATGAACCTGTTTCTGCTCTAGATGTCTCAGTGCAAGCCCAGATTATTAACCTGCTGCGGAAACTTCAGGATGAGATGGGGACATCCTATCTTTTCATTTCACATGATCTCTCCGTCATCGGCTACTTGGCTGACAGGATAGCGGTGATGTATTTGGGAGAAATCGTCGAGATAGCTCCCAAGGCTACGCTTTGGAACGAACCCCTTCATCCGTATACACAGGCGCTTTTTTCAGCGATCGCCATCCCGGAGCCACCGAGTGTGGTGCGCAAGAAGCTCGTGAAGATTACTGGTGACATCCCAAGTCCAATCAACCCGCCATCTGGATGTCGCTTTCGCACTCGGTGCCCTTTCTCCATGAAAAAATGCGCTGAAATCAAACCGATCCTGACTGAGGCTGGAAACGGATCAAAAGTAGCCTGCCACCTCATCAGCGACGTCTGACTAACTTCTAACAACCAACTGAGGAAACAATATGAGTTATTTCACCGCTCGCATCCGAGCCCGCACGATTATGATCGGCTACGATAATGAAGGCAATCGCATTAAACGTTCGGCCGACAAAACCGAATTTGTCGAGAAAGTCATACGACTGGACCGGATCCTCTCGTTCACGGATGACCACCTATTCGTCGCCTGCCCGCACGACACTGTCGAAGTTTGGGACTATGAGGGCGACCTGACGACTGTGAAAGAGCATCTCAAGGCGAACAGCCTTTTGATAGCGTAACCGGCAATGCTACTTTTAAACCAAATCACCGAGCCCTCGGTAAAGCGCAACGTCTCGTTGCGCTTTACTGTCAACGGAGAACTAACAGCGGTTTACGTCGACCCCCGCAGCAGCTTGTTAGATTTGTTACGAGACGGGCTTGGGCTCGTGGGGACAAAAAAGGGCTGCGATCATGGACAATGTGGGGCCTGCACCGTTCACGTGAATGGGCAACGTCGTCTATCATGCCTTCAGTTTGCTGCACAACTGGATGGCGCAGATGTAGTCACCATTGAGGGGGTGTCTGCATCGACTGGAGATTTGCACCCTCTTCAAGAGGCCTTCATGCGATGCGATGCATTGCAGTGCGGATATTGCACTCCAGGCCAGATTATGTCCGCTTTAGCGCTACTTTCGGAAACTGAGGGCCAGACTTTGAGTGAGGAGACGGTCCGCGAAGCGATGAGCGGAAATATTTGCCGTTGTGGGGCGTATAACGGGATAGTCGCAGCCATTCTGGAGGTTGCAAATGGAACCGAATGAATGGGTGTTCCCTGCCACAGTCAAGCGTGCTGTAGAAGAACTTGCCACACCTGGTGCACAGGTTGTTGCGGGAGGAACGAACGTTTCAGATTTAATGAGATTGGGTCACGAATCTGGGCCGCGTCTAATAGATCTATCGAGGCTAGAACTGACCGGGATCCAACCGCGAGAGACTACAACCCTGATTGGGGCTCTCGTATCTAATACTACAGTTGCCAATTCTGCGCATTTAAAGAAGCTGTTTCCAGCCTTGTCAGCCGCCATCCTCTCAGGAGCTTCGCAGCAGATACGAAATGTTGCGACAGTTGGTGGCAACCTCATGCAAACGACCCGATGCAGCTATTTTCGTGCATCAGACTGGCCTTGCAATAGACGCACACCTGGTTCAGGGTGCACAGCTATCAATGCGCCACTAAGCGATCACGCCATTTTGGGCACTAGTTCCCAGTGTATCGCAACGCACCCTTCGGACATGTCCGTAGCCTTGCTGGCATTAAATGCAAAAGTGCTATTTAAAAATAGAGACAGAGACTATTCTCTTCCGATTTCAGAATTCTATCCTGTTCCCGGCGCTACGGCACATGTGACAACTTGCCTGCCTGAAAACGCGCTAATTACCTGGGTCGAGCTGGAACATGACCCTTTATTTGAAGTTTCGGGCTACATTAAGTTGCGCGGTCGAGCATCATACGAATTTGCATCTGCTTCAGTCGCCGCGGCAATCGCCATGAAAAATGGACTGATACAGCGTGTCTCTATTGCAGTTGGAGGGGTAGCAACGATCCCTTGGCGTGACATTGAGGCTGAGCAGATCCTAATTGGACAACAACCGACGCGACAGAACATTGACCTTTACTGTGACCATCTCCTTGACGCAGCGAAACCCTGTATAGAAACCCAGCACAAGATTCCTCTTGTTCGAGGGGCGATCCACAAATTGATTACACGATTGGCGGAGCAATGAAGGTCAACTACCACTCCCAACAACGAATTGACGCTTTGGTCAAGGTAACAGGCCAAGCGCGATATGCTGCAGACGTCAAGCCTGAAGGCTGTTTGATAGCTCTGGCCCTCCGAGCGACCAAGGCACCAGCGCTGATTTCCTCGATCAATACGTTGGCTGCGCGTGAGTTGAATGGTGTCGTGGACATATTCACTCATGAAAATGCCGACCGCTTTGACTGGAAAAGCTCACCAGAAGTTGATGCTCTAAGCGCTGAAAACCTTGGGCGAGAAGCGATGGGGGATGAGGCGTCAACTGGGCGCGCCTTCCGCCCGCTTATTTCAGATGAGATCCTGTACGCTGGACAATGGATAGCCATTGTCGTGGCAGAATCGATTGAAGTTGCCCGAGAGGCGCTTTCGTTGATAAATGTTGAATTGGGCTCATGGGTTCCTGAAGTGTCGGCCACGATACGCCCTGGTCCATTCTTTGCTGGCGACATGCAGCATGAATTCGAAACCGACTCAACCGTCGGTGCAATCGCAATTCGCATGCAAAAAACCTATGAAACACCGATGCAGTTGCATCAACCTATGGAGCCGACGGCGTCGACGGCGGTTTGGAGCGACGACGGAGTGACGGTCTACGACTCTACGCAAGGGGTTCAAGCAGCTCGTGATTACATCGCGGCAAGTTTCAGCAGT
>LAZR01002254.1_pt1 | contig 11342 bp, 16 predicted proteins | sample 329461 | NCBI WGS metagenome assembly LAZR01 (sample SAMN03002196, study PRJNA259156) | marine sediment metagenome | biome: sea floor; feature: Hydrothermal impacted sediments; material: marine sediment; isolation source: Loki non-amplified sample from Loki's castle hydrothermal vent sediment ...
ACTCTCACCTATGATTGGTTGATCTTCAAGGTACTAGCCCACTACACCCAAGACCCTACACTCATCCGTTGGTTGCAGGATGGGGATAACCCACTAGAGAAGTTTGGAGAAGTGTTGGATGTGGGACAGAAGGAAGCTACAGCCTTTCTTCTATGGCTGATCTGTGGCCAAGAAGAAGGGATAGTGAGCAGGCTTTATCCTGACTGGTCCTCCCATCTACCTGATGCCCCTCAGCTCCTGACAGCTACACATATCGACAAACACATGTCGGCACTCAAATTAGGTCTTATTCGTTTAGTAGACCAACACGCCACTGCCCGTAGGGTGAGGACGCTATACGGGCGCTACTCCCCTTGGGGCTGGGGCCTAGCGGCATCTGAGCGATTACATTTCGTTATTATGGGGTCGGTGGATGACCTGTTGGATGTAACTGTGGCCTCTCTTGCCGATCTAGGGAGTGAGGTTCATTGGTTAGAGCCAGAAGGTAGCACACGCTACAACCGTTGGCTCAGAGCGAAGGTGGTAGGTTATACGAAGGAGGAATCAATGGATTGGCAGCGCACATTGGAGGAGTTGGGGACACTCAATGGCCCCTTGAATATGGTACCGTTGAGGCCGATTGTGAGTGTTGAATAGTGGAGTGGCAAATAGGCCGCTGGTTCCTTTCGGTAGGCACGAAAAACTACGACAACGCCGTGACGCTCGGTGGCACTATGGGGCTTTTACATATCCACTTTGGCCACTTTCAGTTTCTTGTCATGTGGAACGGAGGAAAGCTCCGTTGGCCGCGTTTCTACGACTGGTGCATCTTTCGGCATGTGCTTGGCCCTGAAAACAAACGTTGGACCGATCATGCCATGGGCGTTCAGTTCTGGCCGGTCGCAGTTGGTATCTACTGGCATACGACCTGCTATGAGTGTGTAGCGGAGTATAGTCGAGACATGGACGCACACTATTCACGGCTACAGGCTAAGCCTAATACTTCTAAAAAGGAAGTAGAGTGATGCCACGTCTACGTATTTTCTTTGCTTGGTACGACTTTTGGGTAGGAGTTTATTGGGATCGTAAGACACACTCTTTATATCTCTGTCCCTTACCAATGTTGGTGTTATGCTTACAGTTTTGATAGTAAGGAGTTTGTAGCCATCAGTTGCCATCCTTGTCACCCAGACGGTCCACCAGCGCCAGGCGTCTCTGACGAACAAGTAGAGAAAAATTGGGCTACTTTCTTCAAAGAGAACGCCGTTGACCCAAGAGCGATCAAGAGGCATCATAAGTGGAAGCCCGGGCATGAGCCTGACTATGACGAGCCTGAAAGTGGCTGGCGAACTCTGAACATCAAGTGGGAAGGCGAGAAAGCGCCTCCTGACCAGCGCCATCTCTTGAAAGGTGGGCCTGAGAGTGGCATTCCGTGTGAGCAATGTAACGAAATGACTCGAATTGTGGGCGAGATGGATCGCTGGAGTTACATGAACCAGCACGATCCGGCTCAAGGTATAGACGTAAGACCTGTCAACATTGATCAGATTAGTGAGGAGCGCAAGAAAGAATTGCGGGAGCAGAAGATTGTGATATTAGCCTGCCCCACTTGTAAAAAGAAGTATCAATGGTTAAGGGAAGCCCTTCCAAAGAATTAGTATGGATGAACTAACAGGAGGTAGTCTCTTCTCTGGTATAGGGGGTCTTGACCTTGGCCTAGAACGAGCAGGCATCAAGATTGTTTGGCAGTGCGAGATTAGTGACTTCTGTCGGCGTGTGCTGAAGAAGAACTGGCCTGACGTTCCCTGCTATGAGGACATTAAGGAGATTGACCGTGACACTCCGAAAATCGACATTCTCTTCGGTGGGTTCCCCTGCCAACCAGTTTCGACAGCGGGTAGACGGAAAGCTGAGGAAGATTCGCGTTGGCTCTGGCCAGAATTTGCCCGCGTCATCGGTCTACTTCGACCGCGCTACGTCCTTGTGGAGAACGTCCCAGGACTCCTCACAAAGGGGATGGGATTCGTCCTCTCTGACCTTTCCTCGTTCGGGTACGATGCTGAATGGCATTGTATCCCCGCAGTCGCCTTTGGTGCGCCCCATCGACGTGAAAGGGTTATCTTGGTTGCCTACAATGACCGAGCATCCCGGCCCCAACAAGAACGCAAATGCCAAGTTATGGGGGCCAGCGAAGAGTTTGCAGGAGATGGCAAGGACGGGGTTATGGCCAACCCCAACAGCGAGAGATTACAAGGATACAGGCAAGAATACCAATTACGAGAAGTTGTCAAAGAAACGGCGATTAGTAGGGGTGGTTGGTGGGCAGTTGAACCCAATGTGGATCGAGTGGCTGATGGGGTTCCCTCTCGGGTGGACAGACTTAGAGGACTAGGTAATGCTGTAACGCCCCAGCAAGCAGAGTTTGTAGGAAGGTTAGTAGTTGCTCGTGGATAAACTAAAGTCTCGCTTCGAGGAACTCTACCCCCCACACAGATGCGATAAGTGCTCGCTTGAACATGCTGTTATCCCAACCATTATGGTAGAGATAAAGTTTGAGGATGATGTCGCACAGGTGCCCCTTATGCCCTGGGAGATCGTTGGTATTATGGGGGGAGCAGCACGTCCAGGACAAGACGAGCCTAATATGGATACGCCTGCCAACATACGCATACTATTCTGGGGGCCACCAGGAACCCAGGCTACCGCCCAACCTCGATTCTTATACATGAACTGATGGAAGGTAGGATGATAGACCCGAATAGTGTTGTAGTTCAGAATCTGCCTGAGGCAGAGGGCATTATTGCTATCGGAACGGAACAGATAGAACTAACCTCAGCGAAATATGGAGTGTGGTTTCCTCGTACACGAATTATTCGTTCATATACACACTACCAACGAGCAGCGGTACGTCTAGCCCGTCGCTGGAGGATACCCGGTACAGTGCCAGGCATTCCGATAGCTGCATGGGCGACAATTGATCGCATATACGGGAGAATATATGTGTTCGCTTGGTTTTGGCAGGTAAAAAGAAATTAGGTGGGTGCTATAATAAGAGTACGAGTGAAAGGCTCTCCTTACGCAGCAGTGAAAGAGGGAGCTGTAGGGGAGATAATTGAACGGAAGTTTGTTAACTCCCCCCATGAGGTACTGAAGGTACGTCTCAAGGGTGGGGCTATTTGGACGTTCTTCCCTGATGAGGTGACTGAGACTGGATTGGAGCGTATAGATGGCCGAAAAATGCGAGCATAAGACTCCTACATTCCGTTTGAAGATGCACACCCCTGCAACTTCGTGGCACCCTCACGAGGACAAGGTGATAGAGTCAAAGAAGGATACAGAGTGGGAAGCATGGGCTTGCATGGTGCGTGACTCCCTTGCAATTCTGGCCCACAATCAGCCCCAACTGATGGTTGGCTACTGGCTGGACGCATTGAACGCCTTACCTCCTGAATTGAGACGGACGCTTGCTATAGGTATTGCTCAAGGATTGGGCCTTCAGATTAAGACAATAGAGGATGGTATCGAAGTAGGACTGGTACCCCGGTACCCGCCCCTAGTACCCGAGAAGAGTAAGTCAGGCCTCGTGACTCCTCAGGGTGGGGGTTCCAAACTAATACTTCCCAACGACCCGAGATTCGCAGAGAAGAGGAGCTAACATGCCCGGTAAATTTGTTATATGCACCATAGAGGGCTGCAATGAGGATGTAGCCAAAGGTCGGCTCAAATACTGCTCCGATTCTTGTCGCAAGAAGTTTGCTCGTCGCCGACACGAGGACGGGGTTAATATCAAAACAACAGACGAGCGGGTTGAACGTGAGCGACAGAAGATGCGTGCTGAAGAGGACAAGAAGCTCCTCAAGAGCCTAGCTCGAAGTGAGGCTAAGCGTGAACTGTACGTCAGCGCCGTTCAGGAGGCGCTCAGCGCGTTTAAACCTAGTACCCCTCGTCCCTGGCTAATCAAACAGGATAGAACGACTGACGTGGACTGGGAGATTGATATATCCGATTGGCATGTGGGCCAGAGTACACCACAGGAGACTACAGGGGGCATGTACGAGCAGACCACCGAAATCGTGCAGAAGCAAGTGGATAGCCTCCTACATGCTATGTCTCTTATCTATCATGAAGCCAATGGTAAGCGGGTGAAGCGCCTCTGGGTTAACATCATGGGCGATCTGATTGAGAATGATAACATGCGTCCCTCTCAACTTAGAGAGATTGACCTTCCTGTAGTGAAGCAGACTATTGTAGCTTACGACCTTGTGAGTTATTTTTTACGTACTTGTTTGGAGATGCCTGGTCTTGAAGAATTGGTTGTGGATATTTCGGGGGGTAACCATGATCGCACCACACAGAAAGCAGGGAATGCAGGCCTAGGCGAATCAGATTATGTCGATTGTTTCTCCTTTATCATAGGGGAGTTTATCAAACGGGGGTTCGAGGATGATCCCCGAGTCAGTGTTACTAACTGGGAGACTTTCTTTGGTACCCGAGAGTTTGGGGGTATTCGCCATGTCTTTGAGCATGGGTCCAGCATTAGAGGTAGTGGAGGTTCCTACGGGGGCATCCCCTTCTACCCAATCATCAGGGCGGCACAGCAGTACGAGTCCATGTTGGGTGGGGTCGATATGGTACACTTTGGACACCTACACACTCCGTACCTACTACCCCTCGGTCAGGATGGTTGGGTGGTGGGGAACGGGGCACTACCCGCTACGTCCACGTTCGTACAATCCCGCTACAAGAAGATACGCCGCCCACAACAGTGGCTTATCGAGTTTCACCACAGTGTAGGAGCCACCAAATTTGAGCCGCTCTACGCAGACCTAGGTCTACCAAAGCCTGGGGATGTGTGGAAGAAGTAAATCTGGTATAATGTCCTTGGAGGTGCAAGAATGAAAACCTTACCAGTGGTCTACTTAGCCGGTCCTATGGCTGGCTGTACCTATGATGAGGCTGATGGTTGGAGGCAATACGTAAGGAACCTTCTTCCTGAGTGTGATGTCCGATCACCAATGCGAGGAAAAAACTTCCTTCAGGACTTGAAGACCATCCCTACAGGTATTGGGGTTCAGTCGCATGAGCTGGCAGTCAATGCTGTAGATGCGGCCATATCTAGTCCCCACGCTATTGTCATACGAGATCATGCGGATGTAACTGAGGCTGATGCTGTTATTGTTAATCTCAGCAAGGCTACTAGTGTTAGTATTGGTACTTGCTTTGAGTTGGCCTGGTGTTGGGAACAACAGAAGCCCGCTGTTGTTGTAATGCCTAAGGATTCTCCACATGAGCATCCCTTCATTCGGGAGGCTGCTTATGCTGTCGTACCCTCGATAAATGATGCGGTTATGGTAGCCAGAACATATCTCAACTTGGAGGTATATGCAGAATGAAAGGATGGGGACGTTACAATCGTACAACTCCGGCCTGCGACCACCTCATCAGCTTACGCGAGTTCTTAGTACGTAATCGTATGAGTGTATATTCAGAACACGGTGAAGAACCAGACGGATGGATCAATTGGATCAATATCCATTGTAAGCAGTGCCACCGTGTATATGAGGAAGTGTTACAAGCACCTTGGTATGGGGAGGTTTACTGATGCCATATATTACACCAGAAGACCGTGCTCTAATATCTCTTCGGTATGGTACCCAACGTTGTCACCCATGTACTGCGGGTGAATTGAATTTTGTTTTTACCGAACTGATTTTAGAGTACCTTGAAGTATGTGGGCTTTCGTATCAAACATGTAATGATATCATTGGTGCTCTCGAACAGGCCAAGGATGAATTCCGCAGACGTGTGGTGCACCGTTATGAAGACATAAAAATAGAAGAGAATGGGGACGTTTATGACCCCCAGTATACCGGGGAGGGACAAGTATGGTAATGCTCCACGGAATTGACTGTTCTTACGACCCGCTTACCGACTCAGAAGCTGCTGCCCTAAAACAACACGATATCAAAATTTTTGGTGCTTGTCTCTGGACAGCCGCTGAAGCTCCCAGCGTTCGTATCTCTAACTTGCGAGTAGCAGAGAGAGCAGGGTTGCACACTTGGGGGTACCTCTCTCTAAATGGGATGGGAAATGGAGCCTATCATGTCGACCAAGCTCTTAGGAACTTTCCCCGAGACCTCTGGGATCATTTCTTGTTTGTAGCTGTAGATGTAGAGCTTCCAGGTATTTACGAAACAGATATCCTTGAGGCCTGTCACGCTGTAGGGTTGGCTGGCCAGAAGGCAGTCATCTACACCAACTATAATAGCTGGCAGAACTACGTGACGCCTAGCAACACTTCTGCCTTAGCACAATTAGACGTACCCCTACTCAACGCCTTCTGGGACGGAGACCCTGACGTAGACTTCTCTAAGTACCCCTTCGGTGGTTGGCGTCCCGATCAGGTTATTGGGGAGCAATACACAGGCGGGCAGTACGTCCAAGGTCAGTACGCAGACAACGCGATGTTCTATGAAGATCGACTCAATATCAATAAGGAGGATGACACCATGGGAATGACGCCAAATGAGACAGCGGATTTCAGAACTATCCAACGGAAATTGAAAACTCAAGCTAATAAGATAGCTATGCTAGAGCGGCTCATGTCCTGCCAACTAGACTTCAGTCGCTCCCTTGCTGACCGTGTGAACGCTATTCGCTGTACTGTGGACGGACTGCTTACTATCTTGAAGCAGACTGGTCTTATTAGTAGCAACACTATTCTTGATGGCTATCAAACAGAAGTAAATAAGATGCAACTACGCTTCGAGATGAAGTTCAAGGCCCTTACGCACTTCATGCGTAACGTCCGGAAGTCGGGGTATGGGGAGTAATGGCGCATTGCGCATACTGCGGTCCTAATAACCCCTGTCGAGGTCACACAGGAGAGCACGACCCCGAGAAGGCTCTCCACTACTCAGAGGGGAAGCCTGGTGTAGACCAAATACCTGTAGAGGTGCTACTTGAATGGGGTGAGGTCTTTAGCTATGGAGAGAAGAAGTATGATCGGGCCAACTGGCTGAAGGGTAATGATTGGCACCAGTTTCAGGGGAGCGCCTTACGTCACATCTACGCCTTCTGGAGGGGAGAAGACATTGATCCCGAATCGGGCCTACCTCACCTTTCTCATGCTCTGTGGAACATCGGAGCACTCCGCTACTACCAGATACATGGAATAGGGAATGACGATAGGCCGATACATCATCTTGACCTTTCTGGCCTCTGTGATGACGATAGTCCTCAGTACATTTGTGTTGACTGCAATCACACTACTTGTAGGGCAATTCGGAATCTCCGTGAGGACATAGAAGTATTGGACGATTTGAAGGCCGTGATCTTAGCTAACATACAGGAGGGTAACAGTGAACAAGAAACCGAATAGTGATCGATCCAGCCGAGCACAGAAACGACGGGCCGAACGTGAAGAGACCAAAAGTCCTGCCCAGCCACAAGGAGGAATCCCAGCTAAGGAGGTATTTTCCCAGCTAGGGGAATTGCAGTTCCGCTACAATACTCTTGTTGAGGCGAATGCCCGCCTTGGGCAGGAGTTGGCTGGGAAGGAGGCCGCTATTGAGAACCTCAACGCTCTGATAGAGAAGTTGACTCCAAAGTCCGAACCACAGACGCCAGATACCCTGCCTGAGATGATGGAGAAGAGACAGGAACCTACCGATCTGGAGTTGATAGAAGAGCATCTAGCTAACCAGAGGCCCAGCGAAGAAGAGGTCACTCAGGCAATACAGGCAAAGCAAGAGTCAGAAGAAGAGGAAAGACCTCTGGCGGATATTATAGGTCAGCTTCCGCGTGATGCGTCAGATGAGAAGGCGAAACCATTAGAGGACTAGACTAAGAACTGTCGTACTATCTCAGCAATAGCCGCCAACAGGCCGATGAGCCCTACGGGTATCACGGCCTGTTTTGCTTGTGAGAGCCTACCATGATGATTATCTGTGTGTACTTTTATGCTATCAAGGACACGCCCGAGCATGGCAGCATCGTCTCCATGTTTTTCTTCATGGCGTTCCTGCCACCGTTTAATAGCAGCGACATCCTTCTCAATGCGATCTAGTTTATCAGGCATAGTCTATTCCTCTATCAGACGGAGTTGTTCCCACACTTTGAGGGTCTCTGCTACAGTTAGTATGCCCATGATGCTGACCCCTAGCATATAGGCTACTGTCTCCCACTCATCTTTAGTCTTTCCTATACGCTCCAGGAAGTGAGAGCCTATAGAGGCACAAGACATAGCTGCTACGACGGAGAAGGGGGCTTTCCATGCATACATAACATGTTTATTATAACACATGTTATTGTGCTAGACCCAGAGCTTGTAGGTCGTCAATGACTGCGTTGATTACTTGTTTGACATCAGCCACGTCAGCTACCAGTTTATCAATAGCATCGTGAACCTTGTCTGCGTTAGCCTCACTAGAATACCCCCAACCCCCATTAGTAGCTACAAGGTCTCCCACGGCTGTAGCGGTAGGATTAGCATGTGTCTTGTCTGCTGTTGCGTAGGTCTGCGTATAGGCACCAGGTTGAACAATGGCTGTTACGCCAAAAAAGCCGAGTTTTGCGTTTAGGTAGTCCACGTAGAAGACATCAGGGTCTTGCAGAAGAATGTCCGGCCCCGCCGCCCCTGTGTTGGCATCCCAAAGGAACGTCGGCTGGCTAACGGTGGGGAGGACAGAGCGATTAGGGGCCGTGTTGCCGCAGGCATTGATAAGCCTAGCGTCAGCGTCCGTCAGCGTACCTTTACCGACAGCTAACCAGAGAACGTCCCCGTTAAATGGGTTACTAGCAGTGCCATCACTACCTATGTCAAAGGTACTGTCAGGAATTGTAGGAATGTCAGTATTACCCGTGGAGGAAAAAGCAGCCCCCTTGACAGAGAGCGCAATGTCTGTAGCTGTCCACGTAGCGATTATGGTTATCTCATCTTCTGCGCTAAAAGTATCAAGCACCCCCAAAGTCCCACCCCCGGCTATGTGCCTTCCTATAGTCCACCGTCCATTGGAAGCCCAATATACCCCTATCCAGTCCGAAGCGAAACTTCCCCATTCAAAAAGACGATTATTGGCAGGAGCATCAGACGGATTAGCCGACGACCTTGATGGACGGCATCGAACAGCAACCCACCCTTGAGTTTCACCCAATTCTGCATCTGGGGCTGGGGCCTGCACGCGGTCTATACCACGTGACACCGTACCACCATCCGTCTCGACGTAGGGTGTAGCGTTGGCCGGAGCTTCCGACTGAAATCCGTCAGCCTGCCACGTAATGCCCTGAGCTGTGTTAGTCTTGATATAAAGGCGGAACGTCGTTGAACCGCCACCTGTAGTAGCCGTCACGGACAAACGTGTCCACTCAGTAGTTAGTGTATGAGTCGAGCCTACCTGGAAGCCAGATACGTTATCCCAGAGAGCTACGTGAATTGTACCTCCACCGGTACCTCGCACCCAAACGGAGACCGTATATTCAGTGCCCGCCGAGGCAGCGAAAGCATGGTACACCCCTTCGTTCGCCGTCGAACCATTGGCCACAACCTCTAGGGACGCTGAACCGAACTTGAATTGTGATGTAATGCGCGAGAGAGCAGCGTCCCCAGAAACCACGAAGCCGGTAGTGTTTGTCTCGATTCCGCCATTAGTTACGAGATTGGTCGTTGGTTCCCAAATACCGAAGGAGGAGTCGGGGAACACACGGCCGTCACCCTCCAGGGCCAGAGCACGGGTCTTGTCCGTAATCTCGTTGCCAGAAAGCGTCAGTTCAATCTGGTCGCCGATGCCCAACTCGGGATGAAGCGTCTGCCCCCATATCAAGCCATCTCGAATAACGGCGCCTTCTAGCTCAACTCCTGCCACGGCCGTACGTTCGTTGATGATATCCACCGCGAGCAGGCCATCGAATGAAGAATTGCCTGTTATATGTAATGTTCCATTGACTTCAAGTTTAGAGTCAGGTGCTACTTCTCCTATGCCGACCTTCTGAAAAGCGTCGATAAAGATAGCACTGATGTTGTTGGTCCTAATGTCTAGGGGGTCGTCTGTGATGGTCCCCATAATTCCACCAACAGAGGAGGCGAAAAGAAATGTCTCAACGTCATTTGTGCTGTCTCTAACCGATAGATTACTTGGGCCAGCTCTTGTTACCAGTAGGTCAGTTGCCGATATATCAGACCCGTCTATTCCTGCTCCCACATGCAACAATTCTTGAGGGGTGGTGGTGCCGATACCGACATTTCCATCGACAATCAAGGTGTTGATGTTCAGATTCCCACTCTCATCCCACTCGTACACTATCACGTCTGCGATCTGCACCTTGTCCTCAATAGGAGAGGTGATGCTTCCTCCCCTGGTGCGGGTGATGCGGATACGGTAGTTGCCACTATGAACGACCCATGCAGGGCTGACTACATCGTCTGCTTCCCAGGCTACCACTCCGGTGTTCTGCATCCCGTTTGTGCCGTCCGCAGGGGAGAACGGTTCCCACAGCCCGCCCGCCTTAGAGTATTCAAACGTCGGCTTGACATCCTTGCTTGCCACGGTAGCTAGGAGGAATTCCATCTCAAAGAACTGAGCCGCATCCCCTATGGTGATGGTGTCATTATCAGCAACGAAGAACACGATGTTGTTGCCCGCTGTGGTAAACTCTGTCAGCCTATCGACGGCTTTTACCAACGCTACGTCCATATCCATGAACGTACCTGAGAACTGAAGCATAGGTCCTACTAGAACACCGGCCTCAACCGCATGAACATCGGCTGACCCCTCTGTGGCCAACACCTCTAGTGCGACAACATTTCCGCCCCCAGCTGCCGATTCGTCAATGTTTACGAGGATAGCTTCCTCGTCATCACCCGCACCTATCGCTCCCGTAGTCAAAACAATATCTAATGCATGGATATTACCCTGACCAGCGGCGTCTACAATCAGCTCTAGTCCATGTTCGCCAGGAGCAACCGCAGTGTGGAAGATGTCTACCGCCCCATCGTGGCCGATGGTCATTAACTCCGTACCAGCAGCATCGAAGCGGATTACATCCTCGTCAGCGGATTCCTCCATTTGTACCTTGGTGTCGCCGTCAGCATCTACAAGAAGGTCGTTACCCCTCCAAGAGGGAGTAGTTTCGCCATTATCAATTCCTAGTACATTACGCGAGCCCGCGCTTGGGGCCGAAATGACTAGTTCATCCCATAAGCGGCCACTAGTCCCGACAATAAGAGAGCCCGCGTCCGGAATGTCAGATGTAGTGTCCGTATGGAGGGAGCCGTCTAGTATGGCGTGCCCAATGGCTGTGGCCGGGGATACCCATTTAAGCCCCGTGGCCTGAGCACTATCGGCGACGAGGAGTGTATCGTTAGC
>LAZR01002255.1_pt1 | contig 11340 bp, 10 predicted proteins | sample 329461 | NCBI WGS metagenome assembly LAZR01 (sample SAMN03002196, study PRJNA259156) | marine sediment metagenome | biome: sea floor; feature: Hydrothermal impacted sediments; material: marine sediment; isolation source: Loki non-amplified sample from Loki's castle hydrothermal vent sediment ...
CTATTGCAGTCCCCACAGCAGCCGATAAGGTGGTTCTGTCTGGTGACGATCTTCCTACTTCCGGTTCTGACAGGGATTTAATCTTAACTCTTGAAGGAACTTATAACCATTCGGATGGGGCTGGGTTGAAATTGAAAGAGTCTGTGCGTTTTACAGTTAAAAATATGGTGGTGGTGACTTAATTGCCCGGTATAGATTTTACGACATTTACGGAAGTTGATCCCGGTGCGGATATAACAGTAGCCGCCAGCAAAGTAACTTTCACCAATGTTCTTGGGCGACAGGATACATTTTATGTCTATAAAGATATGGGTGCTGGATATTTTAACGGCGATTTTACCCATCGTTTTGAGATTGAATTTTCCTCTGTTGGAGACGGTACGCTAATAGATTTTTGGGGATTAGCAAACTCTATAAATGATAGGAAGGGAGTTGTTGATGCGAGTGAAGATGGAATTTATTTGTGGGTATTTGATGATACTGAAAGTGTGCGGTTAGGGGTTATTGAGGATGGCGTACAAACATCGGATGAGTGGTCGCAGCCTGGGCCACAAGCAAATACAACATATTACATTACAGTAACAAGAGATGATGGTGGTGGAGTAAATGGCACAGGAAGAATAACGGCTGAAATCAGGACAGGAAGCCATGCAGGCGCATTGCAAGATACATTGACGGTAGATTGCGGTGTGGGGGAACAAAATGACTTCCGTTATCTGTATGCAGGCGGAAGTTATGATGATAACAGTACCGCCAACACAGCAAGTGGGTTTATCCAAAATTTAGACGCTGGAATTATGGTCAATGATTCAACTCACGCCATGAGTTCGGATCAACCGGCAATCGTTCAGATATTATCCATATTGTCGGTAAACGATTCAACCCATTTGATGGATTCGGATTCACCGTTGCTTATTATTTTGTTAGTCCCGAATGATGCGGCTCACGCTCTTAGTTCAGATCAGCCGCTGATAATTATCATACTAGAGCCAAATGATTCGGATCATCTGTTAAGTTCGGACTCTCCGGCATTAGTTTTCTTGCCACCTGGGATGGTGAATATGACGTTTGTGGGTCAAATACCGGGTATCGTTTGGACGGGGGCCGTACCGGAGATTGAGCTAAAAGGGCAAGTGCCGAGCATAGAATTTGGCTTTGAGGAGTAAGGAGGGATTTTGAAACTTTGTCCTAAATGTGACGCAAGGTCGCCGGCTGTTTGCGATTTCTGCCGTTATTATCAGTTTAATGGTGAAGATCGGGGCGGGAGGTATGGTTCAGTATATGTCGATAAGGGATTTTGCGAATATCACCAAAGGAGGGAAGATCCTGAAGGGGGGTGCGATGATTTTCATTGTAAACATAGGCAGGCTGAAGAATGAAACTCGAAGACATTAAACTCGAAGATTTAGGGAAGTACGCTCTGCCCTATTATTTAGAAGTCAGTAAGTGGGATATTGTTTCTAAACTCCAGCCGTTGTTTGAGAACGGAACGCTGTTTCTCAGGGAAGATGGCAAGATTGACCATGTACGAAAACCTATTTGGCATCCACCGTGGGCTTTCATTCAGCACATGGGGAAAGACTGTTTTCTGTATCACAAGATTTACTTTACTCACTGGAAGCGGATCCACAGCGAGTGCCAGAAATGCTGGAAGGTGGTGTGTGAACCAAGAACTTTAGATGAACTATTTCAGCTATACCACGTTCAAAGGAAGCTGAATTACCCAAGCAAGTGTGGGGCCGAGGTTTCCAGGGAAAACAGTAGCAAGAAATACGGGGGTTATTTCTATTGTAATAGACTTGATGAGGGGCAGAAAAGGTATGAGGAGGTTAAGGGCCTTCTTCCCGACATGCCTGTCATTCTCAAAAGAGCTTGTACGGAATACGAGCAGGAATTGGGGGATAGCAAGGATTGGGAGATCACTCCGGAACAAGAGGAAGAGGAATGGATATTGAGGGATTCATTTGTAAATAACGTGGTTGATTACTCACAGGCTAGGCACCTGATAGCTCACTTGCACAAGTTCTGGATTCACACGGCATATCAGATGGGCGATGAAACATACTTAAACTATACGGGGGGAAACAAATTATTTCCAGATTTAAGGACATACCACAATGGCTAAATTAGTAATAGACGCTATATTAGACGCAGCTCTTGATTACATCAAGAGCAACGCCACCAAGCTTTGTGTGTGTAACTCGCAGCCGACAACCTACGCTCAAGCAACAGCGAGTTATAAGCTGGCGTCCGTGGTTATCAACTCGGCAGATTTCGGCTCACCGGCCGATGGCGACTCCAGTGGCAGAAAAATTCAGATGAACGCTCAAAGTTCTGTCTCGATCGACAGCACCGGCACGGCAGCTCATGTGGCGTTGGTGAAAGTGGCAGGTTCGGTGCTTCTTTACGTTACAACCACCACTGCGACAGGATTAACCGGCGGTGGAAAGGTAAATGTTGCTGCCTGGGACGTTGAGATAGCAGACCCAACATAATTCGATATGGGATCATTTAAAAAACCTATACAATCATTTAACAGCCCGTTCATACCCTTAAAGTTTGCCGGCGGGGTGAATACCCGGGAGAAGAAGGCTAACCTCCCGATGGGCGGCTTCTCCATGATCCAGAACATGAGACAAAGGGGGAGAGAGGGCTTTGAACAGCGTGGCGGCATGGTGAAGCTCCATACCACAGCCGATGGTGGTGCTGGGCAAAATAAGACCTTGTCCCTGTTTCAATATTCCAAGGGTGGTAAAACCGAGCGTCATTTCTATGCTCAAATGAGTGATTCGGATGTGCTGGAAGCCACCAATGCGCCACCTACGGTAACAACTGGGGTTTTTGGAGGTGAGGTATTCTCCGGCTCTGCTGGCGATATACCCGCGTCGTGGGGTGTAATAGACGATATTCTTCTATTCTCCAATGGGAGCGATCAACACCAGATATTTACCGGCAACGCAAGGGTGGTCGATAAGTTTGTGGTTGTCAAAGACAGTGTTGCCATACCGAATATACCGGACAAGGGCGAAGATTACAGTATTGAGGTATCGGACGGTAACGCCACAACAGTTGCGATTTTAGACTCGTTGGGAGACCTGGCGGTTGATTATGACGCTATTTATATAGGTGTCCCTGTCCCCTGCGATACCTTCACTTGGGCATTTGGTACAAGCAAGCCGAACGCAACTGCCTCTGTTGCTCAGATTCATTATTGGAACGGGTCGTGGACAGCGGTTAGCGGCTTTACGGATAACACGGCAAACGGTACCCCTGCTACTCTCGCACAAGCCGGGACCATGACGTTCACGTTGCCGACTGATAGTGTACCGCATTATCAGTTTGGGGAGTGTATGTTCTGGTATCGAATATCCCTGTCCTCTGGCGACTTAGACGCCGAGGTCGAGGTATCTGCCGTAACCTTTGAAACCGATTGGCAGAGTGTTCAGAACGTATGGGATGGAACGCCACTTGATATTATCGAAGCCCAGTTCAACGATGATTCAGCCAGCACATTTCTTACCTTCGCGGCTTCGACTATTGAGCTGGATTTGGCCACTGCGAGTGATAAGATTTATTTTGCGTGTGCGGTTCCGATAGTGGGGTTTTATGTGGATGTGGGGGAAAAACCCAACACAACCGGGTCGACGACTATTAATAATGCGTATTCATGGGATGGTGGCGCCTGGAATGCGGTAAGTAATTTAAACGATGGGAGCAACGGTCTTTCAAGCTCCGGGTGGGTTACGTTCACAAAACCGACACCTGTTCACCCAACTCAGTTCAATGAACAGAAATACTCGATGTATTGGTATTACTTCACAGTTGATAAGACACTTAATGATGATGTGATTATCGGCCTATCGTACATGCCGACATACGATATTAATGATATGGGCAGGAAGGGTCAATGTAACGCGGCCTGGAAGAACAGGGCAGTTTACACTTTCACCCAAGCTCCTCATTACCTGTATATCTCGGCTCTTGGCAGACCGATGGTTCTGAACGGGTTGGACTTTTCCTTTTGGGTAGCGGGAGATGGCAGAAATAATCCTATCCGGGCAATTAAGAACTTTCATAATGAAATCATGGTTTGGCAAGAGGAACGGGGCACTGCCGGTGGGTGCTGGACGATGTTCCAAGGTAAAAGCCCCAGAACCATCGGTAAATCACTTCTCCATGACAAAATCGGTACGCTTAACGCCAAAACTGCCCTGGTGGTGGATGGTGTTATGACAGCGACGGCAACCGGACAAAAGGCAAAACCCCACGGCTTTACACTTTCGCATTACGGCGTTTTTAAAAGTGACGGGACATCGGTTGTCAGTATTAGTGACGAGATTCAGAATTACTTTGATCCGAGAGACACGACCAATTGTATCAGGCGCGGATATGAAGATGAAATGTGGATGTGGCACGATACTTCAGACAACGTGCTGAGACTAGGCTTAGTAACCGGTTCAAGTGCTACGGTTCCGAATACGTTCCCAGTTTATAATTTAACCACCGGAACATGGAGTTTCGACGAGCTGGGACATCCTCTCTCCTGTGGTGGAGAGGTTGAGGCCGCAAGTGGTGACATACCCATTCTACAGGTGGCCGGCGGTGTTAATGACGGAACAGTTTACAGGCTGAACACGACCATTAATGATGTGGATACGGCAATAGACGCTTATGCTCAGATGGAAATAGATTACGAAGCCCTGGTTCTTCAGTTGGATGAATTCGTACTTCGAGTGAAAGGACAAGCCGAAGGGGATGCGCTGGTAACAGCATATGAGAACGGCATTGAGAAATCGGAGGATATTGTCTCTATGGTGGTTAGAAATGATGGCGAGGAACATAGAAGGGAACGGCTTGACGCAGACCTCCAGGGCGATCATATCAGCCTGAAGTTTCAGAATAACGTGTTGAGCCAGTCGCTATATTTATTAGACCTGTCGTGTAAATTTGCAGTTGTGCCGGGAAGATAATGGCTAATCGCACAAATATAAACATTTATCAACCCATGACTCAGGGAACCGAGTACGGGCAACAGATGTATATCGATGATGATAAGTCTTACGCGGAACAAATGAGAGCGGTTACGACAGCGGCAATTCAGAATAAAGGGGTAATGGCTGAATCCGAGTATGTCAAGACCTATCAGAGCGATGATTACGGTAAGGCAGAGTATATGTTTCCCATCCTAGATTGGGACTGGAGTTGGGATATGTACCCTTGGGATTTTGTGTTTAGCTTAGACTTTCCTGACTTTGATTGGGATTGGGACGTTGTTCTTCCACACGTGGAGTTGGATGCGGAAGAGGAAGAAGTCGAAGAGGAGATAGGAACTATCTATGAAATTCCGATCATTCTCGGCAATTCGCCTGTGTATGACGGTTCAGTTGATTGGCCTTATCAGCCTTGGGCAACCGTCCTCAACGCTGCAGCTGGCAATATCCCGATAGGGGGGGCCGACTGCACCGCTTGGATATTCTATAACGGTTTCTGGTGGAATATAGGACGTGGATTTTGCACTTTTGATTTATCTGGTGCTGTTGGAGCGATCGCTGAGGCACGGATTGAAAGTTCCGTTAATTTAAACGCAGTGTATTCCATTCAGGAGGGAACGCAGAATGACCCTGTGGTAAATGCAGATTATAATAATTTTAGAGGGGGTTCTTTCGCTAAAAATACAGCCGGGAGTTACCTGTTTGAGTTGAATTCCGCGGGGATACAATACCTTACTTCCGTTATCGGTAGTACCGCAAAATTCTGTTTCCGGAATTACGCGCATGATTTTTTGAATGCCGCCCCGGGAAGTATCAACGAATCGGACGAATTGCTCCCGAACTCAAAACTAATTATCACAATGTATCCGTAGGAGGCAGGATAAAATGCCACAGATAAAACTCATAGGACGCAAGCGGATACCATACCCTGTCGGTGATTTATCGGCTAAATCGTGGGGTAAATTGGGCTTAAGAATATTAAAACAAGGAACATTTCAGCGAGGCCCGCGCGGAAGGACAACTGGAGTCAGGGGTTTCGGAACTAAACGATACGGAAGAAGGAGATAGGAAAATGGCTTACGGGAGAAGACGAGTAACAGCGGCAAACGCCCCGTTATGGCAGGGGAGACAAAGAACCTCAGCCGAAAGGGAAATGATGGATGCTTATTACGGGGCACCGACTTTTGCAGATGCTAATATGGGAGAGCTTTTAAGAATGAAGGGCCGAGCATATAGAGCGAAACTGTCTATCGCATATCAGAAAAAACGTGGACTTGGGCCTTACGCGCCTGGCCGACTGTTTGGATCTGGCCCCCTTGTTGGTAGAAGAAGAGGATATGGAAGGAGACGAAGATAATGGCAACTGAAAGAATACCACCAGGATATAAAAGGCGCTGGTATAGAGACAAAACGACCGGAGCGCGTCTTAGCGAACTTGTATTTGATAGGGAGCTTTTTAGCTACCAGATGAGACATTTGTTGGGTGGAACGTCTGGGGGGTTTGGAAAGTTTGAAATGCCGGAAATGGGTGAGGCTCCACAGATGGGGCCGGATCCAGAGTATGACGCTCCTCAGCTTGACAAGTCTGCTTTTCAAGTAGACGAGGGCAGGCTGTCAGAACTCCGGCAGAAAGCAATGAACCCGTTAATGCGTGGTGTTAGACAGAATCTCCGAGAGTCTATGGTGGCGAATAGGGTGTCGGATAATCCGTATGCGAACGCTCTTATGCAGGGAAGGCTTCTTTCCGGTACAGGCTCAGCCATTGAAAGTGCCTCTGGTGCTGCTGGTAGTGCTGCGGCCTCTCAATATGCCCCAGAGTTTGCAGGCCGACAACAGGCGGCAGGGCTGGCTTTTCAGGGTGCTGGGCAGAGAGCTGGAGCCATGTATCAGGGTGCTCAACAAAGACAAATGGCCGGCTATCAGGGCGCATTGCAGCGTCACTTGACCGGCTATCAGGGTAGGCTAACCGGCGCTATGGCCACATTCAAGGCACAACAGGCTGAAAGAATGTCCAGGCTCAAAGGGATGCAGGACTTGCTGAGATAACATAAAGGAACATTAAAATGGCACGGAACAGAGAAGATGATTGGATATATGAAGATCCCGAGATGATGGATATCATGGCAGAGCTGGAAGCCAAAGAGGAGAAGAAAAAGCAGAGATCTCAGCGGTACAAGTGGGAGGAGGATAAGACTCTCAAGGAATATATCAAGGCAACGCCTAAAGGACAACGGAGCTTCACCAATATTCCGGGTCAAGAGGGGGGAGCTTTTTATATGCCGGAGACTCCTCTTCAGGCTCCCGCAGGCGTGGCTATAGGAATGGGGGACGAGTCGCCTTATGGAAAATCCGCTGAAGAGGAAACTATGAGAAGGGCGCAGGCACTTCAGGCCGAGGGAAAACCGGTTGACACGGAACAGATATACACCGATGTTGTGGATGAGCTTAGCCGTAAGGACGAGGTGGTTAGGCAGCAGGTGGGTTTCGAACAAGCGGTGGAGTTGAAGCATGGCCCTCCGAAGGAGGCCAAGGCACCGACGCCACGCTCCTTTGCCGACAGAAAGAATGAGTTGGAATATAATGAATCCTTAAAGCAGCAACAAACAGATATGGATAAATTGAAGTTCGTTGAAGAGTCAGGTGGCAGAATTGAAGCAATGGCAGATGAAAAGGGTGGATATTACCTTGTTGGGGAGGTTACCAAAAAGGAAAAGGAGTCGCTCAAAAAGAAAGGATATACCATTGTTCAGTCCTTCGACGGGTCTGCTTTTGATATAGTTCGTACCGGAAAGCCCGGACCTAAAAAAGCCAGGGGCACCGTCCTGACTCAAGCGGATATTGAAGACCAAAGCAAAAAAACGGCATTGGATAAAGTTGAGCAGATGGTAGCGGAGACTATTCAAAAACGGTCAATGGGAGCGGCTCAGACTGCAGCCGCAGGTGCTGAAGGTATGGGTGATGAGTTCGGATTCGGTAGGGGCTATGGTGAAAAACCTTATGGAAAATTCTCCGGACAACAGTTATTCGAAGGTGGTGATTTGGAGTTTCAAGGAATGCCGGATTGGTATAAACGAATGCAGAAGAAACAAACTGCATGGGGACAGGGAATAGGTATCTACGGAGCACAGCAATAAATGGCTTTTAGTCTATACAATTTCAGATTAGAAAATCCAGAATACGATGATTGGGGCACTGAAGATCTCATAGAAGAGCTGTATCGTGATAATCCTGGGTTGGCTAAATCGGGTGTTGATATAAGCTCGTTCGCCAAGAATATAGGCGCTGAGAAAGACCGGGAGATACAAGTTGAAAGGAAGCGGGAGAGAGAGCTTGCCCAGATACGGGAAGCCAATAAAGACACCAATGTCATAGTTCGTGGGGCAAAGTCCGGTCTTTACGATCTGGCTGCAACCGTACCGATTGTTGGCAGCATGGCTCTAAAGGCCGTAGGTGCCGATGAGACAGGCGAGAAAGCCTTCGGTGTCGGTAAGCGCTTATTGGATAGGTCAGCGGCGTATCAGAAGGAAGAGGACACCACGTTTGAGGAGTTGGTTGATGATCCAAGTTTGGGCGGTGCTCTTAATTGGGCGGGTTACACGCTCGGCAAGTTCGGTCCTCAGATGCTCACGGCTGCTACTGGGGCTGGGTTAGCAGCAAGGGGAGCGGCAGGCTTTGCAGCCCGTTTAGCCTTACAAAAAGGCTTAACCAAGGAAGCCAAAAAAAGAGCAGTCAAGGAATTTGTTAAGTCGGCAGCCTCCGCTAAAGCTAGGAAAAGGGGTATGAGAGCCGGTGTCATAGGCGCTATGGGGCCGATGGAGGCCTCCGGTATGTTCGCTGAGGATGTTGAGGGACGTGGGTTTGATGAAGCGAATCCGTTTACAGCGGCAGCGGGTGGACTTGTAGCCGGTGCGATTGAAACCGCTGGCGGCCACATGCGGCTTATCAAGGGGGTTTTTGGGAAAGCCGGCGTTAAGGCCATTACGAAAAATCCGAGGCTGCTAACCCGCATGACAAAGGCTGCGGCCAGAATAGGCGTTGAGGAAGCCGGACAGGAGCTTGCACAAGAAGAAGTCGCAATTATTAACAAAGCGATAACGGATGATAAGGTTGATTACCTCGATACATTTGGCGACAGGGAGTTTAATCTCAGGCGTGCGGAGTCTCTTGCCGGCGGCGGGCTCGCCGGTGTCACTCTTGGCGGTTTCGGCGGAATCAGAAAGGCTCCGGTTAAACCGGATCCTGGTAAAGCTGTGATAGACAGTGGTTTTGACCGTGGCACAATAACCGATCAAGCGGAACAGCTTGAGGCTGAGGCGGCTACGATTGTACCCGAAAAGGTTACGTCCAGACAGGCAACGGTCGAGGATATTGAGAAGCTGAGAAAGAAAAAGGAAAAGCAAGATGTTACGCAAGCGAAACGGGAAGTGGTACGTCGTGAGCGAGTCGGGGAAGAAGCTGGGCGGGCCGTACCAGACGAGGGAAGAGGCGTTGGCCAGATTGAAGCAGGTAGAATTTTGGAAAAACCAGCCGAAGGGGTTACAGAACCGGTTGAGGGAGGGGTAAGAACTGACATTGCGATTGAACGGCGGGTTAGAGAAAAATATAAGGACATTTTATCTCTACCAGAAAGCGAAGCCCCCCACTGGCTCTTTAATGCGATCGAAGAGAAGGCCATAACACCGAAAAGACTTGACAAATTTTTAAATAATGCTAAAGATAAGAAACAGGCCTTAATAGATATAAAATCGTCAATCGCAGATCAGACTGGAGATTTACTTGAAGTCCACAAATACGAAAGCGCAAAAGACGGACTCGCGCTCGAAAAATATTACGACAGTCTCTTGGAAGTTACCCGAAAGTACTCTCTCCCAGAGGTGCCGGCTGAGACTGTACGAACCCCGCCTAAAATACGACCCGAAACACCCGAAGGATTACCCAGAGATAGAGGGTTAATACCCACCTCCGAGCTTACGAAGGGCAAACCCACACTCAAGCAAGAAAAGCCTCTCAAGGTGCCCCTAAGCGTTCCTGGGAAGGCTAAACCGACCGCTAAGGAGGCTCTTGAGGCTCAGGTTGAGATCAAGGGGAAGAAGGCTAAGACGGTCTCCGTTGCCCTGACCAAGAAGGAAGAAGCGGCTCTCGTTCCCAAGGAGCAGAAAGCGTACCTCCTGGCTGAGATTGATAAGGCGATTGAGAAAGAGGGTAAGGCGCTTATGGATGAGAGCAAAAGCGCCAAAGAGATAATTGGTATGGCGGGTAAGGGCTTTAATCCGTTGGGTGGCTCGAAGGCACGGATTACTTTTAAAGTCCCCGCTGATGGTGAATATACAATCGCCGGGTCTGAGCTTCTTGATTTTAAGAAACGTGCGGCAGGCTTTCCAACAAAGGCACTCCAGAAACCCTCTAAGCCCTATGGCGGTCCGTTCGTATCTCCTAAGAGAAGGGAAACCAACTTTAAATCTTATCTTAAAGCCCAGAAAATCGAGAAACCAGAGGATATTAAGCCCAAAGATATTGAGAAATTATTTAAGGGCGTACAAGAAATTGCCACGGAAACAAAGTGGAATGATATAACAAGGAAGCATGAGGTCGTAGCGAGGTATCCAGAGCGTGCCGACTTTGCTAATTGGCTCCTATCCCACAAGCTGAAACCGGGAACGCTTCTGAAAATTAAAGAGGTTGTTACTAAAACCACCAAGCCCCAATACAAAATCGAGTTCCAAGACTTCACCGACTCGACCAAGAAAACGGTCTTCAGCGAATTAATAGAGTCTCACCCGATTCTGAAGAAGGCCAAGATCAAAGAGACCGTTCCAGGTAACGCTTATGAAATAACCCTGCCAACAGGGAAGAAATTCAGTATTTACCGTACTGATAAAATCCATGTTCCTGCAGAGCTTAGGGCAAAGCATAAAGGCAAAGACCTGACCGATAAACTGATAGGGGTATATTTTAAACAGGCCGGCCAAGACCAGATTTGGTTAACCAGAAAAGCCGGCAGATATACCATTACCCATGAGCTTGAGCATTTCTTTGAGGCTAATAATCTTATCAATACTGTTGATGTTGCCGTACTGAACAAAGCGATTCTCAAACAGGGCAAGAAACCGAGTTCGGAGGCAAGGGCTGAGTACATTGAAAGAGCCTTTCTTACCCGTGATGTACAGAACTTCGGCATTAAGAAGATACTCAAGAAGATAGCGGATTTTCTGGACGCCGTTGTGAATGTATTCGGGATCCGGACAGCGAGAGGGATTGTTAAAGATATCGAGTCTGGGAAGATCATGGGGAGACAGGCTGTAACCCAAAAGGGTGGGCTTGCGCCTCAATACAAAGTCGAGGATATTGG
>LAZR01002257.1_pt1 | contig 11336 bp, 14 predicted proteins | sample 329461 | NCBI WGS metagenome assembly LAZR01 (sample SAMN03002196, study PRJNA259156) | marine sediment metagenome | biome: sea floor; feature: Hydrothermal impacted sediments; material: marine sediment; isolation source: Loki non-amplified sample from Loki's castle hydrothermal vent sediment ...
TCACTAAATGTCTAAACACCCCTTTACAATACCTTTCTAATTTTTTCCTAAATTTTAGATTCATTCTTTCTACCCCCTCTTAGCGACTGCATCATCACCTAATCTATCCAAACAATCTAAATGAACACTTTGTTCAACAGTTCTATATCCACCACCACTACTAAAATTAACTTGCAACTGCTCTTTTGTTATAACTTTCTCACAAATTCTACAACACGCTCTTCCAGAAATTCCAAAACTAACATTCCAACTCATTTTAATCCCACCAAAACCGATACATCTTTTGTTTGTTATCAAACCAAGCTTCATCAAAACCATCTTGTAAAACACTTCTCAAAAATTCAATCTCTCTATCTGATATAACTTGTACCCATAATGTATCAGAATAATTTGTATCAGAATAATTATGTACATCAGAATCAAGTTCAGCATTAGAATCAAGCTCAACATAAACAATTTTTGCACCCGTTTTATTAATTTTTTCTACGGGGAAAGTAGTTTGTGCAGGAGCAAAGAATAAAAAAATTGTAAGAGATGCGTTCATAAAATTAAATAAAGAAGTACGGGAATTGGGCCTTGATAAAAAACCTAATGTTAACATCGATACTCAAGATTTAACTTTTACTTAAATCTTTTTCTATTCTATATTAATTATTTTAATTATAATTGAATTTCTTACTTCGGTAATCATTCTTCCATAACACACTTTGTTTTGCAAATTCATTTTCTGTTTAAAAACACTTAATAACTTAATTTATAAAGGTTTGTAGTATAAGATTAAAATTAGGTTTACTATAAATAAGTAATTAAAAAACTAAAAATAGATGTTATTAATTTCTTAATATCAAATATTATTAATAATGTGAAAAAAACAATATTATCTTATTTATAAATGAATAATTGCGTTGAGAGAACATGAGTTTTACATTAAAATTAGAAAATAGTCGGATTTTGAAAGGAATAATCGAAACTCTTGCCAGTATTATTGATGAAACAGAATTTCGAGTTACTCCAAATGAGTTTACAATTTCAGCGATGGATCCGAGTAGGATCTGTTTACTTAAATTATCTTTAAAGAAAGAGAATTTTGATGAATATGACTGTAATAAAGAGTCAAAAGTAGGGTTAAACCTAGATGATCTTGACAAAATCTTAAAAAGAAGTGCTGCCAGTGATTCTGTTGAAATTACCTTTAATGAAACTGATCAAAAAATAAAGATCAAGATGCAACGAGAGGGAATGTCTCGCACAAGAACTTTTAGCCTAGCATTACTTGATATTGATATTGAAGAAATCCCTATGGAGAATTTATTAAAGATTGAGTATCCTTCTAAATGGGTAATCGAACCGGAATTCCTTGTTGAGGCTATTAAAGACGCAGAGATCTATTCTGAAATACTTAATATCGCAGCTATTGAGGATCAAGGACTTATTTTTAGTTCTACTGGACAAATTGGTGAAATGGAATATAATCTTAGTGAAGATGACCTAATTGAGACTAATATTGACGGTACTAGCAATGGAGCATATTCATTAACTTTTCTCAAAGCGATTTTAAAAATTGCCTCAATTACAGAGAAATTAGAGATTTCACTAAAAACCGACCATCCATTAAAAATGATTTTTAACCTTCTTGAAGGTGGTGAACTGAGCTATTTCTTAGCTCCGAGAGTAGAAGAAGCAGAATTTGATGATGATGATATGGATGAGTTTTAATTAACATTTTTGTAACTACTGTAACTTTTCAAAATAAATATTTTTGTAACTACTGTAACTTTTCAAAATAAATGCAAATTTTTCAAAATAAATGCAAAAAACCGACCAAAATATCGATTTTCGAAACGGGGCGTACGATCTGATTAATCTTTAATGTTTGTTATGTCTAAAAAAAATATTTATTATTGTACAAATGGATGAAAAAGAAAATATAAGGAATAGATTAATCAACCATTTCGAGGGTGAAATGGCACAAGTTTTCCAAAAGATCGAAGATTCTGGTGCTACTTTTTTAAATTTAAAAGTTCCAGTTGGGCAATTCCAATGTTTAAAGTGTGGATGGTGTTGTCGTCATAACTTATCGATGGAAAAAGGAATTAGTAGCTTTGATTATAGAGGTAGATTCGTACATAACCCCAAAAAATCCACAATATTAACTTGGTTTGAAAAATCGATTATTGAAAAAAAAATAAAGCAAGAATATGGAATTGTGGCAAAAATACACCCTAGCAAAGTGTTTTTCTTGAGGAATCAACCCATTGGATTCGTTTTTTTGTATCAATTAGATTGTCGTAAGACGGGAGTATGCTCTTTTTTTAATCTAAAAAAAAAGATATGTAATATTTATAAAGCTAGACCGCTCATTTGTAGAATGTATCCGCTCTCTGTTCAATATTCAATTTTAGGGTTTCCATCAGTCAATCCTTATTGTAATGTCATCGATAAGATGTTAAAAGAACATAATCCAGATGTTGATTTTGATTCATTGAATTTAGTATCTATAAATTTTCAACAGGAAGAAAACACTTCTAAAAATTATTTCAAATCCCAATTTGAAATCGTCTATAAATACATCCCTAGGGTGAAAGGAGAACTATTAGCACTTGATAAAACTCCACCCTTATTCTTTAACGACGATGAGTTGAAAAAAATATCCCCTAACAAAATTAACTCTTACAAGCTATACGATTTCAGTTATTTCGTTCCTTGGTGCGAGAAAAACCTAAATACAAAACTAGACTATGAATTGTTTAATAACTATAAAGAATTGAAAGAAATGTCAGAGCAGATGAAAGGATTTATGGAATCAATGGGGTTTGAGCAATAATGAAAAAAATATGGAAATGGCGTTGGATAACATTTATTCTATTATCAATAATTGATATTATCGGAGAGATTATTGTCTATTTTCTCTTCCAAGATCTAATTATATTCATAGGCTCTACCATTGCCATTCAAGCAATAATGCCCCTACTTTATAAATTGATTATAGTTCAAAAATTAAAGGAGATTGAAGAAGAGGATAAAAAGAAAAGTTCAAGTGGCTTTAAAGCTCTAGATATAAATAGGAAAGATAATTTAGATTTAGATGGCATTAGTCACTGTAAATCGATGTTAAAGAGGAAAAATCTTACAATTCAGTCAAGATATCGAATTTTTGGAGAACTTAATAGTAAATTTTCAAATATTTCTCTCATTAAGAAATTGAAAAAGAAAAGTAAAGAATCAATTAAAGATCTCTTAGAATTTTTATTAAATTATTTAAAAAATGAAGATGAGTCTTCATTAGAAGTGGTATTAAATATCTTGACTTGGATATGCAGATCTGAAATGCGATCTATAGTTGATACTATTTTCCACGATCATTTACAATCCTTATTTGGAGATGGAAATCGTACTACTAATTTACTTAGGGTTCTTTTCTATATAGGACATTTCAAGGATATTACATTCTGGATCTCAAAGGCAATGGACGAAGAAAATATTGAATTTCTCGATATTTTAACAGAAGATCTCCACTTACCAGAATTGGTAATGAATAAAAATGAGATTAGGAAATATTTACTCGAAAAATAAGAGCATTTTGAAGGGATTGGGAACGATACGATGGCTGATAAATGTAACGAGCTGTTTCATAAACTAAAGAATGTGAAATAACTCAGAGGATTTTTTAAAATTCTAAGTCCACAAGTAATCATTTAAATTGAAGAAAAACAATAACTATATAATAAAATCTTAACCATAGACAGAATATCAAAGGATTTAGATATCTTATTTCTCATCTATAATGGCGGAAATCAAAAAAAATATTATTATATTTACAGGGCAGTCTGGCGTTAAAGTTAGCGAATGCTTTAAAAGGCTTAATTTCCCTCAAATAGAAAACCTCAAAACTATATGTTTAGAAGATCGTCTTTCAGAAGAATATAAACGAGGTTTCAAGAAATTTCTTTATGAAGATGTTCAGTTCCAAAATGAACTCTGGACTAAAGTATTTGAGGAAGTAATAAATGAAATATTAGAGAAATATAATGATAATTTAGTTTTCTTATCATTACACGGTTCATACTATCATCATAATTCAACTGAATTTGTTTCAGCTATAAATTTTGAAACAATCCTTAGATTAAAGGGTAGGGTAATGAAAGTAATAACCCTAATCGACGATATTTACGATATTTACAAACAACTCACTGTAGCTGGTGAGATTTTTGGAAACATAATGAATGAAATCTACTCATATAGAGCGATTTCTAAGTCGATCCAAAATCTTATTTTGATTTTAGATTGGAGACATAATGAAATTGTTATCTCGCACCTGCTTGCAAATTCTTTAGATGTCCAGTTTTATGTAGTTGCTATTAAGCATCCAGTTAGCATTATTAGGAGACTAATAGATAGTGATGAAAAGAGTCTTAAGATTTTTTATCTAGCCCATCCAATATCAGTTATAAGAAGCGAATCAGATAAGGTTATGTCAAAATTTCCAGCTCAACTGAACGCATTCGGTGAAAATATAGTTAATATAAATCAAAAAGCAGTTTTATTTTTTCCTAGTACGATTGATGAGTTAAGAATTGAAAAGAAATCATTTAAAATTGAAGATAATACAATTGAAAGATATGTTCCAGAATTATTATCTCGTCTGACAAATCCCTTCGATGAGGATGAACAAATTGGTTTAGGACTTCCACCAAGTTTGAAGAATCTTGATCCGTTTAATCCGTCAGGTGTCGATGCGTCGAATTTAACAGAAAATGAAAAAAATTCTATTGGAACTCAACTAGATTACCTTAGAGAAAAAATTCGACTTCAGGTCACATCAAGAGACTATAAACTAGTTGATCAAAGCAAAAACGGGATAATAGCATATAGACCTTATTATAAAGAATCTCTTTCTGGAGGGGTTTGGAATGAAATCAAATACAATCATAAATTAGCCCAGCGTAATGAGGAGCGTGATTGTTTGATTATATCAATCAAAAAGGATCACGCTAAAACACGAATTTTTAACTTTTTTACATACTTAATTGGTAATATAGTAGGATTGTCTGATGAACAGAAAAAGCTTTTAAAAGATGAGTGTGATAATTGGGAAAAATCAGCAGAAAAAATTGGACTATTCTCTGATAACGATTACATTTCGAATAATATGCAAGATATTCTTGAGAGTGTTGAGAATGTTAATAATTTGTTACCTAAAGTTTATAAATTCCAAAACGAATTAATTATTAAGAAAAAAGGTACTTTTCTGGAAGGCGTATTTAAAAGCGAAGATGAAACAAGAGAAGAGGTATTAGAAGCAATTAAAAGTACTTTACTATCTGATAAATTAAACTCCAAAGTTAAAGTTGAGAATTACCAAAAATTTGAAGACCCTAATGATTTAAAAATTCAAAAAATGCTTAAAAAATATATATCAAATTCAATTTGAGAGATTTAAGAAAATGAAAACTATTAAACGACCCATTCTATATTATAATCGAAGTGATGAAGACATAGAAGTAATTGGTGAGCTAGCAAAAGCGGGTATAAATTGTGAATTATTTGGTCCAATTAGCGATTATAATACTCCAAAGTTAATTTTTGGAGATGATGAATATATCGGAAAAAGTTCGATTGAATTTTTCATTTCAAAAGTTTCAAAACCCTTAAGCGAAGAATAAACATACTGTAGGATTCACAAGCGAATATTAAATTTTCTTTTCTCTTTTTTTAAGTCTGAATTACAATTATAATCGAAATTAAATTAGTATAATACCATCGGCATTATTTCCTGCGTTACAGCGATTATTATAAAGAGGCGAGGAAATACAAAATTTTAAATCCTAACCCCTTTTTTTATTCAGATTATTTATTCAAAAAAGCCACTTTGTGAGTCTTATTTATCGTTTCTTAGCATTAAATTAATCAAAATTTCCATTGGAAAACGTACCCGTCGTTCCTGTAAATATTGATTTAATGAAAGATTTTTCTCTGAAAAAGGAAAATGTTAAAGAAATAATTGATTTAGCTCTAAAAAACTTTGATTTGAAAGAAGGGGAAGATTTATTTGCTATCTACTTCAAAAGTATGATTAATCCAAATGAATTAACAACTTTCACAAAAGAAATTGAAAAAGCTCTCCCAAACTCTGTTGCAAATAAAAATTTAATTCTTATAATCCTTGGCTTTGATGGTGCAAAAATGCTGGGAATTACAATTAAACGGGAAACATCAATTAAAAATAATCTCTTTTGTTTGGATGAATTAGAGTTGGAAGCAGGAGATTGGATTGACATCGGTGCTCCCTTTAAAGATGGTGAAGCGTTTCCAGTTACAGTAAAGAGTTTGGTGTTTAATAAGGAGAAAAAAAACTGATAGTAGTCATAACAATCATCGCTTATCCCCTTTGATCATAATAAAGTATGGTGTCTATTGATAATAGAATGTGTGAAAAATTGTAGGTTAATATCTACTCTAAAATTTATTAGTTAGTTAATAGATTTATTAAAATTATCAGTAAACTAATTTACTCTTAATCTATTAATGATCTAATTTTTAAGTTATTTTTAGTGTGTAATAATTAAGTTAAAATTTAGAGTACTTATGAGCAATGAGTAGCAATTTTGATTTGGTAAAGCGATTCCCTTGGCTTCCTTCTTTAATAACTTATTATTCTGATATAGCATCTAAAAATACATTAAAATTTATAAGAGAAATTGCCAAATCTGAAACATTTAAGATTGTAAAAAATAGAATTATAACTCTATTCAATGAAGCATTTAACAACATTGAAGAAATGTCTATGTATGAAGCTGATGAAAACAATATCTATATTTATTTATTTGTGAGAATTCTGCTTTATATTTTTGATAATAGAAAAATTTCCAATCGGGTTGCAAATCTCTATTCCAAAACTACTTATAAAGAGTTAAATAAAGAAAATGAGTATAATTTGTATTACATTTACAAGGACTTAAAATTAGAAGTTCTTTATGAAGAAATTCCCACAGTTTATAAAACTAGAGTCTTAAAAGGTCAACATGAAACGATTAGTACGAATTTCAAGATAAATTTCATAGATTATTTAAAACTTGCTTCAAATCTTAAAGATGAAAGTAGAAGATTGGTAAATAATGCTTTAATGGAAGGTTATGTTTATATTCAACCTAAAAATCTTAATAGATTGCTTCAAGAACATGTTAGGTTGAAGTTATTGACTCAAAGTAATAGAGACCATAATAGATTAGAGGAATTGTTTGAAATTAAAGAGTTCAAAGATCTTTATGATGATATAGCAGAAATTTGGGAGCATAAGAAAGGAGAATTTGAATATACCATTGATGTTAAGTTTAAAGAAGGAGTAGATATGTCAGAAATTCTACCTCCTTGCATTAAAGAAATACTCTCTAAAGCAAAAAATGGTCATAATTTAATACATACTGAAAGATTATTTATCGTATGGTTTCTCAATGCACTGGAATATCCAGTCGAAACAATTGTCGATATTTTCGCGACTCTTCCGGATTTTAATAGAGAAAAAACAGAATACCAAGTAAAATATGCAAAGAAAAAAAAATATACACCTTATTCGTGTCAAACTTTAAAATCAAATGGTTTATGTAAAGCCATCGAATATAAAGATAAATTATGTCTAGAGGGATACTATTCAAAAATACAAGAGAAACAACGAGAGCTTTCTCATCCTCTAGGATATGTTAGAATAAAACAATATCGTTCTTCAAAAATAAAGATTAATACACCAAACATGATTTCAAAAAAAAATGAGTGACAATATTTATTTAAAAAGGCTCTTCCAAGCATATTACAAAGAATCCAAAATTCATATCATAAATTTACTTGAGCAGAGAGAATTTGGATTTATTCCCTGGGAGAAACAAATAATGAATAGACACATAGGTTTTAATGCTTCCACTAATTTAAAGAAATATTTGGTTAACAACACTCCAAAACATGCCTATACGAGTGGTTCACTTTATTCTCAACCAGAAAATCAAGACATGGAAGGCAAAGGTTATCTGGGTTGTGATTTGATAATTGATATTGATGTGGATCACTTTTATACACCATGCAAAAACGATCATGATATTTGGTTTTGTAAAGATTGTGGAAAAAGTGGAAAAGGAATGATAGAAAAGTGCCCTAGCTGCAAAAAACAAAAATTAAGCACTCTAACTTGGATTTGCAAAGATTGCCTGGAAATAGCTAAAAACCAAATTATTAAACTGCTTTATGATTTTTTAATACCTGATTTTAGAATTGATATAAAGCAAGTTAAAATTGCCTTCTCTGGACATAGAGGATATCACTTGAAGATTGAGAATGATAGAATCAGGAGTTTAACCAGTGAAGAAAGACGGGAAATAATTGATTATATTAGTGGTGAGAATATTTCATTTGACATTTTAGGGTTACAGGATAAAGGAGGGAATATCTTCGGATTTTCCAAGGAAAATATTGGATGGTCTCACAAAATAATAAGCAAAATGGAAGATCTCTTAAATAAAACTAATTCTGAAATTCAGGAATTTCTTTCAAACAAAAGAAAGCTCAATTTTAGCCAAAATCTTATAAAAAACTTTTTAAATTACAAGGATGACTTGCTAAAGATATTAAGAAACAAAAATAAGAATAATTGGAATATAGCGGGTTTTGGATTGACTTCTTGGATAAAACTTCTAAAAACATTGGTTAATGAGATAGGAATTGAAGTAGATGTCCCTGTTTCCGTTGATATCCACAGACTTATTAGATATCCTGGGTCTTTACATGGTAAGACTGGTTTTAAAGTTCAAGAACTATCTCCTGATGAACTTGATGATTTTATTCCTTTAGATGAAATAAATGAGAGATTAGATCCAATTGTATTCAAGAGTGAAAAAAATATCACCCAAAAATTAGAAATTACTGAACTTCAAGTACCAACAACGAGTTTAAAAGGAGAAACTCTTGGACCTTATGTGAAGGGAGATATAATAGAAGTACCACACCACTTTGCGGTTTTTTTATTATGTAAAGGAGTAGCGAAAACAATATAGGTTAAAATTTAATTTTCAAGATCACTTTAAAATTATATTACAGTATAGAATCGATTTTTATGGATTTAACAAAAGACTATGAAAAACTATATAATCACTGGCTCGAAGAATTTCAAAACCCTGATTTAACAGATTTACCTCCGGATTTATTTGATCATTACAAAAAAATTGTGTTATATATTAACGACTATAGAGAAGAGAAAACAAATGAATTGAAGGAGAAACTATTAAAATCATATCAAAATAATTTTAACTTTCTTTTTAAGGATTTCATGAAGATTCGAAAGGTTAAAGTAATGAATTCCGCATTGTCTCTTATGGAAATTGATTTGGATAAAACTCTTGAAGCTGAAAAACTTCTATATCAGAATATTGTTGCAGCATTAAAAGGTTATAAAAAATTAAAAGGAATAACAATTAATGGAATTGGGGTTGAGGTAGAATCTCTAAAGTCTGGGGATATTGAAATAGTTAAAAAGCCAGAAATTATTCATACCTCGAACGCATTATCACAGGAAATGGCAATCGAATCTGAGATAATAAAAAAAAATATTAATTATTTACTTGTAAGGTTTTTGGAAAAAACCCCAGCATTAGTTGGGATAGATCTTAAAAATTATGGACCTTTTGATAAAGAAGATATTGCCAATCTTCCTGTAAAAAATGCAAAAATTCTTATTTTTGAAAAATTGGCTGAAGAAATAGAGTTAACTTAAGTTTCTTTAAATTTTTTATCAAATATTTCTTTAAAATACTTTAATCGATATTTACCATATTTATCAAGAGGAGAAAACTTAGCAGGTCGAGAATTTATTAATTGTCCTCCACAATATCGACATTTCGACTCCGGATTTAGTATTCCGTATTTCTTACATTCTTTACATTTGACGAGGTATTTAGTCATTTTTGTATGATGGTTAGTAATTATTGTTTAATCTCTTATGAACTCAAAATTACCATTGTATTCAACAACCTTTTGTTCAATTGTTTCCAGGACATCAGATAATATATTCTCTGCATCTAAATAATTTTTTGATACAACTTCTAACTTATAAAACGGAGCGACAATATATGAAATAGTCACACCTCTCGTTTCAGTTGAATCAATCACTTTTAGTGCTCCAAGTAATGAATCTTTAATAAGCTCAATTCCATTCTCAGATGTATAAGAAAGTTTTAACTTTCCAGATATACTAACAGTAGAGATCTTAACATTTTCATCAATAATTTTTAGCAGAGCTGTTTGAATATTCTCTGACACTCCCTCTAAATCAGATAAAATTTCACTCCCATTTTCCTTAAAACCTTCAATAGCTTCCTGAAAAGATTCAAAGAAGTCAAGTACAGGAAACCCAATCAAATCGTACGCCTGATCTAATGTAAGATCAATTCCCTCCGTTTCAGTAAGAAATTGTAACAAATTTTCAAATTTTAAAGCATACTTCCATTCTTTCATTCTAATATCTTTTTGAGCAGAATTGACTCTTCTTAACGACAAATCGATATGCCCTTTTTCTTTATCTACTCTTAAAACACGCAATACAATCCTTTGGCCTATTCTTATAAAGCTTCGAATGTTCTTAATCCATCGAGAACTTATTTCTGAGATATGAATCATCCCTCTAGCCGTTTTATCTGAAGGTAACCCCTCATAATCAATTAGAATCACATAGACATATTGTTTTTCTACTTCTGTAACCTTGGCTACTATAAATTCTCCTTCTCTGGGGAAATTATTTCTACTTTTTACCATTATTTTGAGTTAACTTTCTTTTTTTATATTCTTTTTATTTCTTAATGAACTATAATTTTTTATTTTTTTTATTCTTTTAACTAAAAATGCAAATAAAAGTGATTAATAATTCCTAATTGGTATATACATAATAAATGGGCTGAAAAAGCGGGACTTAGAAAAAGTATTACCGACTACGTAAATAGGATTATCGATTACGGATTCAATTGGATGTTCTATAAGGAAGAAAATCTTGAAATAAATGAAAGAAGTGAGACTAAGATTTATCAACAACTTAAATATTTTTATGGCAGAAAAAAAAATAGGGAATATATTAAAGCCATTTACTTACATCACCTCTTAGATTTCTTTAAAGAAACTCATATTGATATACATGATGTGGATTTGGTTTTTGACAGATATCTGCAAGATAAAGTAGTTTGTGAAATTTCTAACTCTGAAGGCGTCGTTATAAATTTTCAAGATGAAATTAATGATATTTTTCGAGTTATTAGAGAAAATAAAGAGGAGCTTTACAAGGATCTAAAAGGATAATATCCAAAAAG
>LAZR01002258.1_pt1 | contig 11335 bp, 12 predicted proteins | sample 329461 | NCBI WGS metagenome assembly LAZR01 (sample SAMN03002196, study PRJNA259156) | marine sediment metagenome | biome: sea floor; feature: Hydrothermal impacted sediments; material: marine sediment; isolation source: Loki non-amplified sample from Loki's castle hydrothermal vent sediment ...
GTTCCGTCGTCCGTGGACGCGAAGATGAATCCGAAGCCGTCCGCCGCCGCCACCGCCCCGCTGAAATTCGCGATCTCGGCGGTGAGGGTGCCGCCGGTGATGGTGACGTCACCGCTGAAATCCGCGGTCCCAGCAGCCACACTACGGAACCCCGTGAGGTTCCCGTCCTCGTCCCACTCAGTGCTGGTGGCGGCGAGCTGCTGCGCCTGCGACTCGACGGGCGCGCGGTTCGGAGACTGAGTGCGCACGGCTCGGATCCAGAACGCAGCCTGACCGGAGATCGTCTGCGACTGCCACGCCGCTAGATCCCCGGAGTTCCAACTCCACTGGCCGTTCATCCTCGCGCCGTTCGTGGAGTCCTCGGGGGTGAAAGAAGCGTCTACGGTGCCGGCGCTCGCGTCGGAGTAGAAGAAGTCCCAGGAGTTGCCGGGGCTGGCGGCCACCGTGTCCCACACCCAGTCGATCGTGTTGAAGGAGGCGTCGGCACCGATCAGCACCTCGTCCCCGTTCGCGACCCACAGCGTGACGTCGTTCGGAGCACCCGTGGCATTCAAGCTGCCGGTGATCGTGGTAAACGACCCGTCGTAGGAGAGCGCGTAGGAGACGGCCCCGAGCGTGCCTCGCAGTTGGTGCGCGGGCGAAGCCCCGACGCCCGCGTGGACGGCGTGGAGCGCCGCGCTGCCCGTGCCGGCCTGGGTGACGTGGAGAACGCTAATTTCCCCACCGGTCGTCCCAGTGTTGTCGACGTTGACCAGCATCACGGAGTCGTTGTCGCCGGCGGCGGACGTGGAGCCGCTGTAGTTTGCCTCGACGGCGTGCGCCGCGAAGCCATTGGCGTCCTGATTGATCTCGAGCGCTGCCTGGGCATTCACGCCTGCCTTCGACTCGATGCAGACCAGCCCGCGGGGGGTCGTCTGCGCAGCGGTGTCCCCGTCTATGATGAGCTGCTCGCCGTCGCCGAGGGTGATGGTGACGTCGCCGTCCACGTCTAATGATCCAATCGTCATATGCTGATTGGATGTGCTGCCGAGGGTCAGCGTCTCATCCAGGGTCTGGCCGCCACCAAGTGAAAGAGTGCCACCACCCTCATCCATGAAGATGAGAATACTACCATCCGTGTATAGCTGCGTCCTGCCGGCTGCTACCGTCGGGGCTGTGCTTGTGGTAATCAAGCCGAGGCTGTTGACGCGGACCTCTCCACGGTAGAGCCTGTGACGGGCTAACGCGGGTAGTGTGGCTGTGAGGAGCAGCATACAAAGGAGGGCCGCTTTTAATCTCATAACAGCTCCAGATAATGGACAGTAATTAGCAATTTGCCGCCAGTGAAATTACCACCGACAGCACCAATCTCAACATCTTCAGATGCGGGCATCCATCTTAAGGGATCAGATGTATGGTCAGCCAGCTTGGACGTTGTGCCCAGGACTGTAGCAATAGCGCCGCCGTAAATATCAGGCATAGCACCGTCGCCAACGTTGTAGGATGCGGCCCCGGTGATGGCCTCAGTGACCTGCGTGGTCACGCCAAGCAGAATAACGCCAGCTGGGATTAGGCTAGCCGCTGTGGCTAGGGGACTATTGGGTCCCAAGGTAAGCAGCTCAGTGGCCGTCTTGCCAGTGATCTTACCGCCAAGCGGGCGACCTATCCAGCCAATCAAAGGGCACCCACGATTAGGCTGTCGCCTGGCGTGCCCTTAACCCATAGGTTCTTGGTTGACATCACAGGCGTGAGAACAGACTCACCAGCATTCATAAAAAATAATTGCTGATCGTTGTTCCCGAAAAATGCCTTAGCGCCATTTGTGTCTAGGGCTTGGAGGCTTATGCGTGTGGTCTTAGCCACGCCGAGGATGGCGTAAATAGACTGAGCGGCGGCCGTTAGGGTTACAGTTCTCACATCTCCCCGATTCTTCCTACTGTTTGTAGGATCTCATCAGCGATTAGATTGATCTGATCCTCATCACTGAGGACCTTAGTAATGATGCCGATTACGACTTGTGCAAATTGCAAAACGGCCTGCTTATCGAGCAGATGTCCCATACTCCCCTCTAGCTTGTGGCAACTACTGACCACGCGCTCGATATTCATAACCATATAGCTAATGGCTTGAGACTGGAGGATAAGATCCATCTCAGTCTCGCAACGGTTGAGACGTTCCTCAAGACAGATTCTTAGGATGGCGATTTCGTCTCTCAGAGACTTGACGCCAGCAGCATCCGCTTTATCGTTAAGCTTGATGCGCCATTTTGCGATTGTTAACTGGTAGTTACGTAATGATTCTTTTTCCACAGCTTGCCTTATCCTAGCCCCACCATGCGCAATACAATGTTTTGCATAGGTTTCATTGGGCAACTTAATACCGAGGTTAAGACACTGACCCTTAACATTGGTAGATTGGCAACGATTGGGGTGTGCTTCGTAAGGTGCTTTTTCAAATTCCATGATGTGAAAATCCGCCAGAAATTTTTGTAGATTACCATCCTCTTTAACGAATTTTTGTAGAAAATATTCGGTTGAAAATTGTTATTTTCTTTTGTCGGATTTTAGCATCAACGGTTTTTGAAGAAAGACGTATTTATATATGCTTATACAAGCGTTTTGTGATTATATGCTTATACAAGCGTCTTGTGTCCGGGTTCCCTCAAAATTTGATGTAGCGACGGTCGATAGAGATTCTCCATAAAGCCCATACCCATGGTCAACGGAAAGAAGATTTGACCCACCCACCTACACTTACGTCTGAGATTGAGTCTCATTCATAGACCCGCTTTGACCACAGACCGGAGAGTTACGTCAGGCACCCACTAGGCCCACAACTGGGCTCCCTGTAGCCATGACGCGGTGCACAGGGCTCTACCATGCGGTGTCTAGAGGTGTATCCTGATGGAAACATCACCCTAACTCCTTTCGGCTCGACGACACGCACGAGAAGCTATCTGAGAGCCCCTGTGTTGCACGCTAGGGATTTTAGGCAGACTATCGGCTTGAAACGCCGATCGTTCCACTACGGGGCTCTATGGTGCCTCTCTGTCGAATCTGAGCGGGTCCCGTGCTCTCGATTCTGGACGCCAGGGGGCCCTGCGCCTAGGCCCAGAGCCAGGCACCCCGTGCAGGCACCCCGTGCAGGCACCCCGTGCAGGCACCCCGTGCAGGCACCCTGGCCCTAACAAACCGCTAATCCCACAATGTTCTCCACAATTTTCTCCCCAAACTAATAATTTGGGGATAAGAAAAGTTATCCCCTTGCCTTAGCAGAGGTTACCTCTCCACAAGACCCTAACAAACGCCAGCTTGGGGCAGAATTCCCCATTCCCTGCTCGACCATTGCAGGCATTGGAGTTAGGTTCCAAACCTATCATTACTATATGTCGTGAATCTCTCAGATCCCTGCCAGACTGGCAGGATTACAGAGACCCATGACTACCACGCCCGACACTGACGCCCGCTGCTCCTGCCATGCAGGGACACTCTGCCCCTGCAACGGACCCGCAGCCAGCCACCGCCGTGCGCCCAAGCACGGTGGGAGGCTGGTCACTGCGCAGCCCGATCACGTCGAACACGGCCCAGACTCCACCCACGCCTACACTGACGCCCACGACGCGGTTGATCGCCAGTGGGTAACCGGCGGCGAGGCGTCTAGCTTTGTGCGGCATGGCCAGCATACCGAGACGCCCGTAGGTGGCCATGCGCTGGTCACTACGGTCGCACAATGGCAGCCCCGTAGCAGCACGCTGGACGCCCACGCTTGGGCCGAACGGCAACAGAACCCCACGCTGCCAGCGTGCCGCGTAGCGATTGCCGCCCGTGCCGCCCGTGCCGCCCGTGCCGCCTCGCTGGAGACCACCACGGTCCCGGCGCCCACGACCCGCTCCAGCCACGCTGGCCTAAACGGCACCACGCGAGGCGCAGCCGCGCACGCTGTGGACGTGCGTGAGACCATACACCAGGGACAGGCGACCGTCGCCGATACCCCACGATTGACACGGCGCCAGCGCCGTGCACTCGCTTCAACGGCCCATAGGGCAGGGGGTGCTACTGGCAAGTAACCCCACGTGGGGAGACAACGGCAGCGGGGAACGGAGCCAACGGCCCTCCCGCTAACCGATAACGGATTGAACGTGCGGGGCGTCGCTTGCGAGCGGTGCGGTTGATACCTACGGTAGACCACTAGCTCGACTGTCGCCCGAGTGACTAATAGGCCCCGCAAAAAACCGTGAGGCGCGTTCCGCCTCGCTAGGGGAGTCGAGATGTCATCATCTCCTCCCCTGGCGAGGTTCCTACACAGGGAGGCATCATGCAGGAATTCGACACAGTAGAAGAGTGGCGGACGGCCATGTCCCAGTTCCTAACTGAGACATTCGGCCCCCCGTTGGCTATCGTCCCCTTGGACGACAACTCAGACGACATCTTCTTTGCCTGGCTGGAGCTAGGCCACTAGCCGCCGAGAGCTTAAGATCGGCACCCCGTGATAGGGCAACCGAGCCACGGGCCATACAGGAACCGTCTCCGATATGGTCAGACACTGCACCACAGCAGCACTGATTTGGATCAAGTAATGCTGCTCTGACAGACCGGAAATAGAAACCGGGTTGTGGGCGCAAGAGATCTGCGAGGGGTGTTGTTAACCCCCGGTATTCGGATCTAAGCTTGGTAAGCTCTGAGTCAGCACGCATCCTATCTGAACCGTCAGACAGGCCGATAGACGTCGGCAATAGGTCGGGTTGGGAAAGAGTAGGGCGTTCGCTAGACAACCATCGGCCTGGGTTCCCGGCTTGGTATACCAAGCCGGAGCTACAACAGGAGCGCAACATGAACATCACGGTTGACGGGATTGAGTATTCTGTTCTGTTACTCTGGGAGTTGATCCCAGGGTATGGAGACGACCGAGACTACCGCTCTTTCGAGTGCGTGGAACCGGGTGTCTACATCACAGAACAGGCGGAAATCTCCATCCGATCCATCTACTGGCCACAGCGAATCATGACTCACGCCATGCGAGCGGATGGTTGGACTGAGTTTCGGATTGACGGATTCTTCAACGCTGATCCCTAGACTCCAGGGCCCTCGGGCCCTCCAAACAAAAAGACGCGCCAAATAAACTTGAGAATCCTCAAAAATGCCTCTTAGTTGATGGGATGGCGCGTCGGTCCTAAGGATGACTCATCAGGAACGCCTGACGGTGCTTTTGAGCCAAGATCCTGTTCTTGGTAGAGAGAGGACTAGCGTGCAACCCAGATAGGTGCATGCACCCTCATTGACGAAACTCCCGCCCACTTTCCCACCAAGGCCCGTCAATTCGACGGGTCTTGGCTCAAGAGCACCCATTGGAGCGCAATCCACGGAGGTGAAAATTGTTCTCGTTCAGTTTCCCGGATCGCCCTTGCTGCAGAGCGATCCTTCACTCATACCGCAGAGCTTTTCCTGGGGTTGACTTGAAGGTCGTCAAAGGGATCGACGACATTCGGATCGTTCACTCTGACATAGCGGTCATCATTAGGATCGCTCATGCCATCAGCGAGCACGCCGAGACCCATGACACCATCGAGAAGATCGAACTGTTTTAAGAACTCCTCGACCCCGCTAAGCGGGCGCTTGCGCCTGCAAGATAATCGAAGGGCCCTTCGGGGCCCGACGGTTTCACCTCCGCACAAAACATAGGAGCGCGTCTCGCAACGATGTGACATCTGAAGGTCTACTTGGACCAAAGGAATGTCTTATGGCCTCCAAGGCCAGCATCATTTTCACGTCGCACGGCTTCAAGACGGAGTCCATCTACGCGTGTCAGCCCCGGCTGGACCACTCCGACCGGGACGCACGCGACTGGATGTCGTTCCTCTACCCGGCGGTGGACAAGGAGGGAAAGGTCACTGGCATGGACAAGTCGTCCATGGACATCTTTCTCTCCTTCGTCTCCGAGGGTTACGTGGAGGCGAAGAGTGCGACGCCTGTCGTCGTCCAGTCCTCGACTCAGGACCAGAAGGTCCTGGCCCGGATCCGTAAGTCCTTCTCGAAGGACATCCGGGACTGCCTCGTTCTGAGCAAGGCCGGACACTTGGAGTTCCCGATCCCTGGCGAGAAGGAGCCGTTCAGGCTCACTCTCGACGCGGTCGTCGAGACCTTCGAGAAGCTCTCCAAGGGCGTCAAGCCCACGGGAAGCACTGGCGCCGGTAACCGGCGGTGGCTGATCCTTCAGCTCGCCAACCCGGTCCGGATCGCCATGGGACTGAAGCCGATCACCACGTGGCGCCGCGAGTTGCGGAGCTACGACAACGACACCGAACGGCAGAAGGACCACATCCGGCTCAACGAGGACGAGACGACCGGCAAGAAGAAGACCACGACGCAGGAGAAGATCGTCTCCGCCTTCAAGCTCGCCAAGAAGGGCGTGCCGGAGTCGGCGTTCACCCCGGTCTTCATCAAGCGCGGCGTGGTCCAGTTCATGGCGACTCTCACCAAGTTGGTGGCCTACGTCTGCTTCGGCAACAAGGTCTACGGAGAGAAGCTGATGAATGACATCGTCAGCGGCGTGCTGTCGCTGACGCAGAGCCACCTCAAGGCGCTCCGTGCGCTGCGGATGGCCTGCGAGCACAGCGACTTCTCGCCGAAGGAGAACGTCCCGACTTTCCTCGGAACGGCCAGGAAGCCCGACGCGGTTCGCGTCAAGGCCAACATCCTGGAGAACCCGGAGAAGACCTCGGGCGCGGCCATCCAGTGGTTCGACAAGGTGCGCGACCCGGCTTTCAAGCCGCCTGCGCGCGTTCAGGGGCTCCCTCGGGAGCAGGTCATCAACATCGCGACCAAGTTGGACGACGACGACCCGCGAAGCAAGCTCCTCAAGTGCATCGCCAACAATGACGCAGAGGGCGTCATCAAGGTCCTCGACGATCTCGCCCCCGCCGTCTACTGGCGGAACAAGGCGGGTGACCTCGACGGCGAGGCGTTGACGCAGTTGGACGTCGACAAGAGCCAGGCTGGCAAGCCCGGTTACGCCAAGAAGAAGGGATCCGGTCGCTCCCGCAAGACCGGCTAGCCTTATGGCTCTGCTAAAGCAGAGCCTTCACGCCACCCAGGGGGTCCGACTCCTCCTGGGTCTTTTGAGCAAGGCTTCGGTTCCACCCTACGGGTGGGGGCTAAGCTCACAATCGTTACATCGTTGCGAGCGTGCTCCTCCAAAACAAAGGAACGTCTTACTCGGTAGGAGTAGTGTCCCTACGCAGGCGGAATGACGGAAAGATGTGTAAGTCTACACAAGACGTATACGATGGCGCATCTACCGTGTCGATAGGCTGGGAACATCCGCGAAGGCCCAGTGAGTAAGACGTTCCACCAAACAAAGGAGCGTAAGGCTTATTAGGCAGCCACCCGAAAGGGATGACCGAGAGCCGCAAGCCGAACAATCTCAGGACGTAGGTGCCGCAAATGGCTTAATCAGAGGTCAAGCTAGACCAGCCTACGTTCCGAGTATCCTCACGGTTCATGCGACTTAGATCGAAAGACCATGACCAGAAATCTCTACCACAATCTTGCCCAACTCGGAGAGCCACTCAATAGGTTCCACGAAGAGATGGGAGCCATCAAAGGTCTCAGCAGTCAGATCGTCGGACTTGTCGAAGCTGTTGCCAAGTTCAAAGGTCTCCTATCAGTAGAGACTCTCGAGTGTCTCACTAAGGACTTTCGAGCCAGAACCTCAGACCTCAAGGAACACGTCAAGGTGGCCGATGCCATCATCAACTTAGGACCAAAGCGCAAAAACAAATAACTCGGTCGCATGAACCGTAACAAATAAGGAGGACGTGACTACATGGATGACAAAATCCGTGCGCTTGAGCGTGCACGGAATTGGGAAGGGCTAAAGCGCGCATATAAGCGTTGGATTACCTGGCCCCAACAGTTCCGTGTTCACGCAAAGGCTAAGCACGCGCCGCTACTTCCGTAGCGGCGCCATATTCACTCACGCAAAGATAGCTGATAGAAATTCAGCATCTCGTTGCTAAGCAACGATTTCGACTAATCGATGTCCATCAAGGACTCCCGACGACGTCGGCTATCGTCCGAAGGGATAAATGCGTGAAGGTTCTGCATCTGGAGAGTAGCTGATGGCTACCATCTTGCTTCTGGCATTGGTGCTAGTCTGCATCGAAGCACTCGCTTACACTTTAGCTGAATCAGAGTGATTAAGGCCCCGTTCGGGGTGGCTCAAAGCCGCCTCGGACGGGGCCTTTTTTTGTGTCTATACCGAATTTGATGAAAAGCTGATGAAACATCAAATGCGTGTCATTTACGCGTCATATTGACAATGCGTCACATATGCGTGTCATTTACAGTTCTTTTGCGGCTCATCCATAAGTCCTGTTCTGACAAGGTCTTACCCCTCTCTTACTAACCTTTTAACTACTACAGTCATTGTCAAAATAAAAAAAAGAAATATAACAATAGATAGGGGTTAAAAGGGGTAAGTAGGTTTCCATCACCTAGCCCCATGCCTCAGCACCCCTTCACAGTCCACCACAAGCCCGCTAACAGCCTCAACCCATGACAAAGGGCAATCGTCCATTCCGTCTAAAACCCTACCTAAAGCCCGATTAAGCCCGACAAAGGCTCAATTATTTCTGCCCGATTTTCGCATCACCGGTTTTGGTGGAAGGTTACTTTTAATTGCAGGTTCGATCATCTCAATACGGTCTGGTGACAAGGTCGTTAAACGACCATCCTTTTCAAGCATCCCGTTTCGATAGATATACTCACCGTTGATAATACACCCATTTAGAATCTTGTGGATGTTGTCATCAGGCACTTTCTGCGCACTTACCAACTTCAAGATTCTCGTAAGGACATCTTTAATCATAGTATCTCACATGTTCCACCACTGCAGGCGGGCTCACTCGTCAGACACGTAGTGTCTGTCTCTTCCCTAAATTTAGACCAATCAATAGGCTTATACAATTCAATAAGCTTATTCCAGAGTCCTTCGTCACGTATGGCTTGACGTGGTGCATATCTGAACTTTTGATCAATCAGATAAGGTGCAAAGGTCATTGCTGCTATATTGTCTCTCTGAGACCATACCCGTTCAATGACAGCATCTAGTTCCCCTTCACGCACAATGACTGTGCATGACACATTATGTGTCAATCCTGGTGCTGAGTCACCACGTGCTACACCTGGAAGGATCCAATTCTTATATACTAGAAACACTGCATCCATAAATTCTTGTGCCGATTGCTCCTTAACAGTTACTGCTCCATCAGCTGCTTGGATGGGGAACATAATCTTCAAATCACCATTGGGAGCAATCTCTACCATATGTGGATTCATCTTCTTGAAATGCTGTGCTATTGGCTCAATTGGATTAGCAGTGATACGTTGTATATAACGTCGTGACCAACGTGGGTGGATCCCTGAGCTTACACCCCCTAAAGCTAGTGAAGCTGTCCCAGAGGGCTTCACTGTTGTTACGCGTGCTGCCCTTCTTATGCCGATAAGCAGCGAAACGCGGGCATTCTCCTCCACAGCAGCACGTGCCGCACGTTGTAGCACACCAGCATCCAGCATCAGTTCCTTGTTATCCATAATGCCTGTTAAGCCGACGCCCAATAACGCTTCCCTCTTCACGATTGCCTCACTCACTGGCTCTAAGTAATTAAAACATGTATAAGCAGCTTGGAATGTTCCGATGGCTGCCATCGCACGTATAGTAGCAAGTAGATGCTCCTCATCTCTCATCACAGCACAGTTGACCTCTGTGAGGTTGCAGAAAGACACCCCCGACTCCAACGTAACAGCCTCACGATGCATTGGCCACATCCCAATCTCACCACATGGATTAGGTATATAGTCCAAATTAGCGGTAAAATAGAACCCCGGATCCCCATTCTCTTGGGCTACTCTAATTATGCGGCTGAATGTCTTTTGCGTAACAGAGTTACGCAATAGCGCAGCACTATTGTTAGCCATCTCACGCTGTGCATTGTGGCCTGGGTCAGCACCCGAAGCATATCTGAAGTTGCCCCTGGCTTTAGCATACATCATCTCTGTATCTTCAACAGAGAACAGACTAAGCAATGAGGAACGACGTATACCACCCGAGAGAACAGCTAATGCAGCATGACACAATATGTCGTGACACTCGATTGGCCTGAGCTTACGCCCTGCTGCTCTATCTAGTATAGCCCTTACTGCCTCCAAACATTTCTTAAGGTCTAGATGACCAGGTGCCTTACCTCCTGAGGTGATAAGTGGCTCCCCTTCTCCACGTATTTTGGAGTAGTTGAATTCCACATATCCTAATGAACGGACATAAGAGGTTATCAGCACACCTAAAGCGGTAGCCCAGCCTTCGATGGTATCTGCTATTGTATGATGTTGCACATTCCGTGTAATATGCCCCAATTCAGTCAGCTGTTCAACATGCTGCCATTGCACGCTATAGCCAACACCACATCCACATAAGAGGAGATAAAACGTCTCTTGGAATGCCCGCCACCTCGAGATGTGTAGCCCAGCACAATTATAGATGCGCTCATTGTTCTTTTCAATTGCGGCACCACCGAACTGCATACTCCGCATACTAGGCATGCCTTCGCGCTTATACACGGGCTTAAATGCTGTATATATCTCCTCCTCGAGATGTGGCCATCGCTTAATGTGCATACTCCGTGACCTATCAACGGTCTCATGGTGTAGCTCCCGCCTACCAAGCGTAGCTTGGTAGCGCCCATACTTAGCGACATGTATGTATTCACTAATTGCTCGAGGATCGGGCACCAGTCTTCGTGCTCGTGCTGCTGCCCGCTTAATACGGTAACGCATATAGCGTCGTGCCACATGTGTATGTCCTGCATTCACTAGCTCCTCTTCAATGAGGTCAGCCAACATCTCGACACTATATGGCTCGTTACGCCCAACGAGTTGCGCCATCACCCGGTGGACAAGTGGCATCACGTCTGGTCGTTCAGCCACGGATTGGAATGCCATCAGCATTGCTCGCTGAACCTTGGCTATTTCCAATGTCTGTAGTGAGCCATCTCTTTTTAATACTCTCACAATGCTCCTAGCGCTGTGAAGACCAGCCCGACTGCCTTTACCAACACACTCTTAAGCGTCTCCAACGTCAACGAGGCACCCGTAAGCCAAGCAACTGTCTCCCAGTTACCGATGGTAGCAGCTAATGCTGTCTCAGCAATCTTAGGATCGCGTCCGGCTGCTCGTTGCAGTTTGCGAACTCGAGAAGTGGTGCATCGACGAACGCAGAAAGCAATGTCAGGAACGCGAGCATCACGAGAAGAGCGACGAACTCGATCGCCAGCAGGTGCGGCCACACATTGACCTTGTCCTGG
>LAZR01002259.1_pt1 | contig 11333 bp, 28 predicted proteins | sample 329461 | NCBI WGS metagenome assembly LAZR01 (sample SAMN03002196, study PRJNA259156) | marine sediment metagenome | biome: sea floor; feature: Hydrothermal impacted sediments; material: marine sediment; isolation source: Loki non-amplified sample from Loki's castle hydrothermal vent sediment ...
GATGGGATGTTTCGGGTATGTCTGTAAGAAGAACCCCAAACCAGTAATTACTTATATTCACTCTTATAAACAGAAAGAACAGTGTGAAGTAAAGAATAAGAATAATGACTGTTCTGACTTTGAAAAGAAACGGAGATTATTTTGATTGAGAAACAAAGAGAAAAAGAATTTCTGTTTGAACTGGAACGGTTGTATCATAATTACTGTCTGGCAGTTGGTTGCACTACTGATGGAGAAATCATACTGGTAAATGTTGATTGTGGAAATATAGACCTAACCACAAAAAAAATTGAAATGTATATTGATATCCTGAAAGAAGAGGCCCCGGAGGATGTGATATGATTATCTGGCTAAGGAGACACACTCCTACTTGGTTACTGAGATATCTGGTATGGAGGAATTACCGACTCCGTATGGCCGGTCGTTTACCTAATGGTTGGTATTGGGCCGATCTGGAACTATGTCTCCGAAAATACATAACTTGTTATTGCTGTGGTCGTCTTGTGATTCTGTCTGATCGTGGTTGTGACTGTAACCCACCGGTCGGTATTCCTTCATGGTTAGGAGATAAACATGACCATTATGGCATAGGAGAAGATGAGAAGTGGGAAAAACACGGGTCTTCCAAGAAACCATTGAATATGGTTAAGTACAGGGGGGTTCCCTTTTACTACGAACCTTGTTTCTGTGATCGTAGTATCGGTGAGAGTTGTAAAGCCTGTCATCCCGACAATCCTGATAGGAGTAAAAATGACTTATAGCGTGAACCCCTTCAAATGGCTATTGTGGCTTTATCAGAAGATAAAATGGCGTAAATCGAAATGGCAGAAGTATTATATCTCGAAACCGTTGAGTAAAGCTGGTAAGGCCGCGATGTATAAGGAACTACGGGATATTATGGATAGCCGTGATTATATTGGCATTCCACCGTGGATGGCTTTAGAGCATAAATCTTACGGAGAATCAAATGATTGAAGTATTCGCAGTATTGATATTGGTGTATTGTGCCGTCCGGTTGGTTGTTTTGTTGAAGAGATTTATTAGGGGGAAATGGTATGATTGATTGTTTTAGATGTGCTTTTTGTAAACGTAATGGAGACAAGCAACTTCACATAAAAAAAAATGCAGTCTATTGTGATTGTCCTAAATTTTTTGATGCCGAGGATTATACAAAGCATTGTAGAGTTTCAACTCATACTTCATGTATCTATTGGACCGATTCTATAACAGGTGAGAAAAAAGGAGATGACATGTCAAAACTCCTTGCTTACGATGACCCACATCCTTCCGGGGGCAACTGCCATGTTATTATGACAGAAAAGCAGGCTATTGAATGGGTCAAAAAAATATACAAGGAAAACGAAGGAGTGGTACTTACAGATAAACAAGCTCTTGATGAATTCATTGCAGTTAATTTTGCTTATTGGGAAGAGGACAGCAGATACAGAGAAGGGTATGTTAAAGGTGCTGCTGATTACGGTGGTATTATCGTCCATCCAGAAAATGTTAGAATACCGGAAAGGAAATGATATGAGAGATTACCAACAACAACTCGTGGACTTACAGAATGTCGTGATAAAAGGACTGAGAAGTATCAGAAGAAGACGACTACTAAAGTATGCTTATCCAATAGTATTGGAAGGGGAAGAGGGAGTGATCATCCGTGACCTTGGGGTGCTAATCGCTGTTGGAGATAAAGAGTGCCAACTTGAGAAATATGCCGGTTCCGTCTTTTTCGAAAAATCACCTGTTTTATGCTCAAGAGAATTTCCGGTTCCGGGTCTCGGTGAGACTCCTGTTACAAGCCAGTAAGTAGGCCGAGGGGACGGACTTCCGGCTTCAGAATGGACGCGAGCACTGTTTTCCATGCGGATGTATCATAGAGGCTCTCTCACAACTTATACCCCGTAAGTGTCTTCCCTGAACAGATTTCTATGAAACCTCAGACTAATCGTTATAAGCCTTATAATTATAACTCTGTAAGATTCCGTACACGATTAGCAAGGTCCATAATTATGCCGGTCAGTCTTTTGTAGATGATTACGACCCCCAAAAATTTTGAAAAATATTTTTCAGAAAATCTCTCTAAGTGTATAACACACCCTCCCGATACTGAATAGTCCAATCGGGGGGACCTGTACCCGGTCCGATATTACACACGCGATGTATATGGGATGGGACAAGACATAGCCAGTATACTATAGGCAATAGTCATTGTATACCTATTACATGCCGGCAGCATATCAACCGGGGCACATACTAATAGACAGGAGGTCTGGAGGCTGCACAGTAACCGTTGCGAAAATAAACTTGAGATAATACTTGACAACCGGCAGTCTATAGGGTATACTATTAGTATGGCAATAATCAATCGTATGATTGATAGAGATTGCAAGCAATCGTTAATGCCAATGAAGGGACAAAAATATGGCAAAACAAGATAACCAATTTTGTGTTGAAGTCTATTCTTGTGGACGCTGGGTAGCTGTTGCGTGGTTCCCTACTGAAAAAGAGGCCGCGATTTGTGCTGCACAGCGGGTCGGTAAAGTGCGTAAAATGGCAAGGAAAACTTTATAGCAGCGGATTTAATAGGGGGGCAGGACAATGGTCAAGGAAGTACGCAAAGAGATACAAAAGAGATATGACAAGGTACTAAAAGACCTGCATACATGCACGCCTTCAGAGAAGGCCGGTTTGAAACAGTTGCTGAAGTACTATTACAATCTATTGAATTAAGGGGACGCAGAGTGAAAAAGAAAAAAATAAAGTATGAATTGCGGTATTTTATCGATGACAATATATCAGCACGGTTTGCGACCTACACAGACAAAGAGGAAGCAATAGGGGTCGCAAAGTTTCAAAGCAAACATGAAGAGGACCGAATCTATTTTGTCAAGATGATTACAGAACAGGTGATTTTCTTTGTTGGGGAATGGGGTTGAACAATGGGTAGACAATGGAGTATAAGAGAGTACTTTATCGTTGCAGTATTAACATTTATTGCATTATGCTGAAAGGGGAAAGTATGAAGTGGGAATGTATAGGCACAAACTCGACTCGTTGTCATTTTCGCAGGCCGTTTAAGGACCAGTATCAACCGGCAAAAAGTAACGTCTCAAGCGTCAACAAACGCAAGTACCTGAAACTGTACAACGGCGATATTTACTGTGTGGAAACGAACACGATACTCGACCAAAACAGGTTGCAAGAATTGTTGACAATCCTGTAATAGACGGCTAAAACACGGTTTACGGCATAACAAGGGTCATTGGCCTATTCAGGGTCAATGGCCTTTTGTTTTCTCTTCTCTTATAGTGGTATACGCAAGATCACCCGATGGATTATGCCCGCGATTATTGCACTTCTGCCGATTATACCGACTGTCAAACAGGACCCCATTTCCAATAGTTTACGAAAGATTTCGTCAATTCGATTCTAATGGCCTAAAATATGGACCGGCAGTCTACCACCTAAAAATCATTTTGACGGCTTACAATCGAATCTGGAAGCTTTTGGGGGATTCTGATATACTCCAACACCCACGTTTTAGACTGATTTTGCCGCCGTCCGATAATTTTAAGATATGGACATAAAAAAAGAGCAAAGCCGAGGCCTTGCCCTTTTTCGTGCAATCATTTCGTGCCTTGCACTGGATAATAACCGGACTAAGTCTAGCCGGTTATCTGCCCCGTGGGGATATGATTTATTTTGCCGGTTTGACGTAGTCTGGATTCTTGATAAAAGCATTGACGCCGACGATAAGAGGCGACCCGTTGACTTGCACCGATGTTGGGGTGTTTCCATGACTTGACGCTACCTGTAAAGTTTTGCCGGAGGGTGAGACGGTCGGCACTTTGTTCTTGTCAAGTCTGATGACAATCTGATTTTTTTCTTCTGTTACTTGCATAGTCTTTCCCCAATAAAATAAAATGATTGTTTACACTTCTTTTAATTTATACGCTGTCGGTTTTTCTTTGTTCGGATTTTCTTTTTTCTTTTTCGCATAGTTTATCCCCTTTTACTTATAAGAAAAAGCCTTGCACACTGTTTTGTAAGACACCCAAACAACACAACATTCTCCACAAAAGTCGATATGGCCAATAATACCTTTGCCGTATTTGTCAAGTATGCCAACACTTTGTTTTATTGTGGGCAGAGTATAATACCACTTAAGATATACATTCTCTAAAATACCCATCTTGAACCCTCTTTACTGCAATCGTTTTCCGGCGGCATTGTGCAACCGTCTACGTAGTCGAAATACTCACAAGATACGCACCGACTCGTTTCAGAACACAAACACGATTCGCCGGTTAGTCCGCAATCGCTGCATACACACGCCATTATATTATCCCCCTAAAAAAGATGTCATTTATTTTGATAAAGTCCGATTTGCAATCGGAACAGACTTCTACTTCTGAAACGCATTGATAATGTCTTATATATTGGCAAGCCCCGTACCATACTTCTCTATGACATACCGGGCAAATACCGATGCCTGTTGAATCAAACTCTATTTCAATATCATACGCCATAAAATGTCCCCGAATTAAAAAATTTCCGCTTTCCAAACTATACTCTGGAAAAAAAATAAGGTTCGTAATAAAATAAAAAAATCTTTTGCCCCATCCATCGAGAACATACCGACCGGTCTGTTTGTGGATAATATGGGACTATTGGATAATATAGGACTGGTTGCCAGCCGTGGCTTTGATGGCAGGGGAAGAGGCTTACGGTATAAAGCCATCGAAGGGGAAGAAGATTACGCAGGGAATAAGCTTGGCTGGTATTATCGAGCAGCCGTGCTCTCACCTTTTCATGCGAAACGTAACCAATATTCGGCCTCCTGCCTCACTTACCTTGGTTGTCTTCGTTCTTCCATGAACTGGTAGCGAAAGCTTCGTGCTTTCTTAAATATATTACTACGAATTTCATGGGGATTTGTTCGGGGAAAAATAAATTTTTATTTTCTTTAGAACAAAAACAAAACAAAATCGTAACAACATTGAAACGAAATTTTTTAATTCTTTTATGGAGACTATTATGACAAAAAAAGACACAAGCGACTTGACCAGAGTACGAAAGTTAATAGCCAAGTATAAGGGACAACTCCAAAAAAAGAACATCCGTGAAAACTTCGGCCAAATCTTAGTATCAATGCTTGAAGATGAATTTCCCAACTATCAATATGGGTCAAATGCTATCTGGCCTTTGATTAGAGAATTTGATGAATGGTGTATGAACTATACTGATTAACCTCTATTAAAGGAAACTATTATGATTGACAGGTGGCGAATAGTAATGACGGACGAAAATGGCACTGACATTGATTTTGATTGTGATTTGGGGGAGTATATAACAGAACAAATAGACGAGATAATAGAAACAAACAACGATGTTAGTTGGGGAACATAATTATGACAGTAACCGAAGCCTTACAACTCATCGAGAAGAATGAACATGTACCGGCTCTAAACTATGCTATCAACTATGCTCACTATGCCTTACAACTTGACCAAACAACCAAAGACTTTAAAGTACAGCTACTATATGTATTGAATAACATGGCACACTGGAGACAAAATTTACTAACCAGCCCAACAACAGCCACCGAGATTAGAGAATGCCGAACTGTCTTAAAGAAAGCGAGTCAATAATATGTATATTGAAATCAAAGGATTTGTAGATAAATTTGGCCGAATTTGGGATTTACCGGCTTGGGAACTTTGTCAATGGTGTGGTCAACCGGATAACTGCGGAGATTGTAACCATGAACAATTAACTACCACAGACGTACAAGAATTAGGTTGTGTCGGTGTGGTATTACAAAAGTGAGCAAATGACCGAAACCGGAACAAACTGGTATAAAGACAGCCGACAAATCATAGAGAAATTATATGGCGATGATGCTGATATGTTCTGTGATATCTTAGCTGCCACGTCCCCCCGTAAGCAGGTAAAAGTAAATTGGGATATAGCACAAAACATCTATGAACGGTACAAACATGATGGGTACATTGACTATCAAGGGCTGATGGGAAGTCATATTCCAAATGTACTGAGAGCAATATATAGAGAACCCTTGCACGGTTATAAAGTACCGGCCTTTGCAGCCAACTTAAAAGGCGACATGAATCGTGTCTCTATTGACACTTGGACAATACGATACTTTGGAATAAAACAAAGGGAAATCAGACGAAAAGAGTATTACCGGCTGGAAAAAGCAATACAGCTACTTGCTAAACATCGTGGTATGAAACCGGCAGAATATCAAGCAATAATATGGTGTGAAGCTGTAATAAAGGCGGGTAGAACGCCAGTGTCTTATGCCGACATGGTTTAATTTATGGAGATATAATGATTGATGACTTTGAAGCAGTTATGAAGAAGATGGAAGAAATACACAGCCGGTGGCCCTCACTACGATTCTGTCAAGTGATTGACAACGTATACCCCGGTAGTAAGTACTATATAGCTGATACTAATCTATTGACAGCATTAGAGGTTTACTTGGAGAACCATTGATGAAAAAGCACAAAAAGTACAAACCCCGAAATGTAAACATGGACACCATAAGATTAGAAGACAGAACCTTTCTCTACCCCGGTGATTCCATAGCAACCGTTCCCTGTCCTAACTGGCTAAGACGCAGAATGGAATTCAACATCAGACAAAATGCCCGACGATCAAATGTCGTCTTTCCATTGCGTCAAAAAGTAGCAAGAGAAATGCTTGAAGAATATGATATACCATTTCTTAGACCGAAAGGAAACTAATAATGGAAAACTTATCAAGTTCAACCGACCGATTGGCATGGCAACCAACAAGAGAACAAGGCAGGGGAAGCGGATTCACTGTTCATAACGATAAACAACCGGCTGCTTCTTCCAACCGTCCTCTAATTCGGGACTATTACAAATCGAAAAAGTATGCAGACATGTTGAGAGTTGAATAATTCGAGTAAATAGTACAACGACCGTAGCTCAATTGGTAGAGATTCCGGCTGTTGACCGGAGAATGCAGGTTCGAGTCCTGTCGGTCGTGATTAGGAAAATAAAATTTTACGAACAAAACATTTTTTGAAACGTAGTATTTTTTGAAAGCTAAATTTTTCTCTGGAGACTGATATGAAATACTGTTTCTTGCAAGTATCCGACCGGTTACTGAATCCTGATGACAAGAGCAATCCTGCTGATAACTACTTTAAGGCCATCTGGCCTAACATGGCCGATGAAGGCTACTACCGACCGAAGCATTTTTGGGAGATACCGACCTGGATTGCAGAACTTGCTTACTGCCTAAATGATAGAAACAATGAACTTGAGTTATTTCACATTGATATTATTTCCAGAGACAGACATTATCCTATTCTTCCTGAAGCTGATTTCTATCTTGCCTCTGTTATGGACTGCAACAAAGAATATTTTCGTGTAATTGCAAAAAACAATCCCGATAAAGAATTTCGATTTGGTGGATACATTGGATACGTAGAGTTTAGTGAATACTTCAAAGGTCTTAACAATGTGGTATGGTATCTTGACATCAAAGAGTTTTGTAAATTTCGAGGGATTAAATACCAATACGGAACCGACTACTCCTTATTCAAAGGAACGAAATGTATCCCCCGGCTGACTTTATCTAACGGATGCACCAATCATTGCCGGTTCTGTACTGTGCCGGATGAAATAAAACCTGTTTCTTGGAACAGGGTATTACAACAAATAATGTCATTTCGTGATTTAGATTTTGAACTAATTTACATCAACGATAAAACTTTTGGGCAGTGCGACAATTACCGATGGTTGGGAATATGTTATCGAATAATCAAAAAGTACAATCCAAAATTTCAGGGATTTACTATACAGACTACATGTCATCAAATAATAAAATTCAACAATAGGAACAAAGACCTAAAACCCCTGTATGTTGTCAATGTAGAACTTGGAATAGAATCATTCAATAATAGTATATTGAATAAATACAGCAAACCGCAAAATACAAGTACCATCGATTTAGCTGTGTTCATCCTTGAAAAAATGGGAGTCAATATAATCCCGAATATCATCATTGGACTGCCGGGTGAGAACCTATTCACCTACTGGGCAACACTGGACTGGCTAAATGACAACAAACAAAACTTCCTGATGTTAAATATTACAAACTTTGTTCCTTATGTCGGAAATGAAGTTAGTACTGTCGGTCAAGACCTTAATGAAAATAGCATGAAATGTAGTTATCACACACCATTAGAAGCAGCCGCCGTCAGGATATTTACTGAATCACTGTTTGATATCGGTATGGAAATTATTGAAGCAACGAAAGCGAGGTCGATATGAATGAGTTAGAAAAAGCTGTATTGGCTGTAATGATTACACAAGAACTACTCAAAAATGAAAAGAAAATACTTGCTATAAAAATAATCAGATTCATGTATGGTGCTGATTTACGTGATGGAAAAGATTTTGTAGATAGGCTGGAGACAAGATGAGAAATAATTGAAGCAACGAAAGGAAAATCAGTATGAATGAAGTGAATGAAGTAGTAAAAGCTACCAGAGCAATGAGTTTTGTAAAACGATTACTGGAACAAGACAAAAAACCAGAAGCAATACAAGCAATTGTGCTTATCTATGACACAAATAACCATGATGCCGGACTTTTTGTAGAAAAGGTGGAGGTAAAATGAGAAATAACTGCCGAGTAGTGCTGACCGACCGGTGTAATCTCGACTGTTCTTTCTGCTGTATGAAAGACAAAAGGATTTATTACTCTTTCACAAATCAAACGGCATTATGGATTGCACAGCAAAGATATGATGAAATTGCTATTACCGGTGGCGAACCATTGATGGAACTTGAGAAACTGGTACAGTTTATTTGTTTGGTGAAGTATTTCAACCCTGACGCAAAAATGTATTTGTACACCAATGGAATGTCCTTAAATTATTATGAAGCGTTTACATTAAAAACTGCCGGTCTTACCGGCGTCAACTGGAGTCCCAAAGAAAAACCTAATTCATATTATCAGGAAAAGATGACTTTTATCCATGTCTGTCTTATACCAATACGGATACTAATTCAAGACAGGCTAATGGATGATGATATCTTACAATTTGCCCTAAATAATAACATGCAAATTAGGCAATGGACTATCGGTGATTGCGATGATATGAAGCCGGAAGACCGGTTTAGAATTGATTGGAGTAATGTATGAAATTAACTGATGAAGAAATGAAAAGAGTCAAAGAAAGCCTTTGTACTTACGACAAAAGAAGTCCTTATTTTGATGAAAAATTTAATGAGGAAAGAGGCGACTGTTACTGTGATAGTTGTTTTCGTGGACAAGCATGGATGGCCGAACTAATATTAAAACTAATCAGAGAAGAATAATGAAAAAGATTGAAGCTTGGAAAACGAGTGATGGCAAAGTATGGGAAACTGAAGTAGCCGCCGAGATGCACGAAAAGAGAATAACAGGAGAAGAAAAAATAAGAAACATATATTATACGGGGATGGTAGACTGTGGTAATGATTTGATTGATTTCTTAGATCAGCACATACTAACAATACTTGATTTCTATGGGAGAGCTTGAAAATAAATTTTATTTTTTTACGAACAAAATATTTTTTGAAGCGTATGGGTTTTTGAAAGCTAAATTTTTTTCTTAGGGGATAACATGAAAGAAGTATTGTTATACAAAGCCGACGATGGTACTGTCTTTTCTACGGCAAAAGAAGCATTTAGAAGAGACAGAAAGGATAAAAAAGAAACAGAAGAAGGATTGGCTGACAGAGCAAACTGGCTAACAAGTAAACTGAGGTATGAATTTTCTGGTGGGATACACACCGGAAAAAAGTGTGGATGTGGTGAACGGGTATGTAGAAGTAAATGTTTCATGTGTTTAATTAAGGAATTTATTGATGAAAGTAATTAAAGTAGTGTACTTTGTTATCTCCCTGCCGGTCGTCCTGTTAGGCATAACATATTGGCTAACAAGACTTGATTTTGCATTTGGGAAGAAAATTGCTTTGGAATTGTGGGGGCAAATAAGATGAAGGTAACTAACATAGCAGAAGCCCCGAAGCCCTTTCTTTGGGCTACCGAGAATAGTAGCTGGCCTCCTAATGCAGACCGGCTCTATGTAACGCAGTTGTTCGCACCCCCCATGCAACGACGACTAATGATCGACTACTATGATGAGATTGAAAACGATGTGATAGATTACTATTATAGGATTCTCGGCACGGCTGTTCATTCAGTGATTGAGCAGGCTGCGAAGGACCGAATAGGTATCAGCACAGAAGTTCGTGTTGCTATGCCTAAAGAATGGTTTGGTATCCAGATCACCGGTCGTATTGACTGGATTGATTACATTGATTCTATTCTTGCGGACATTAAGACTGCCAGTGCTGCTATTGCCGGTCGTGGGGTCAAAGATGACTGGATTTATCAAGGCAATATTTACCGGTACATGCTTTACAGAATCCACGGATGGAAAGCAGAGAACCTTCGCATCTATCCTCTGTACCGTGACTGGAGTGGGGCCAAGGCCGGACATGATCATCCTATCTCTCCTTACGGTGATATTGAAATACCAATTTGGTCGATTAAGAAAACTCACGAATTTATCGAGAAGTGTGTTGCCGACCACATGGCTAAGAAGGTTAGATTCTGTTCCGATGAAGAACGCTGGAAAACACCTGATTCATACGCAGTGAAAAAGAAGGGTGCTGCCAAAGCTGTTGCCGCCACAACTATGATTGAAGGTCAACGTGTCCCGATACCGACAAAAGAGCTGGCTACTGAGATAATGAACAGCAAAAAGAATGCAAAGGAACTGTCTGTAGAGTTCCGTCCCGGTGGCTGTAGAAGATGTTCTGGATATTGTGACGTAGAACAGTATGTAAGAAATACAACAAGGAATGTTGGAAATGAAGAAAACCTGCACTAAATGTAAAAAGGAAAAAGAACTCTCGGCTTTTTATCGGGATTCTCGTGCAAAAGATGGACTACGGTGTTGGTGTAAGGCATGTGTGAGGAAATATAATCAATCCAAAGTTGGTAAAATGGTTAAAAGAAAATCAGCCGCAAAGTATCGGCTAACCCCAAAAGGAAAAGAGGTTCGCAAGAAATACCAACAATCTGAGATCAGTAAAGAGACCCAAAGAAAGTATGACATAAAACGCAGAAAGGACTTCCCGGAAAAAAAGAAAGCACGAGACGCTGCAACGTACGCTGTGAAAACGGGTCGGCTGTTAAAGAAACCTTGTCACTGCGGAAAAGTAAAAGTGGAATCCCACCACAAAGATTACAGTAAGCCTCTCGACGTAGAGT
>LAZR01002260.1_pt1 | contig 11332 bp, 12 predicted proteins | sample 329461 | NCBI WGS metagenome assembly LAZR01 (sample SAMN03002196, study PRJNA259156) | marine sediment metagenome | biome: sea floor; feature: Hydrothermal impacted sediments; material: marine sediment; isolation source: Loki non-amplified sample from Loki's castle hydrothermal vent sediment ...
ATGAAAGAGAAGACCCGATTTGCCTTCAATCAGTTGGCTTTTGTACTTCATGGAATTACTTTTGGTTATGAAAAATCAGCTAAGGAATTACTAGGTACTCCGGCCTTGTTTAAGTACGTCGTACCAAGAACCTACGAATTTATTGATAGAATGATGACTATGTCTGGATTTGATATGAACCAATTTGAAAATTTGAGTTTACCTGATGCAATGAAAGAGTTCATGAAAATGGCAGAAAAAATTGGAATGGCAGAGAAAATAAAGGTCGACTGGGAATCAGATAAATCTTTCACAATCGAATCTGTGAATTGTTCCACTGCCCAAGTCAGAAGTGTTATGACTAAAGAAGAATTGACAAATGCTATATGTCCATGGGCAATTATCATCGCATCAATTGCTAACAAAATTACTGGAAAAAAATTGAAAATGGAACCTTCTGAGTTTAATGAAATTGGAGCAAAAACTAAATTAACCCTCATCGATTAAATATCAACTAATTCTTTGATCGATTTATTCTACACCAAACTTTTTAATTAAAGATAGATTTCAAAATCTTAAATTGTGAAAATTAGGATAACTTTCCTAATTTTCCTGACATTTCTGTCAAAAAATCTATGAGAAAAACTATGAAAAGTACAAAAAAAATATTAATAATCGTTGGTTTGTTAGGATTAGTTCAGTTATTCTCTCAAGGCATTATTCCAGCTGTTAAGGCGAATACTAACATCCCTACTCCTTATTATCAAGACCTTGATATAAATGGTACATATGTATACAATGTCACTACTTTTGGTACTGAAGCAGGTTGGTATAATTTTACTCCGTGGCCAAACTCTTACGAAGGACAATGGAAAACTAACCCCGGAGGGCAAATAAAAATTAACTTTACAGGTTTTTATGCTAAAGATTCTAATGATTGGGGAAGTATCTTTGGAGATCCTATTCCTTGGTTAGATATTGAGATATTAGAAAATGATCCTGGTGTATTAAAACCAAATTTTACTCTGAATAACCGATCTAATAGTGAAATTGCGAGAGCTCTCACACTTGGGTTCAATTATTTCCAATCGGGATTTTTAATTCCAACTGAAAATTTTACTCAAATAAAGAATATAGCAATTAACCAATCAGATCCAGGAGGATTATACGATATTATAGGTGATGTGAGGGTAGAAGAAACTTATAATTTCATTTTTATTGGTTTTGATCAAGTCGGTGATGGTCAAGAGACTTACCTAATATACGATAAATGGACAGGTCTATTAGTATGGGCTAAAACAAGCTATCTTGGATATATACTTGAAATCCAATCTTTAAATTTTACACTAGATTATTCCTCAAGCTTTACCTATGATGTCAATGACTTTGGTGGAAAGTCAAGTTGGTACAATTTTACTGTGGGACTTGAAGGATATTGGCAAACTAATATTGGGGGAGAGATTATCGTGAATTTTACAGGTTTTTATAATAAAGATCCTAATGATTGGGGGAGTGTTTTTGCGAGTCCAATTGCATGGTTTGATATCGAAATTGTAGAAAATAGTTCTGGATTTTTAACATCTAACTTCACGATTGCTAATAGGTCAAATAGTGAAATTGCATGGGCTCTTACCTTAGGTTATAACAACTATCAACCAGGTTTCCTAATCTCAATAATGAACAACCTAACTGAGGTCAAAAAACTAGCCCTACAAGAAGCTACAGGATATGTTACAGGAATAGTTAATATTGAAGAAACAGATTTAGCTCTTAAAATTAGTTTCGATCAAACCGGGGGTGGTCAGAAAACTTTATTAATTTACGAAAAATGGACAGGTCTTCTATTATGGGCAAACACCTCTATTGGTAATTATTCATTAAATATCGTAATTGAAGGTTATGAACTCTGGGTAAGTGTCGAGGATACAAATATTAATAAAACAAATCCCTTCTTAACCTATTTACCGTACCTAATTATTGTAACAATCAGCCTTTTCTCAATAGTTTCTCTTTTCGGGGCTTCTAAGATAAATACCACAATTAAGCACTACAACAAATATTTTTTGATCGCAATTATTGCAACAGCTAGTTTCACTTCCTTTTTCGTATTTTCATCAAGTATTAATGTAAGTGAAGTAAATCAGTCTCAAAAAGTAGCACGAAATTTAACTCTCATTGTTGATTACGGTAATGGAACTATAAAAACTGAGGGAAATTTCGAACTCACAGATTATAACACAACAGCTTTTGACGCTTTAGCGAAATGGTGCAATGTAGAATACAGTGATTTTGGTGGAATGGGGATCTTAGTAGAAGATATAGATGGTATAAAAGGAAACTGGCGCTATTCTATAGATGATGATTTTCCAGGAGTATCTTCTGACAAATATAATCTAAAAGATGGAAACATCATAAAATGGGTGTTCGGATAAAACGAAACCTTTTTTTTTTTTTAAATTTTGAGATAAGCTTGAAATAAAGCTCTTAGTAACTATCATCCTTAGTTTCGATTTTTTTAAGTACAGGTTCCATTTCCTTGAAAGCTTTTCTAATTTTATGGGAATAATATCCTAATAAAGACCCTTTTTTGCAATTAGTAAAAAGCATAAAATCATTGTCAGAATCACCTACTAAAATAATAGTATAACCGTTAGTCCCTTTTATAACAACATCCTTTAAATCCCCTTGGTTTAATCCTTGGCTAATCTTTTCACCAAGAGAAATCAATATTGCGGGACTTGCGCTATATATATCCGACATAACATCTGTCGTTTCAGAACTAGCAATTCTTATTCCTGTTTTTGAAACAATAGCGGTTGCTTCTAAATCGGTTGAGCTTTCTAATTGTTCTAAAGTTCTCATTAGCTCATCTTTGATTTGTTGACTGATTTCAATTTCAGTGCCATTTTCCAATTTTTAAACCTCTATAAATATAATGAATTTTAAGAATTTAAATATTTTTTAGATGAAAACTTCTCAGTTCTTTTAGAAAAACAGGATCTCCTTTTCTAACAATCATTTCATTATTTTTTATTCCCACAATTACAGCTCCTTTAGTACCGAATGTACCTAGAACTTTTGTGTATGGAGATTCTAAATCTCTCCCCACTATTTTTTTCGCACCAGTAAAGCTTTGAGCTAAGCCCGTACAGATTACGCCTTGAGCGTGTTCTGCCTCTTTAACATACCCTTTTTTAGTTTTATATTTATATAATAAAGGAGGTTTCTTATAAATTTTTAAAATTTCAGCTGACCCCAAAATTCTGAGAGTTGTAGGGGATAAATCTAATCGACTCAAGAGTATGATATTTTTTCCCCTTCTAAGTAAAACTTTTTCGATTAATAAGATTATCGCTTTAAATCCCCGATCCTTGTTTGAAATGCTTTTTTTAATCTTTTTTCCACCTTCTTCAATATATGGATAAATAAATCCAACTATAGTAAGCATCCCTATAGTAATATGAATTTGAGTTCCAAAACGAGTTTGGGGCTTAAAAAGGCTATTATTATTAACTTGTACTTTAATTATATCACAGTAGTCAAAAACTTCTGGGTTATCAGTCGCATAACATCCTCTGTAAATTTTATTAATGTCTAAACCTTTCATGTTGATTCCTATCCGATCTCCCGCCTTAGCAGAATCAACATTTTCATGGAAAATCTGAATACTTTTAACTCTCCCTAACAACTTTATAGGTAATATTTCTAAACTCTGATTTAGAGTTATTTGTCCACTTAATAATGTACCAGTTAACACAACTCCCATGCCTTTAATTGGAAAATAATGATCTATAGGCATTATTATGTTCCCTTCAATATTCCTGTTTAATTTTAAAGAATTAATGATGGTAAAGATTCCTTGCTTTAAATCCTTAAATCCGTCTTTATTTTTGGCAGAAACAGCAAATACAGGAATATCTGAGCCAAAATTAGTAGATTTAAAAAACTCTTTTATTTTAACTATCTCATCTTCGACGTTTCCATTGAATATGTCAATCTTATTAAGGATAACTATAATCTTCTCTATGTGGAGGGATTCGATCATAATCAGATGTTCTCCAGTCTGAACTTGTGGCCCCTTGTTAATGTCAATGACTATGAAAGCACAATCAATAATTTCTACAGAGGAGGCGCTAATTTTAATTAAATCAGCGTGACCTGGAGCATCTACAAGAGTTATAATATATTCATTAAGAATAAAACTAGTAAAACCCAGATCTATAGTGATTCCTCTTTCTTTACTTTGTGGATGCGCATCAAGCCCCGCGGTAGAAATAATTTCACTAAGACCAGCCGCCACTGAAGTTTTACCTGAGTCGATGTGACCAAATAATCCGATGTGTACTGGAATTTTCGTTGTTATATCCATTTTTAACTAATTACGAATATGATGAAGGATATAAATTCCTTATTTATAATAATCACATTCTTTCTATCCTCATATAATGCAAAGATTCAAATTTCATAATACCTAAATTGTTCATTAAAAATTTAATTTTAAAAATAAATATGAAATTAATGATTTTCTTATGAGTAAAAAAGAAAATTTCATGAATTGGGATAATCCTGAGGTAGCTTTAATAACAGGGTCCTCTTCAGGAATTGGGGCGGAATTTGCTCGGAAACTAGCAGCCCAAGGTTTTAACTTAATTTTAGTAGCAAGAAGAAAAGAGAAACTCGAAGCATTAAGCAAAGAATTGGAAAAAGAGAATTCAATAAATACTAAAATATTAGTTGCAGATCTTTCAAAACTGAGTGAAAATGAAAAAATTGTGTCTAAAATTAAAGAAATAGAAAACCTTGATATTCTTGTGAATAATGCTGGTTTTGGAATTAATAATACTTTCTTAAATACTGATTTGGCTCAACATGTTGACATGATTAACGTACATTTTACAAGTCCGGTAATGTTTAGTCACGCTGCTATTCCTGTTATGCTAAGAAGAAAAAGGGGAGTGATTATAAATACCTCATCCACAGCAGCTATAAATAAGAGCTCAATGGGTGTAATGTATACTTCTACTAAAACAGCCCTCACTGTTTTTTCTGAATTAATTCAAGAAAAAATTAAAGATACCGGAATATATATTCAGAGTCTCTGCCCTGGTTTTACATATTCCGAGTTCCATGACACAAAAACTATGTATGGGTTTGAACGTAATTGGTTCCCTAAAGAATCATGGATGACCTCTGAGGACGTTGTTTCCCTTTCTTTAAAAGCTGTTAGAAACAAAGAAGTGATTTTCATTCCGGGCGAATTAAATCAAAACAATGCAAAAATGAAGCGAAAAGAAACAATTGAACAATATCTCAATGGAAAAAGATTGTAAAAAATATAGTAGACTTCAATAATGAAATATAGAGAAAAAAACACACTGTTCTTTTTAATAAATTCTCAAAATTTTAAAAATTGGACTCAATGAATTTTATTTATTATTTATATTATAGATAACATATAACTTATTTATAAAAAGTGAGGATGATCAAATGAGCCCTAAGTTTTGCCCATTTTGTGGTAAACCTACCAAAAAATCGGACAAATTTTGTATCATATGCGGTAAACCCCTTCTTACGGATATTCCAAAAAGCGAAAAGAAAAAGGATTTTGGAGAACCTAGTAAGGTTGAGGAAAAACAAATTAGTGAGAAGGAAGAGCATGAAGAGGAATTGGAACATGATGAACAAAAGGAAGAAATAATAGATTTGACAAAAACAGATAAAGAGACCAAGAAATCTAAAAAAAAGGTAGACTATAAGGAAGTACAAGCTCTTCCAGAAGATGTAAAAGAACAAATGGAATATTATATAGAATTTAATGACATTCAATTAAATAAGAAAGTTCTAGCAGAGAAATTAAATGAGATTTCGAAACTAACTAAAGATTCTAGATATGAATATGATTCAGATTTCAAGAAAGATGTTAACATAAAATTAGAAGCAATCAAAACTCTAATAAGTGAAATGAAGCAAAAGGAAAGCGTTGTAAAACAAAATTTAGAAGAACCATTTATTGTGCAAAGAATAAATAGTAATATTAAGAAAAAGGTGTTTCAACTTGAGAATTTAAGCCGTGAACATAAATTGCGCAAGGTAGATCATGAAACTTTTAAAAAATTAAAAGAAAAATATAAACAAGAAAAATTTGAATTAGAAACGGAGCGAGACGAGTTAATCATAGGTATGAAGTTATGGATTCAAGATTTAAAAATGGAGAAAGCTGAATTATCAAGTGAGCGTAAACTTAATAAAGGTCGATATCATTCAAAAGAAATAACAGAGGAGGAATTTCAGGCAAATGATAAAGACTTTGACCTAAGATTGAAAAAAAACCAAACTAAAATAAAGACCTTAGACGTATTAACGAAGTAAAATTTAATGTAAAACTATTTTTATAAGGGATCATTTTAAAGCTCGATAAAGATGAGAAATAAGATAATAGGTATAGTAATTTTGATTATTGCACTTTCACTATTAACTATTGGAATTGCTCAAGGTCAACATAATTTAATAGAAGTAATATATGAGAGCATGCCGAAAGCTCCTTAAATTTCCCAATTTCCTTTTTTAATGGATCTGGAATTATCTAAAAAGCCTTTCTTCTGAAAATTCTTTTCTAAAGATTTTTTGAACTTATTAGCTTGAGAATAATGAGATCTACATAAATAGATTTTCCGACGGGGATTATCTTTAATTTTCAAACCTCCTGTTTCCACAAATTTTTTCCAAGTATTCTTAGAAAGAGAACGAATTGCATTTTCACTACAACCCTTAACTGAACAATCTTTTTTCTTAACATTTCCAGCTAATTCACCTTTATCTCTAAGCTCCTTTGGAAGTTTCATATAAAAACACTTGTTAAAAAACTTTATTATAATTGAATATTATGTTGTAATAAATATCATATCTTAAATTTTTTGGCATAATAAATGGATAAGAAAAACCTAGTTTTTAATGAAAATCTGATTAAGCAGAGACTTTTTCCTTGTGATTCACCTTCTAGAGTTTATTTAAGAGATGATTTTTTTACAAAAGCGGCAGTTATTTTTTCTATAATTCCTCATGAAAATAAACCATATGAACTAATTTTAATTCACCGTTCAGATATGGGGACAAGACATAGAGGTGAAATGGCTTTTCCAGGGGGGAAATTTGAACCAGCTTTCGACAAAAATTTGGAAGATACAGCTTTGAGAGAAACTGAAGAGGAAATAGGCGTTCCTAGGGAAAAGATTAAATTATTAGGTTGTTTAGATGATTTTCCAACAATGTCTCAGTATATTATCACCCCATTCTTAGGGCTCATTGATAAAAATCAAACACTAGTAAAAGATGAGAGGGAAGTCCAAGAAATAGTAAAGATTCCAATAGATTTTTTTACGAGTAAGACTAATTTCAGAGAACAAGCCATTGATGTAGAGGATAGGAAATTTCCGGTTTTTTACTTTAATTATTTTGATTCAGAAAAACAACAACAATATACTGTTTGGGGGGCTACAGCTTACATGATTGTGTCATATATTGAAAAGATCTATGATTTCACAATGTCAACTCTAGGATTAAATCGATTTAAACTTGAAAAAATTAAAGATATGAAAGAATACATTAAACTTAGAAACCAGGTTACCAATAACTTTTAAAATCTCAAGCAGAAAAAGAAAGCGATGAAAAATCTTAACTTTATTTTTAATAGTAATCTAATTCAGAGTAAATTAATGGATTACAGATCATCAGAGAGATTATCTTTACATCATGAAAAATTTACTAATGCTGCAGTAGTGATTTTAATAATCCCACATAAAAATAAACCCTATGATTTAGTATTAATCAAGCGTACTACAAGAGAAAACGATAAGCATTCAGGAGAAATGGCATTCCCTGGAGGGAAATTCGATCAAAAATTAGATAGTGATTATTTAGATACGGCTTTAAGAGAATTAAAAGAAGAATTGGGAATTCCCAATTCAGGAGTCCAAATTATCGGATGTATTGATGATCATATTACTCCAAAAGGATATATTATAACACCCTTCGTTGCATATACCACCAAAAACCAAAAAATCGTAAAACAAGAAACAGAAGTTCATGAGATCCTTAAAATACCAATTAATTTTTTCGCTGATAAACAACATTATAGTGAAAAAATTTTTCATGTGAGAGGTAATCTCATTGGGCTTGGAACCTACGAATACATCTCTCCGGAAAATAAAACAAAGTATAAGATTTTTGGAGCCACTGCTCATTGCATTGTCAACTATATTGAAAGGGTTCATTTGACAAAATTAACAACACCAGGTTCTAGAAGGGCTACTATCGATGATATTAAAGATAACATTGCTAGGTGATTTTTAAGAACATTCTTTTCGCAATGGGAAGACTTATTTTATTTTTTCCCATTTAGAACAATAATCTGGACAGTTTTTACACTCGGGTACTTTGCAGAACTGAATTTTGGGAAGATTGCAAGTTGAGTAAAAAGGGCATTCATATAAATTTAAAACGATTGTAAGATCTGTATCACTAATCATATAAATTTCCCAATTTTTTACTTTTACAGAAATAAATATTAACTATATATAAAGCGAAAAACAGTTCAAAATTAGTAATTCATTCTGTTGAATTACCTTTATTTACAAGATGATTCGTTATTAACCATTATAATATATACACAATAATTTTTACCCAAAATAAAAATAAAAATCCCGTTTAAGAAGAATTATGAATAAAGTTCAATTACCATTGTAAATTTTTTTTATTAATTTAAAAATAAAGATTAAAGGCGTATGAAATGAAATATAGGAAAATGGGTTCACTTGATTGGGATGTCTCAGCTCTCGGGTTTGGTGCAATGAGATTACCTATTAATAAGCAAATGAAAATAAATGAAGAAGAAGCAATTAAAATGATTCGTTATGCTATTGATAATGGTGTGACTTATGTCGATACAGCTTATCCTTATCATAATGGAGAAAGTGAAGTAGTTGTAGGAAAAGCTCTTAAAGATGGATATCGTGAAAAAGTACATCTAACCACAAAATCACCAGTTTGGATGATTAAAAAGAGAGAAGATTTTGATACATATCTGAATGAACAAATTGAAAGATTACAGACAACTCCTGATATTTATCTCCTTCATGGATTAAATAGAAATCGACTTAAAAAGATTAAAGATTTAAATCTCATCGAAAAAATGAAAGAAGCCAAAGCAAAGGGACTCATAAAATATATCGGCTTTTCATTTCATGATAATTTGGAGGTATTTAAAGAAATTATTGATTATTTCAATTGGGATTGCTGTCAGATCCAATATAATTATCTTGACATAAATTATCAGGCTGGTACAGAAGGAGTTGAGTACGTAGGTAACAAGGGGATAGCCTTGATAATTATGGAACCAATTCGGGGTGGAAAGTTAGCAATTCCTGAACGAGTGTTAGACAGAAAACCTGATATTAAAGAAGTGCTAGATGAATCTGAAGTAAAAAGAAGTATGCCAGATTGGGCTCTACAATTCGTATGGAACCACCCAGAAGTTTCAGTAGTATTAAGTGGGATGAGTGTTATGCAACAGGTTATAGAAAATGTTGAATCCGCACAAAATTCCGATATAAATTCACTTACAGAGAATGAATTAAAAACTATTTCAAAATTGCGTGAAGCATATCGTAAATATATCCTCATCCCTTGTACAAGTTGCGGGTATTGCGTTCCATGTCCCAATGGGGTTGGAATCCCTGGTGTCCTTAGGATGGTGAATGACCTTTATTATTGGGGCGATAGGGGACGACCGAGAATTGCTTTTTTCTATAGTAGGATGGCAAAAACAGAAGAAAGTTTCGAAAAAAGAAAAGCTGATGGCGAAGAAGTTGAAGGAGCCGCAACATTATGTATTCAATGTGGAGAATGTCTTGATAAATGTCCTCAACAAATTAATATTCCCACTTTTATGGAACACGCCAATTCATTATTTGAAGATGGTAAAAGCATTTCAGAAGTATTTGATCCAATAAAATAAATCGTTATCTTGAGGCTCCCGATGGTTGGAGTGGTCTCTGACGCTGGGCTTCAAACCCAGTTATCCTGCGAAGGGATAGGGGTTCGATATGAAAAAATGGTTTCCTTTTTTCAAGGAAATCCCCTCGGGAGCCGCCATTTTTATTTTTTCACCCAAAGAGTTAACTTATCTTTTTTAACTTGGAAAAGTTTTCCTGTTTCTTGTAGGTGAAATAAATAATTTCTTGTTTCAAATTTTCGAAATAATTTCATTAAAGGATTTTGTCTCCAAAGTGGTAAAATTTTTCCTTGATTTCGTCTATTAATAATTTCTTCAAGTTGTAAACTACCATTAATTAAATTTAAAATCTTCGATTCAGTATCGAAAAGTTTCTGTTGATAAATACTCAACTCGGTTTGAATTTTCTCGCTTCCAAATATAGGATTCCCATGACCGGGTAAGAAGGAATCAATATTCAATTTCTTTATTTTATTGATAGAATTAAGAAAGTTTCCTACATCACTTGTAGTATTTCCGAACCAGGGTTTAGTGCAATCCATATCTCCTGAAATTAAAACATTAGATTTATAAAAACAGCAATGTCCTGGAGTATGACCTGGGGAGTGAATCACTTTAAAATCCCCAGATATCAAATCACCATTTTTAAAAGTGTGATTGGGAATCATCTCTTGGTAACCTATAGTATTGAATATGTTTTTATATTGAATGTTGACCTGATTATCTAACCCATAATGTCTGAAATATTCTTTAATACTTTTCATTGCTTCTGCGTCATCTTTATGAATCAAAATTTGGACATCAGGATTTTTTTCCTTTATAAAACCATTACTTGCTGTGTGATCAGCATGGAAATGTGTGTTGATTATATATTTGATATCTTTCCACGATTTTTGCAAAGTTTTAAGCCCATTTTCTAAGAGAGATATCCCACATTGGGGATCAAAGATTGTTATTTCTTCATCATTAATAGATAAATAGCTGTGGCAATGTGGAAATCTTCCATTATTATCACCAAAGATCATAAATAGATTCTCGTTTCCCTGAACTTTGTGAATTGAAATAAGAAATCTCCCTTAACATGGTTGTTTTAATTAAAATAATTTATTAATAATATGTAGCTTTTAAAATTAATTAAAAAAATATTTGAATAAATGCTTTAATTTAGATATTTACTTTATATAAATATTGATTTTAATATGAAGATATAGATGTGATATGAATGGTTGATTTTAACAAAATAACCGAATTTTTTACGAATTCTACAATACCCCCAAACATGTTAAAAAGAGGACAATTGGTCTTAAATAATTTCATGAAACCTATAAAAATCTTATTTGAACA
>LAZR01002261.1_pt1 | contig 11317 bp, 10 predicted proteins | sample 329461 | NCBI WGS metagenome assembly LAZR01 (sample SAMN03002196, study PRJNA259156) | marine sediment metagenome | biome: sea floor; feature: Hydrothermal impacted sediments; material: marine sediment; isolation source: Loki non-amplified sample from Loki's castle hydrothermal vent sediment ...
GCCGAAGTAAAATCAACAGGATAAGCAGTCGTTGCCGCCGTGACATCATCGCTTTCTGGTGCAACAAAATAACTATGCACAAAATAAAAACGACTATCCTGCTCAATGTTATGCCATAAGGGATGAGCCGATGCTTGATGTACTTGGTTCCACCCCATATGCGGCACTTTTAAATGTTCGCCATTTGCGCTCGCTTTAATATCAAAATGACGCACACTGCCTGCAATAATATTTAAACCTTTTGTGCCGCCATTTTCTTCGCTATCGCTTAGCATTGCTTGCATACCAAGACAAATACCTAAAATTGGCGTGCCGTTATTGATGACTTTTTTAATTACGTCATCCAACTGCAAGCGTTTTAGTTCGGAAACACAATCACGCATCGCTCCAACACCAGGGAGAACAACGTGATTAGCAGATAAAATTCGGGCTGGATCAGAGGTCACTTCCACCGTCACGTCACCCGCTACTGCTTCAAGTGCTTTCGAGACTGAGCGTAAATTGCCCATGCCATAATCAATTACTGCTACGCGACGCATAAATAACCTGATAAAAGTGTGCGAAAAAATTTATTTTAAGTAATAAAGGGAAAACAAGATATCGACCAATTATAACGCGCCTTTGGTTGATGGTAATTGCCCTAATGCACGTTGATCTAAGGTAACAGCCATACGTAAAGCCCGACCGAAAGCCTTGAAGATCGTTTCAGCAATATGATGAGCATTACGGCCTTTTAAGCAATCAATATGCAAGGTTACACCGGCGTGATTGACCAAACCTTGGAAAAACTCATAAAACAAATCAACGTCAAACTCACCAATTTTATCCCGATTAAAGGTAACGTCATACTCGAAACCTGGACGACCAGATAAATCTAAAACGACACGTGATAAGGCTTCATCTAGCGGTACATAAGCATGCCCATAACGAACAACGCCTTTTTTATCGCCTAATGCTTTCTTCAACGCTTGACCAATCGTTATACCAATATCTTCTACTGTATGATGAGCATCAATTTGCAAATCACCATTCGCTTTGATGTTTAAATCAAATAAACCATGACGAGCAATTTGCTCCACCATATGATCAAGGAAAGGAACGCCCGTTTCTGCAGAAAATTGGCCACTGCCATCAAGATTTAAAGTCACCTCAACTTGTGTTTCCAGCGTGTTACGTGCAATCGTTGCAATACGAGACATTATGCTTTTTCCTGATCTACAAAATTAAGTAAGGAATAATAACTGTTTAAGTGACTGGTTTGAAGCGGTATCATCATTAATATCTAATACATAGGATTTGTCATGGTACAAATTACCAACATTGCTCCGCTATTCAAAGACATGGCTAAGCTTGAGCATGATTACAGTCTCGCTTGCCAAGAGTGTTCACTCTATCGCTTGTGTTTACCTTTAGGTTTGCATCACAAGGACCTTGCGCAGTTAGATAAAATTATCAAGCGTAGACAAAGCTATAAGCGGGGCGAAACATTATTTACAACAGAGCAGTCTTTTAAATCGATCTATGTTGTTCGATCTGGCTCCTTTAAAACAACCATTTCGACAAGTAATGGCCGCGACCAAGTCACCAGCTTTTACTTTCCTGGCGAATTTATTGGTTTGGATGCACTTTATCAAGCCTCTTATCAATCCAATGCCAAAGCCTTAGAGACTAGCAGCGTTTGTGAAGTACCTTTTGATGCATTACAAGAGCTTGGCAAAGAAATGCCGCAGCTGCAAATCCAGTTATTAAGCCGCTTAAGTAAAGAATTATCAGGCGATAAAAGCTTAATGCTGTTGCTAGGTAAAAAAACGGCTGATGAAAAACTGGCTACATTTTTATTGTCACTTTCTAAACGATTTAGTGATCGAGGATTTTCAGCTAGCGAGTTCCAGATAATGATGTCTCGAGGCGATATAGCTAATCACCTTGGTTTAGCAGTTGAAACGGTTAGTCGCGTTTTTTCACGTCTTCAAGAAGAAGGATTGATCACAACTAATGGCAAAGAAATTAGCTTACGAGATATAGAAAAAATCAAAACCTTATGTCTCTAACAACCAATAAAATTAAAACCTTAAGATAAAAATATCATTTTCTACAATTAAAAAAGTTTTTAACCTTTTTATTGATCCTGATCAATGTGATTAATCACCGAGCCCGTATGATCAATATCAAGTCATTCAAAAACGGTTTTAATCTTTTTCGGGAGAAATAGAAAATGAAAGCAACAAAATTAGCCATCACACTATTAGCGGTCACTAGTCTTTCTGCTATCGCCACACCTGCTGCGGCTTATGAAGCAGGGGACTGGTTGGTTCGCGGTCGTATTATCAATGTAAATCCTAATGATAATAGCGGTACGCTTTCCATCAACGGTGTTGATCAAGGCACAAAAGGCGTCAAAGTTGATTCAGACACGGTCCCCGAATTAGATATCACATATATGGTTGATCGAAACTGGGGGGTTGAACTTATTTTAGGTTATTCAGATCACACTGTTACAGGCAAAAAAAACTGGGCTAGTTTAACGGATGTTATTGACGCAAAAATCTTGCCGCCGACATTAACATTGCAGTATCACTTTGCTCCTGATTCAAACATTCGTCCGTACATCGGCGCGGGTGTGAACTACACCTATTTCTTTGATGAAAAAGTAGTGGGCGATGTTTTGCCAAGCTCAGGCGCTAAAGTGAAACTAGAAAGCTCTTGGGGCCTTGCTGCACAAGCTGGTGTAGATATTGCGATTAATGATGATTGGTTTGTGAATATGGACGTCAAATATATTCAAATGGATACACAAGCTAAATTTTCTAACACCGCTGTCGGAAGTGCAAAAATTTCTGCTGATATTGACCCATTTGTTTATGGTATTGGTATCGGTCGTCGTTTCTAAGAGTGTTTTCAGCTAAACACGCATAAAAAAGACCCTCAAGTGAGGGTCTTTTTTTGATTATCCATTACGAAAAAATATACTAGTAAAAACAATATTTTATTATGATTTTGCCAACCAATCTCGTGGCTTTAGATAAACATCATACAATTCAGCTTCTGGGCTACCAGCTTCAGGTTGCCAGTTATAACGCCATTTAACGAGCGGCGGCAATGACATTAAGATTGATTCTGTTCGTCCACCCGATTGCAGTCCAAATAACGTGCCTCGATCATAAACTAAGTTAAATTCGACATAACGACCACGACGATAGAGTTGAAAATCACGCTCACGCTCACCAAATTCAATATTCTTACGACGATTTACGATGGGTAAATAAGCCTGTGTATAACTATCGCCGACGCTTTTCATGAAATTAAAACAATCTGCAAAATCACCTTCATTCAAATCATCAAAAAACAAACCACCAACACCACGCGGTTCATTACGGTGTTTTAACCAAAAATAGTCATCGCACCATTGTTTATAACGCGGATAAACCTCTTCGCCAAACCGCTCGCAGGCTGATTTTGCCGTTTGGTGCCAACTAATAACATCTTCTTCAAATCCATAATAGGGCGTTAAATCATAACCACCGCCAAACCACCAAATCGGTGCTTCGCCTTCTTTTTCAGCAATAAAAAATCGTACATTGGCATGTGATGTCGGAATGTAAGGATTATGAGGATGAATCACTAAAGACACGCCTAATGCTTCAAAACGACGACCAGCCAATTCAGGCCGACTCGCTGTGGCAGATGCAGGCAAACTATCACCGCTAACTTGAGAAAAATTAACGCCACCTTGTTCAAATATTCCGCCATCGGTTAACACGCGTGTTCGACCGCCACCGCCACCAGTGCCTTCACGTTGCCAATTATCTTCTACAAACTTGGCTCGGCCATCGGCGTCTTCTAATTCATGACAAATTCGATCTTGTAAGCCCATAAAATAAGCCCGTACTGCCTCGATATCGGGTTGACTCATCGAATTATTTCTCCTGTTTGGGCATTTCTTATTGAAGACGGTTGATTTGAACCTGAACACTGTCCAGATAAAATATAATCAACATCCGCTAAGTGCCAACGTACGTGATGACTTGTTCGAGCAGGTTTTTTACCCGCTGAGTTAGCGCTTGTTGACACAATGGCACCACCAAAGGCACGGCATAGCTCAGCCGTTTGTTTATGAGCTGTTACTCGAACCGCAATTGTATTGTGCTCGCCATGTAAAGAAGTCGGAACTGCTGAACTAACGGGCAATAACCAGGTTGTTGGACCCGGCCATGTTGTTTCCAATTGGGCTAATATGTCTGGCGAAACAGGTTGGATAAAAGCTTGTAATTGATTAAAGTCAGCAGCAATTAAAATTAAGCCTTTTTGCCATGGTCGATGTTTAATATTCAGAATTTTATGGACCGCAACCTCATTCCAAGGATCACAACCTAATCCAAATACTGCTTCTGTTGGATAAGCTATAACACCGCCTTCATTGAGAGTAAGCACTGCTTTTTTAATATTTAACGTTGCCATTGATTATTGCTATATCCTAAAAATGTCGATCTACTTATTTTTTAGTACGGTACTTTTAATCAGATTAATTTAAGGTGATAACTTAACCGCGTTGACGCTTTTTGATCATCATTTCTTCGATAAATGGCGTCATAATGACCTCGATAGCTAAGCCCATTTTGACCGCAGGCACTACCATATTATTAGGCCTAGACATGAAAGAGTCTTTTAACATACTCAAATAATATGGAAAGTTAGCTTGTTTAGGATCTTTAAAGCGAATAACCACCAAACTTTCATCTGATGTCGGAATCTCACGCATCATAAAAGGATTGGATGTATCAATTAACGGCACACGTTGAAAGTTAATATGTGTACGTGAAAATTGGGGGGTAATGTGATGAATATAGTCAGGCATTCGTTTAAGAATAATATCCACCACCGCTTCTTGTGAATATCCTCGATTAGTACAATCGCGTTTCACTTTTTGGATCCATTCCAAATTGATAACAGGAACAACGCCAATTAATAAATCAACAAACTTAGGAATATTCACTTCATCGGTCACAATCGCACCATGCAGACCTTCGTAAAATAACAGATCGCTATCATTGTCGATTTCTTGCCACGGTGTAAAAGTACCCGATGCTTCGCCATATTTAAGCGCTTCTTCTTCATCGTGAACGTAGTGACGTGTTTCCCCCGCACCCGTTTCAGAATAAGTTTGGAATAAGCTTTCCAAACGATCTAATCGATTTGCTTCGGGGCTAAAATGGGTTAAAGCGCTACCTTTTGCTTCAGCGTGTTCAACAGCTGCATTCATTTCATCGCGGTTGAACCGATGAAAACTATCGCCCTCAACTACCACAGGTTTGATACGGCCTCGACGAAAAATATCTTCAAATGCATGTTTAACGGTCGACGTACCAGCACCAGAAGAACCGGTGACAGCAATAATCGGATGGGATACAGACATTCAGTCTTCTCCTTACAGCTGGGTTTTTATAAGTGATTTTTGCATCGTCATAATATCATTGATGTTCACATATTTAATCACTCGTATAAACATACTGACTGCCACGGTAACACGCTAAAATAAATATATTTATACTGCAAAAAACAACTATTTTTGTTGTTCTCTTGATACAGCGCGGTAGGCAATATCTGTACGGTAAAACATGTCTTGCCAATTAATATTTGAAATAGTTTTATACGCTTTGCCTTGTGCTTCAGCAACGGTTTTTCCCAGCGCTGTGGCACATAAAACGCGACCACCCGACGTCACAACTTTACCATTAATTAATGCCGTACCTGCGTGAAATACTTTTGCATCATCACTATCCGCCAGCTCAAGCCCATTAATCACATCGCCTTTTTTATAAGCATCAGGATAACCACCCGCGGCCAACACAACACCCACCGCAGCACGTGGATCCCACTGTGCTTCTACCGTATTTAATTTGCCATCAATTGCCGCTTCACACAGTGGAATTAAATCAGATTGCAAACGCATTAAAATAGGTTGTGTTTCAGGATCACCAAAACGACAGTTATATTCAACAACACGTGGCGCGCCATGCTGATCAATCATCACGCCAGCATACAAGAAACCAGTATAAGGTCTGCCATCAGCCGCCATACCTTTAACCGTAGGTTCAATAACTTCTTTCATAATACGATCATAAACTTCAGGTGTTACAACAGGTGCAGGTGAATAGGCGCCCATGCCGCCGGTATTCGGGCCTTGGTCACCATTATCGCGTGCTTTATGATCTTGTGAAGTGGCTAGAGGCAAAATATGTTCACCATCCACCATTACGATGAAACTCGCTTCTTCACCAGTCATAAATTCTTCTATAACAACGCGATGACCCGCATCACCAAAAGCATTGCCTGACAACATATCTTGCACAGCATCGATCGCTTGTTGTTCAGTTAACGCAACAATAACGCCTTTACCGGCGGCTAAACCATCCGCTTTTATGACAATCGGTGCACCTTGTTGATTAATATAATCAGTGGCGGCATCGATTTCAGTAAAAACTTGATAGGCAGCCGTTGGAATTTTATGACGTGCCAAAAAGTCTTTTGTGAAGCTTTTTGATGCTTCTAACTGTGCGGCTTCTTTTGATGGTCCAAAACAACGTAAACCCGCTTCAGTGAACGCATCAACAACGCCCATGACTAATGGCACTTCAGGACCAACAATGGTTAATTCAATCGCGTTTTCTTTAGCAAAAGAGACTAAGCCAGCAATATCATCAACAGCAATCGCAACATTATCAACATTTGGTTCATTTTGAGTTCCAGGATTACCCGGTGCAACAAAAACGTGTGAGCAGCGCGGCGATTGAATCAATTTCCACGCTAATGCATGTTCACGTCCACCACCACCAATAACCAAAACCTTCATAAAACCTGCCAAAAATGAGTCTATAAAACCGATAATGATACCTTAGACAGGTACTTATATACTGATAATATTTAGATTAAATTCAAAAACAAGTCATTTATTAACCCTTTTTTAATACGTAAATTAATTAAATTAGGACGACTATTTGATCTATATCAACAAATGGTCTGATAACTAGATCATTCAATTAATCGCTGGTTATACTTAGTTTTTACTCAATAATTACACGGTAAACCACTTTGAAACAGACGGTTATTTTTGATCTTGATTTAATAAAACGCTATGACAAAGCGGGCCCACGTTACACGTCATATCCAACCGCCGTTGAATTTAATGAAAATTTTACTGCCGATAGTTATTTACAACATATCGACTTATCTAATCAGCGTGGTGGTCCATTATCACTTTATGTTCATCTGCCTTTTTGCGATACGGTTTGTTTTTATTGTGCATGCAATAAAATAATCACGAAAAATAGGCAACATGCCGCCCCTTATCTAGCTAATTTACATAAAGAAATTGTCTTACAAGCTGCGTTATTTGATGATAACCGTATCGTTGAACAATTACATTGGGGCGGTGGTACTCCAACGTTTCTTAGTCATCAACAAATGCGAGATTTAATGAGCGTCATTCGCCAAAACTTTAACTTGGCAGATGATAAAGCGGGCGAATATTCGATTGAAATTGATCCACGAGAAGCGGATGCCAAAACAATCAGTTTGCTACGTGAAATTGGCTTTAATCGTATTAGTTTAGGTGTTCAAGATTTTAATCCAATCGTACAAAAAGCCATCAACCGTATTCAAACTGAGCAAGAAACGTTTGCCGTTATTGATGCGGCACGCGCTAATGATTTTCGCTCAATTAGTATCGATCTTATTTATGGTTTACCTCATCAAACACCTAATAGTTTTGCGGAAACACTGGATAAAATAATTGCCGTTAGCCCAGAACGTTTATCTGTTTTTAACTATGCTCATATGCCAGAACGGTTTAAGGTTCAACGTCAAATGAAACATAACTACATGCCAAAACCTGAAGTTAAATTGGAAATTTTAGATAGTACGATTAAACAACTCACCGCTGCAGGTTACGTTTATATTGGCATGGATCATTTTGCTAAACCGGATGATGAACTCGCCATCGCCCAGCGTGAAAATAAGCTATATCGAAATTTTCAAGGTTATTCTACGCATGCGGAATGCGACATTATTGGTCTTGGTGTAACATCAATTGGTCGAGTAGGTGATGCATATTCACAAAATCAACGCACACTAGAAGATTATAAAATAAGTTTAAATAACAATAATTTGCCGGTATTTAGAGGTATTACTTTAAATCAAGATGATAAAATTCGCAGAAGCGTTATTAATCGACTTATTTGTCATTTTTCACTCGATATTATCGCCACCGAAAAAGAATTAGACATTCATTTTTTTGACTATTTTAAAGATGTTTTACCCCAACTAGTTGAGTTTGAAGCAGATGGTCTATTGCGTTATAACCAATCTAAAATAGAAGTATTACCTGCAGGTCACTTATTAATTAGAAATATCTGCATGGCATTTGATGGCTATTTGCAACAAAAAACACAGCAACATTTTTCAAAGGTGATTTAAATAACCATTTCTAAGTACACGGTCATAAATATCCAATAGTAATTTTTAAAAATTGGCGTAGGATTGAATATCCCCCTCATAAACAGGAAAAAAAGATGAGCATTAAACAAGCATTAGTGGATGAAATTGAATTATTACTTCGTTATAACTTAGATAGCACGCAAGAAGGTATTAAGGTTCATGAAACTGCGCGCGAAGGTCTTGTTTCAGCCATTAAACGTCTACACGATAAAGGCTTAGTTGATAGTGAAGATGGTGGTTATTTAACTGATTTAGGTCATGAAGCGGCAGAACATACCCAAGCTGCACTTCGTATTTTATCTCCCAATAATTAAATATAAAAATCATCGTCCGAGATTGTCGTAATAAGACAATCTCGGCTAGGTTTTTCTATTAATAACTTTTCAGCGACTTAGTTTTTTATCTTGTCATAAACCACAAAACTGTAATCAAACTCATTTTTTTCGTCTGCCAAATGATCTTCTCGGATTATTTCAGACCATTCATTTTCATTCCAATCAGGAAAATACGTATCACCTTCAAGTGATGCATGAACGTGAGTTAAATAGAGTTTATCGGCTGTCGGCAATAATTGTTGATACAAAGATGCGCCGCCCATCACCATCACTTCATCAACATTTTCACAAGCAAGTAATGCTGCATCAATCGAGTTCACCACCGTACAACCTTCTGCTTGATACGACTGATTTTTAGTCACAATAATATTTTTTCTACCTGGCAATGCGCGACCAATTGATTCATGGGTATTTCTGCCCATAATCAATGGTTTCCCCATGGTAACGCGTCGAAAATATTGCAAATCAGCGGATAACTTCCACGGTAAATCATTATCTTTACCAATTAATCCTTGCTCATCTGTCGCTACAATAATCGCTAATTTCATTTATTTAGATCACTTTAGAATGGTATAAATTTCATTTTATACAGAATAACACTAGTCCTTCATTATTGAGTCCGCTGTCTATAATTCATACTGACAAAAATAATTAACTTGAAAATTTACTATAAAAATCCAAATATAAGTTATGTATAAACATGATATAAAAGTGATCATAATCTGTGGATAACTTTTCCTGTGGATAACTATGACACTTATCCACAAGTTAAAATAATCCAACAAAGAAGTTATACACAGTAAAAATGTACAATAACGGTTTGATCTAACAATTAAAAAATTACTTACTCACATATCCACAAGCATAAAACATCAACATCAAAGTCTTTTAAATAACTTAATTACTATTAATGAAATTAACAATTCTACAAATTGCTCTGCCATGTCCCTTAAGATTATCTTTTGATTATTTATCTAATAACTCAGAAATAACCTGGCAAACAGGTATGCGTGTCAAAGTACCTTTTGGTAATAGAGAATTAATTGGCATCATTGTTAATATTCAACAGACCCATGAAGAAAATAAAACCAGTAAATTAAAAACGATTATTGAAGCAATTGATCAACAGCCTATTTTTGAAGCTGACTTGTTATCACTGACACAGTGGTTAAGTGATTATTATCACCATCCAATTGGTGACTGTTTTCAAACGGTGTTACCTAAAAAAATAAGATTGGGAGGATCAGCAGAATTAGAAACTGAAACTTATTGGCAATTATCAGGTGATAAAAATGAGTTTAAATTAGGTAAAAAGCAGCAACAATTATTCACTTTGTTAAAAGATCATCCTGAAGGCATCAGTCAAAAAGTAATTTATCAACACATAGGCCAATGCCGAACATCGTTACTAGGCTTGGAAGATAAAAAAATAATTCGTTCGGTGCAAAATATTAAACAGCCTTTAATTTCACATGATGCTGTTCAACATTGCCAACTGAATCAAGAACAACAATTGGCTGTTGATTCAGTTTGGAAGAAAAAATCACTTTTTAGTCCCTTTTTATTACAAGGTGTAACCGGAAGTGGAAAAACTGAAGTCTATATGCAGCTTGCTGAAAATATGGTCAATGCAGGCAAGCAGATATTAATTTTAATTCCTGAAATCGGTTTAACCACACAATTTGTTGATAGATTTAAACGACGTTTAAATGCCCGTATTGTTGTTTTAAACTCGGCTATTTCAGATGGCGAACGCACACAATCTTGGCTCTTAGCTAAAGCTGGTTTGGCAGATATTGTGATTGGCACACGCTCAGCTGTGTTTACACCTTTGCCTAATTTGGGATTAATTATCATTGATGAAGAACATGATGCATCCTACAAACAACAAGATGGTTTACGTTATCATGCACGCAATGTTGCATTAATTCGTGCTCAACGCGCTAATGTTCCAATTGTTATGGGCAGTGCTACACCGTCACTCGAAAGCTTATACAACGTTGAACAGCAGCGATATCAAGTATTAACTTTAAATCAGCGAGCTACCGGCGCTAATATTCCTAAAATAAAACTCATCGATAGCCGTGGTCCGATGGCCAATAGTGGTATTTCTACTGTGTTATATCATGCGATAAAAACGCAATTAGCCGCTGATAATCAAGTTTTACTATTTATTAATCGGCGTGGTTTTGCACCGGTTTTAATGTGTCATGATTGTGGTTGGCAAGCGACGTGTTCACATTGTGATGCCAGAATGATAGTGCATCAACGCCGTAATATCTTGTGCTGTCATCATTGCGGTTTAATTCAACGTTTAGTTGAACAGTGTCCAACCTGTAAGGCAGGTGATTTAAAAACTTATGGTGCGGGTACTGAACAAATCGAGCACACCTTGCAAGCTTATTTTCCTGAAACTCCGGTATTACGCATTGATCGTGATAGCACGCAAAAAGTGAATGCCTTCGCTGAAATTGTGGACGATATAAGAC
>LAZR01002262.1_pt1 | contig 11313 bp, 9 predicted proteins | sample 329461 | NCBI WGS metagenome assembly LAZR01 (sample SAMN03002196, study PRJNA259156) | marine sediment metagenome | biome: sea floor; feature: Hydrothermal impacted sediments; material: marine sediment; isolation source: Loki non-amplified sample from Loki's castle hydrothermal vent sediment ...
GCCTCACCTTGGACGGCTAAAATGGCCGACGCATCGGTGTACTTGGCGTGGTGCGCAGCAGCGATTGCGGCGTGTATTGCGATAGCTCCCAGCGCCTCGTACAGCAGGTCAGCATCGGCCTGGACGAAAGCGACGTGGTGGGCGTCGCTCGGCGCATCAGACAGGTTCGCGTGTGCCCGTGTCACCAAGTCCGCCAGACTGGAACCCGTCTTGTTCAGGTCGGCCCACGGGAGCGTACTAGTGTGCGGGCCTGTGGTGGCTAGCACATGGCCCTCGTTGTGCAAAGCCGAGGTACGTGCGATGGCTCCGGGGATGTCGGCATCCACGAGCGACCTGAACGTGGGGTCGGCGTTAGCGCCGCTCGCGGGACCTGCGAACACGAGGTTCATTGCCTTCGCCACGAACCCTAGTTCTTGGGTACTCAGGTTGAGAAGCTCCTGGGCGTCTGCGGCAAGAGTAACCTCGGCGTGGTGCGCCGAGCCGGAGTGTGTGGCGTCTACTGTGGGGTCGGGGTACGTGCCCCCCAACTCTCCACCTGCCGTGCCGCCCGTCGCGTGTCCGTGATCCTTCCTTGCCAGCGAACCCTCTGAGCCGTCACTGGCCGCGTCTCCAACTGCAACCGGATCGCTCGTGCCATCGTCTATCAGCGTCACGTCCTCGTCCGGCACGGTGATCGTCCGTGTCGTTGAAGGCGAGATACTGCTGGCCTGGAGCGCTATCTCCTTCGTTGGGTCGCCGTCGTCAAACACCCTGAACTGGCTGTCCGCGAACTCCGTAGTAATAGCAGCCGTGCCGCCGCCCGCGACGATGTTCGGCACCTGCCCCCTCAGGTCTGTCTCTTTGATGGATGTCCACGTCCCGCCCGAAGCGGCTTGGTGGCGTAGCGTGATCCTCGTAATCAGGAACGCCTTGCCCCTGAAGGCGGCGGGGATGTCGAACACCGTGTAGCCTGAGACATCTGCTATAGCATCCGCCTGCCTGTTGTACGAGCCTCCAGGCAGGTTGACGAATAGATGCTCTATCTCCGCACCAGAACTGATAGACCCCCAGACCACGAGGTTGAAATACCTGCCCGACATCGAACCGCCCGCGTTGTCGGTGAGCAGTTCGGCAAAGTCGTTAATCTCGTTATAGGCCGAACCGCTGTCATTGACGACATGAACGTTGTCTGACGCTCCGGTGTCCTTGGCCTCGAAGTCTTGTAGGTGGAGCTGGTACACCTTGGCGGCCGTCACGGCCAGATCAACCTCGTCCACGACTCCGGCGTGGGGGGTAATCGTCCACGTAATCGCCCCACCCGAAGCCCATGCGGAGTGCTCGTGCCGCAGCCGCTCCCACGTTTCGAGGTGGTGCCCCATGTTGTTCGGCTCTATCGCGGAGTCGTTCCAGAAGCGGTTGACGAGCGCGCCGCCATCAGTTTGGGTAGTAGCGGCACTCTGTAGGATCACCTCTGCAATCTTGTTGTGTTCTGTCGCGGGCCAGCCCGAATCAGACACTACAAGGACGCCCTTATTGGATTGGAGGACGTAGACATAGTTCAGCTTAGGCGCGATGTCCGACCCGGCGATGAGTGTGGCGGTGCCCCCCGAGGAAAGGGTGCTGTAGCCGTCTGAGAAGCGTTCAGTAAGGTCGCCTGTTGGGTTCTTATCAATCGTCCCCGTGATAACCCCGCCGGCCTCCGTAACGACGAACGTGAAGGGCTCAAGGAACGAGCCGTTGTAGGCGTCCAAATGCGAGTCGATCCGGGCGTGGCTAGCCTTCCCCGTCTCCGACAATCCAACGTAGATATTGGAGCCGTCCGGTGAGAAGGCCCACACAAAGTCATGCGCGTCGTCTAGCGGGATGTCCTGGTTGCCGATGCACTCGATGTTGCCCGTGCCGTGCTTGAACACGACGGTGCGGGCATCGTGCGCCGGATAGAGGAAGTAGAGCTGATTGGCTACCAACCCGTTGATGGTGTCGAGGTCGTCGGTGCCCGCATCAGCCTGGGTGTCGATGGTGTGGTGGGTCTGCGTGACGGTGATGACACCGGAAGCGATGGTCAGCTCGGTGTCGGCTGAGAACGGCAAGTCATCAACTGGATCGGGAAGCAGACCTACGACACCCGTTGACCCAGTTGCAATCGTCCCCGAGATGACAACATTGTTGGCCGAGGTGCTGTTGTCATCAGTGATCTTGACCTGTGAACGGTTGGGCGTCAGCAGGAATGTGCAGTCAATGACATCTTCGGCTCTTACTGCTACGTAGTTGCCAGTCAGATCCTCTAAGATTTCTGACGAGCCATTCTCCCCACAATGCACCCTCACCTGGATGCTCCTATAGGCGCTTACGGCCCCTGCCGCATCGAGATTGACATAGTGGACTTCGTTGGTCGTGTCAGTGGGAAGTTCGCATTTGATGTCGATAGAGACGTTGGCGCCAACGGCATTAGCGGCGCTAAGAAGAACATAATCCTTAGCTGCTGAAGAGGCACTTAGGGCTTTGAAGATTCCCCTGATGCGCACCCTTGCGTCCGTAGAAGATGCGCTCCATTTGAAGTGATACCCGGGGACGCCAGTGCCATTAAACAGCGTGTCGATGTCAAGGCCAAGACACTTGCCGACGTTCATCGACCCTTCGATTCGCCCGCCAAGGAATACAACATCGCCAATGGTAGAGGCAGTATTGGTGAAGTCACCTTCTAATATGCAATCGAGAAGCTGAAGTTGCCCGCCAGAACCGACGTTGCTAACGCTAAAGTCACCCACGAAGGTTGAGTCCCGGAACATACACTGGTCCCAACCCGTGCTGATAGTGAAGGTGTTTGCAAAGAAGCACGAGTACACATGGATATACTTGGCAACGGCGGCCAGATCAACGGCACCGGTAATGGACATCTGCCTGAGTTCTACCCCACCGTTTGTAGGACTCCCGGCAAGGGTGAACGTCCCCGTTAGCGTGGCCTGCGTACCAGCCGTAACTACCCCTCCCCCGGCTGCGTGAATAATCAATCGTTCCGCGCTGGCAGGGATCGTATAGGTAACATCTTCCGTGGTGGAGCCGCAATAGAAAATAGACTTATCGGCAGCCGCAATAACCGTTTCTGCGTGATCGATAGCCCCCTGAAGGGTGCTGTAGACCTTGAACGTGCAGGTGGAGTTGGGTGCCGTCTGCGTGAAGCCTTCCGTTCCCGTCCAGCAGGGCAGCACAAGGTAGTCGTAACAGAAGCCCAGCCCGCCCGTCGTGATCGTAAACTTGCGGTTGTCGGGCCAACTCCCACGGGTTGCCGTGGCCCCCAGGAAGTCGAGTTCGAAGCCGAAGCCCCTGTCCGTGCCATTCTCCAAGACACGCACCGGCTCCATGTGGTGGTGCCCGTCCGTCTCTTTAATGAGGAGGGAGTTCTTTGGCCGTTCTTTCTCTAAGCTGGCTATTCGAGTTGCGAATTCCCCGATCAGCTCCTTGTCGCCAGCCGCGTTGCTCTGCCGCCTTGCTTGCTCGGCCAACTCCAGGGCGTCTGCGATAAGTGCTTGGTTTTCATCCACCATCAGTACACCCAGCGGGCGATGTCTACGACAAGCCGGTGCTGTGGGTTGCCTGTCGTGTCCGTTACCGTCTCTTCCTTCACGTCCTCGATATACCCCGTCCAGGTATCGTCATTGCCGATCTCCCCGATGGTGACGGACGTGCCGTTCTTCAAGTTCCTCAACTTCTTGAGGGCACCGTAGACGGATAGCGACCTCCCCTTCTGTGAACGGGAATCTACGGGGATCGTGGCCCTGTAGATGGTGGGGGTGACGCAGCGGATGCCGAACTGGCTGATGCGCGGGTCTTCGTTGGCCTCGGTGATAGCACCCGTGCTGTACTCTAGCGCAGGGAAGCACGAATAGAAGCTGTCGCTGGTGCCGATAACCGGCGGGGTGCCTTCTTTCTTGCCGCCCGTCCCTGTGATGGAGTCGCCGATCTTGATTGGCGTCAGGGCGCGATCACGAAAGACCACCATGTTGATCGTGAAGTTGGCACTGATCATGTTATCGACGTAGCACCACATCATGCGGACTTGCTTCAGCTTTTCCGGTTCGCCAAAGTCCGTCTGTGGGGCTATCGCTATCCCCTCTTCGTTGTCGCCACCGTGACTGTTGGCCTTTCCGTGGCGTATCGAGCCGTCGGTTGCTAGCTCCATCTGGAGCAATAGCCCCGCCGAATCCAGTATGTAGAGCATGACGGTGCCTCCCACGTTGACAATGCCGACGCGGCACTTGGCCGTCATCGACGTGCCCCGCGCGCTAAACAAGAGGCCGTGCCAGCGCACGCTGCCGTCGTTGTTGATGTAGCCGTACCATAGGCCACCCTGTTCCTCTGTCGCGTACAACCACCGCCCGTAGGTTGCCACCGACATCCACGGCCCAAAGTATGTCTCGCTTAGCTGTGTCGGAGTCGTGGTCTTCCATGCCAACGTCGAGAAGGTTGGTTCGGAAAGAGGATCGATTGGAACGGCGTTATCACCTAAGATTCTCCAGATACCCGAAGTGTGCAGATAGTATCCGTACGGCCCGTGGGCAGCGGAGTTGGAGCCGATGAACTGCCGGCCAGATGAGATGTCACCTTCCTGGTCTAGCAGTTCTGTGATCTGGTAGGCGTTGCCGCCGCCGTCGATAGAAAAGTACCACGGCGCGTCCGCCTTGCAGATCATCGTTCTCCCGCCAACCGTTATGATGTCCGTGATGGGCAGTGAAGAATCGCCTACCTCGAAATCGTCACCAAAGCTGGGGGATGCCGCGCTCGCAGAAATGTCCACAGCGTTCTGGGCTGAGTCGTTCCCGCCACGGATAATCTGCGCGATCCCCTCCTGCATCCCGATCCCGAAATGAAGCGCCTTCTCACCGCCAGTAAAGGCCGTGTAGCTATCGGCATTTGCCCCCACGGCAATCGTCGTGAGCCGTGTGGCGGTGACAGCCGCACCTAACGGAATGCACCAGTCGCCCTCAAAGAGAACGGGTCTGCCGCATACCGCAGTCGCTCCGAAGTCCTTAGTCGAATGGAGCGTGGCATTGTTGGTCGAGAGCTTCTTGGCGTAGCGCCCGTTGAGCATGTAGACGTATACGGTGCCTCCACTATCCTGCTCTGCGAACCAGTACGTCGGGTTCGTGCCGTCTACCGAACCGCCCGTAGTAGCGTCGATTGACTTACGCTGGGGAACCAACCGCAGATAGGGGAAACTGGACGTGTCCATGTTGATCGCCATGTGGAGCTGATCGGGACGGCTCTGTACGTGTTCTGAGAACGGGCCTACGCCGCCGATGAAGCCCTTGTCGTACCTGCGCTCTAGCTTCTGGGCTGTGGAGATCGTTTCCCAGGACAGCACATCATACGGCAGCGCGTTGATGCTAACCTGAAAGGTATCCTTTTTCTTGAATGTGCCGAAGTCGCCGCCCATCGCATTTAGTGATGCCGGTGATGCCGGTGGCCGGTGTGAACGTCAGGGCTCCTTCCCACCGCCACGAGCGGGTTGGGATCGATGAACACGCCCCTGCGGTGGTATCGTTTTCTGACAGCACGAGTGTTGGCCATCCGGTTCCAGCCCCTGAATGTCTCGTCACCCATGTCCCGCATCATGTTCGCCACAGCGCGGTAGACGATGTATTCGCGGTCTATCGGCGTGGTGGTGGCGTTGGAGCCCGTTGCGCCCATCGTGATCTCTGAGAACTCACGTTGGATATTGACGAAGATGGGTTCCTGAGATCGGCCGGCGCGCAGGATGAGCCGCATGGGATGCACGGCTAGCTCGTCCTGGACAACCTGCACCTGGCGGGCATTTCTCCACTCCCTGCTCAATGCCACATAGCTGTCAGCATCCTCTGAAACCGTCCCCAGCGGCATATAGCCCCAGCCGTTGATCTGCGTTTCTGAGTCCCACCAGTTGGGGAGCGGATGCGTGTTGCCGGTCAGGGACTGAAGGATCACGTGAGCAGCGAGGTAGATGTCGTCTGAGGCAGCATTAGACTGCAATCTCATCCTGACTTGCTCGCAGTCTTGAGGAATGGTGACAACGAACGATACGAGCGTCCATGCCTGCTCGTCAACCGTGACGGTTTTGATGGCCGCAGAGTTGGTCGTGTCATAGAGGATCACATCCACCGACCCGGCGACGCACTTTACCCAGCAGGCAAAGAGCACCTGTTCAGTCTCATGCACTTCCGCATCCAGCGACCGCACACCCTGGTCTGCGGCAGAAGCCGTGAAGTGAATGGAACGCTGACCGAGGAGCACAAACGCCGAGCCGGTAACGAACTCGTTGTCCTGTGTCCCGGGCGTTGTGTCGTCGGGCCAGGCCGTGAGGCTGGCAGCCAGGAAGTCCGAGTCATCGAACAGCGACGGGAAGTAGATGTGCGGCCCGCGTGTCTGCCTCAATACCCCGTTGATATGCTCCTCAACGTACTCAGGGCTTAATCCAAGCGCGTAGAGCAGATAGTCGTCGCTCTGGTCGGTAGCCGTAGAAGAGGGCGAGAACGTCAGTGTGCCCGTGCCGGCTGCGAACCCGCCGTCATCGATGGCGAACTTCGTCCCGATGCCAGGGCCGTTCGCCCCCGCATCCTGCAACCATTCTCCCTGGCGAGCGTCGTAGCGATTGGTCTGCCCCGATCCTCTCGTCAGCTTCGTGTCTACGATTGTGGTGCTGGTGCCGTCAGAAGTCGGAGACAGGGGGATGGGCAGGTTGGCCAGCGATTCGTCCCGCTGGTTGACGATCCGCAGGATGTCGCCCTTGATAGTAGAGAGTGCCGGATCGGCAGCCATCAGTCGTTACTCCCGGCGTTCGCCGCTCTCGCTGAGGCTTCGGCGGCGCTCTTCGTCAAGGATCGGCCCTTCTCTTTGCCCGTGTCGGCGTTCACAATAGCCCACACGCGGCCTCGCTCATCAGGCTCTTTCTTGCGGACGACGAACGGCATCTACTTCTTTTTCTTGCCGCCCTTTTTCTTGTGAGGATTCCCTTTCGGGCCATGAGCTGGTGCCATGTTTACGTGCCTCCATTCCACGGTATAGTCACCAAACCGTGCGTCTGTCACACCGCCACCTTCGCGTCCTCGACGCGGTAGATGTGTCCGTCGATGTCGATCTGGTCACAGAGAACGTTTCCGGCGACGTACCAGGAAAGGCCTGCTTCAGCGCAAAGCTCGGCTAGGTATTCATCGTCGGCCATCCTGCCTACGTCAACGCCGTTGTTGAACGACTTGCGCCCGAAGATGCGCGGCAGCGTCAATTTCCCGTCCTGAGAACTGTACGTCTCAACGTCTAGCTTCTTGAGCGAAGAGACGCGGAGAGCCGTGAAGCCCGTCCCCGTCATATAGACCTGATGCAATCCGCCGTCCTGCCAGCCCCACCAGATGCCTGCGCCCTTTTCCTTGATGACAATCGGCTCGGGAGCGTCCTTGCGGCGCATTGGGTACACCCCCCCCACAACATCTATCTCGGGGTTCTGCGCCATCGGTGTAGTGATGGCAGCAACGGCAGAGGGGCTGCGCGGGATCATGTCGTCATCCCAGTACAGCAGATATTCCGCGTCCTCATCGAACGCTTCCTTGACGGCCCAGTTACGCCCGTCTACAGTCGTGAGCCCCAGGAACACACGGAACTTCGCCGTCCTTCCAAGAGGGAAGGCTTGGTGGATCACGGCCATCTCATGCTCGATGCGCACCTTACCGAGCGTGCAGCAGGCGATCAGGATGCTGCCCGACATTAGGCAGGTACCACGAGTCCATCAGCGGAGACTGGACGCCACAGTGTCATAAAGTCGATTACACCGCCTGTGGTATCGTCAGTCGTCGGATCGGCGATAATATCCGCGCCGTTGATCAGCAGAATGTCCTTCATGGCGGCTGGCACTGCGATCCCGCCGGCGGCGCTCGGGTTGGCCGTCGTCCAGTATTCGTTCACGTCGATGTCTATGGGTTGCCCAGCCGAAACGAACAGCGTCACGTTGCCCACCACACCGAGCGAAATCTGCGCCGTGCCACCGCCTTCGGTCAAGTCTGAGGTGCAGAAGGCCGTAAGGATCACGATTAGGACTTCACCCGTGACGGTGAAGATCGGCACGGCGGTTCCAGCTACGCCAAGCGCCGCGCCGCCGGTGAACGTAATGGTCTTGGCAGTCCTTGTTATGTTATTTACGCCGCTAGATAGTTTCACAACAGCCATATCAACCTACCTTGCGTAGTGGGTAGCCAGCGTGGCTGAGACGCCACCCGTCCTGATGGCCCTAAAACTCTTGATGTCACGGCTGCCCCAGACGACGATCTCGTCCCCCACGTCCATGAGCGTCCCTACGCTCGCGGTCGGGTCGGTGCCGTCCACCCGGTAGCGCACCTGCGCTACTTGGCACTGCACCGTGGCGCTGATCGCAGGGGTGTTGCTCTCAACCCCCACGGGATCGTAGGTGCCCGCCGTAAACGCGGTGGCGGAACCAACTACCGCTAGCGCTTCAAAGGCGAACGTGTCGGTGTACTGGCCTGAAGCCTTCTCATACGGAGCAGTCATTGTGATGCGCTCCCAACTAAGGTGCGCTGGGCCGGCGCGACGATGCCAGCGGCTGCGGCCTCGTTCGGATGCAGCAGAAGCATGTGCTTGTCCAGCACCGACTTGGTACGCAGTTCGGGTGTGGACTGCATATAGGCGTCGTCCTTGATCTTCATCTCGTCGCCTTCGTCCGCTACCTCGATGTCCTGGAGGTAGTCGTAGATTTTCTTCCCGCACTGCGGGACGGAGCAGACGCGGTACATGCGCTTCTCGCGGTTCGGGCAGTCATTCGGCCCGTCGCCGCAGTCCGCACCTGGGATACCTGCCTCGTTGCAGTCGGGGCAGTGAGGCAGAAAGCCTCCCTTGAGCGCCTGCGCCAAGTTGGTCACGGGAATCTCCCGCGCCCTGTACCCATACGGCGTCGGCTTGTAGACGCGCACCTTTCCTGGCTTGGTGTGGCTGACCGTCCCCCTATCGTCACCCATCGTCTCCTTGTCCACCACCGTACTCAGGTCTTGCGTGGACACTTGGGGGGCTGTCGCCTGCGCCTGGGAGATCAGCATCTGTTCGGCTGACGGAGCCTCCGCGATTGCGGCCCGTTGCCCGCCCTGCTTTGCCCAGCGTTCCTTAGCCTTCTCTGACGCTTCGGCGCGCTGCGCTGGAGTCCAGTCTCTAGGCATAGATTTTCCTCCCGTTTTCTGCGGGTGGCCGCTGTGGCACCCTGGCTGGATCGCTAAACGGATTGCGTTTATGGGCAGCAGCACGCCGCCTCAACGCATCACGGTAGTTCTGATCAAACTCGTTAGCCTGCGGCAGGCCAGCCCGATCTCTCGCAGAGGCAAAGTCGAACGCCCGCCCGTGCTTCTTGACGTTCTTCTCCTGCCTCTCCAGCCCGGCGTGGGCCAGTTCTTCTAACTCAGCGGCCTCCGCTACGCCGTCGCCTACGATCAGCATGACTGTCCTCTCGTCAGGCCCGACGATCATCAGCGGCTTCTTCGGCTTCACGTCACGCCCACCAACCTGATAGGCCATCTCGTTGATATCGTTCTTGTTCCTGAGAACGCCCGTTAGCATACCCCGCATAGACATGGGGATAGCGTCGGCGTTTACCGTCAACCTGCGGGCAACGGGCAGTAGTAGCTCAACCATTAGATGGGTGCCCCGAAAGGATGGGGGTCGCTGGCTTGCTTGTGCGCCAACGACGGATCGGCCTGAGCCAACTCGCGTTCACGCTTGATGTCCGCGAGCGACTTCACCGAGAACTTCTCTCGCATGTGCAGTTCACACGCCGTCTCGCCGTGTGAGTTCTGATACCACTGTGGCGTGACGGCGCAAGTACAGTGCCACCCACCAGGAGTAGCCCACTCACCACAGCATAGACACTCCCTAACGTCGTATCCGCCCAGCTTAATGTGTGGCATCCATCGCCTCCTGTAGGGCTTCGAGAGCCCGCCGGTCGCGCTGAAGTTGCAACCTGGCGTTGTGGCGGGCTCTCGCTCCCTTACTTCCGTTTCGCTTTAGCAACGCTTCGCTGTGTGCTACGGCTTCTCGCCGGAGCTTCAGCACGTCGCTGCGGCTTAGCGGCCCTTGCTTCACGAATCTCCTGACACGGTGGGCACAGGGGCGCAGTTGTCCACGGCGTCATCGAACGCACGGGGTTGCCGCAACCCTGGCACGGTTTCAAATAAGAGGCCATACATTCCTCCTAGCTGATCTTCAGGAAGACGTGCCCGTAGTCGCCAGTGGGGGCCGTTTCCATACACCAGCCACAATCCAGGATCTCAGTGGTTTGGGCAATCGTCGGGTTGGCGGCGGTGATCAGAACACCCGAAGACTCAAGCGCCCCCGTGGTGTTGGTAACGGTTCCGCTTGCAGACACGCGACCCCCGATCACCATCGTCCCCGTGATGAACGCTGCCGCCGGCCCCCACGTTTGCAACCAACCCCAGTTGGCGATTGGAACAGGCGAACACGCAATCCCCAGAATCAACGCCTCTGGCGGAGCGGGTGCCACAACCACGTCCTGATACGGATTCTTGATCAGCGTGATCTTGTCCGAGGTATCCAGCGCCAACGGCAGACCATAGCCAGCAGCCAGAGGAATCTCCGCCGCGCCAGACGCGCCTTGCGAGTCGTGCGCGAGGTCAATCTTGAAGAGGTACCCTTCGCTTGCACCCGCAGCCGTTTCCGTGACAGCGGTGCCATCCGCGTACAGATCGGCCTCGATGGCATCCGTACCGTTCGTGAAGTTGATCACCCGCGCACCAGCGGCACCGGACAGCACCGCAAGTGTGTCGTGGTCATCGTCGGGCACTTCAGACTGCTGTACCTTGCCTGTTGCTAAGGCGGTTCCGCCAGCCTCCGCGAAGACGTAGCGCCGTCCATCTTGGAGGATCATGCGAGTCCCTAGCGGCCAGCGCCTGGCGTCGTAGTTGTTGAACTGTTCCCCTTCGGGGCCGTAGATCAATGTTGGGTAAGACATACTGCCCCCTAACTGATCTTCAGGAAGATATGGCCGTAGCCCGTGGTCGGGGCTACCTCCATACACCAACCGAGTTCTAGCAACTCAGTCGTCTGGGCAACAGTCGGTGCAGTGGCGGTGATGATGATGCCCGACGCCTCAACGGCTCCTGCGGTAGAGTTACCCGCCGTACCACACGGCGAGACGCGCCCACCGATAACATTGGTGTCATCGATCAGCACTGCGGCTGGCCCCCACGTTTGGAGCCAACCCCAGTTGGCAATGGGGACAGGCGAACACGCCACGCCCAGGATAAGGGCCGCTGGCGGTGCGCCCGAGATGATCACGTCCTGGTATGGATTCTT
>LAZR01002263.1_pt1 | contig 11313 bp, 27 predicted proteins | sample 329461 | NCBI WGS metagenome assembly LAZR01 (sample SAMN03002196, study PRJNA259156) | marine sediment metagenome | biome: sea floor; feature: Hydrothermal impacted sediments; material: marine sediment; isolation source: Loki non-amplified sample from Loki's castle hydrothermal vent sediment ...
CACACTCTGTAGAGATCAAACCTTCTTTTTTCGATCCTCTTTCTTTTTTTTGAATTCAGCCTCTTCTTTTTTACGATCGGCTATCAGTTGAGCGGCATATACACGCAGTGCGTTATGAACTCTTCGATCAGTAATCTCCATAGTTTGATCCTCCTTGTAATAGTATACATATATACATATAGTCCTACATGTATACATATAGAAAGAAACAAAACAAATCGGGTACTTATAGTAACATAGCAGCACATATAATAGCTATAATACCACAAACAATGGAACCTGCAATATAGTCATTTTTGATACTGATATCTACTTTTCTTGATATTCTAGCACAATAGACGGATACAATAGCAGATAGAAATCCTAATATAGCATATGTAATCATTGTATTCCTCCTTTATAGTATAGATATCAGTACTATAGTACATATTATAGTTATTAAACTAGCGAAAACAATGAGTGCAAGGCGTGCGTCTTTGTCAACATTATTCTGTATGTCTATTTTATAGGCATATACAAAGAGTAATAGAGCAATTATAAATCCTATTATAGTAAATATAATCATGGTTTAGTCCTCTTTTAGTTTCTTATATGTTACATATACCGGTTGTGATCCTTTAGTTACTATTAGTATGGAAACCATAGATAATAGTATATATGTACTATATAGTATCATAATAGTTAACATAGTCTTATCCTCCTTATATTAGTAATTCCTCAATAATATCAGCCTAGTTACGTATACTTTCATGTCATTTACATCTGTATACGGAAAAACGTAGTAATATTCACCTACTTACGTTTTGACACATGTGGAATCATTGAGGTTTTTGGGTATGTATATATGTATACTATATGTACTATAGTATATGTATATATATTTGTATTTAAGGTTTCTTGGAAAGTAGGAAAACCTTATAAATAGTAATGATTATAGGTACCTACAACCCCTTTTTCGGGGGTCCAAAAAAGAGCAAAACAGGGGTTATTGTTAGCAAAATACTCGTTATTTACCCGCGAAAGTGATTTTTGTTCGAATATAACGCTAAAACGGTCAAATTTAGTGATTTTGTTGTTGGAATGGGTTAGAATCGATCGTTATCAATCATTTAGCTCTTGGAGAGCTCGGTCGATCTCCTGATCAGTCATGTCTCTTGGGGGTGTCTGTGGGATTCCTACAGATTGGGAGTCAGGTTTCTCTTCTTTGGCTCGTTCTGCACGCTTCTGGGTGATACCAGCACGATTTTCCAGTGTTTTTAGACGCTCTTTAGCCCTTTCAAGCACATTTGCGGTGAAAGAATCACATGTTTCTGCTAATTCTTTTTCCAAGTCCTCTATCTGCATCTCCAAATCACTGATTTCTCGCATTATAATGGCACGATCATTGACTTTCTTACTAAGCTTCTTCCATTCTGGGTCGTCTCTAAAGCCCTGTTTCATATTGGCTTCGACCTCTTTTTCCATGCGTTCTTGGATTGTCGGCCCGTCATCAACCTCATCGGCGACTGTTTTGTTTCTCTCCGTTAGCTCATATTTGTTATGGAAATAGAATCCGGCGAGAATAAGACCGGCCAATAGGATTACTTCCGGGTAATAAATAAATATATACAATATGAGTATACCAAATAGTACTTGTCTCATTTAGTCCTCCTACTCTTTATCATCCACGAGGGTATGCTTGTGCTTGTAGAGTATTCTTTGGCGAGATCTCTATTTTCTGATCCTCAAGCTTTCTAACTACTTTAAGCATTTGTTGGTTACAGCAGAAACTATCTGTTTGATCTTTTATTACTCTTATTGCTGCCTCTATAGCCAAATTCCATTGAAAATGTTTGTCTTCCATTTTTAGCCTCCTGGGTAAAAAAACTAGTTATTAATACAGGCATAATAAATTAGATGGCCAGCCCATACTGCGGCAGCAGTAATATACCATCCTGTAGACCAGCCAAATTGATAGAGTAGTATATATACTATAAATAATGTCATAATTTGTCTCCTAGGAAAAAGATTCGGGTAGGAAAAACAATAAGGGAATGATAAAAAAAAACTTCGGGTAGGTAAGAAAAAAATAGGGGGAATGACCAATTAAGGCCACTCCCCCCATTCTTCTATTCGTCATGGCAAGTTAGCGATATTTACTACGCGGCTGCGTTAAAGGGATCAGTTCCACCCTCTTCATTAGCAACCACTTTGGTACCAGCAGCTTCTTTGGTAGCAGCTTCTTCCTTGGCATTGTTCAGCATGTCTACTCTTTTTTGAAGAGCTTCAACGTCAGTAACGTCAACGACTTCGGGGACCAAGGCCGGTGTAATAGGAATACCGGAACCGACGACGAAGCCGGTACCTTTGATGTAGACTTTGGCATTACCGTAAAGACCTGTACTTGCGACCAACGCTGGATTGTAATCATACTTAGTCGGACGTATGATTTCAATCAGGTATTCCGCAGTAATGGTAGCATCCATCGGGATGAGACCCTCTGCCTTGGCCTTTTGCAGGTTAGTGGTAACACGGGCGACGAGTTCTTTCTTAGTGTCGGCACCGAACTCGAATGAACGGACAGTAAAATTGGTAGTACGCTGAATTATTTTCTTGCCATCTGAGCGTACCTGACCAGTGTCCGTGGAGTACGGTCTTGGAACAACTTCAGCATTGATGCAGCGACCCTTGTCTAAGAACAATGCGGCGGTCTGGGCGTACTTTCCCCAGAATACCAGGGTCAATTCATCGGACATTTCCTGTCCAGCCTTGTTTTTACCGCGATTCTTGATGACGGTAATGAGACAGCGGTGTGAATTGCCATCAGCTCCAGGGAAGAACGTCGGGGCTCCTGCACAATGTACATTTGTTAAAATCATGATTGAATCCATAGGTAAATCCTCCATAAAATTGATTAATGTTAGTGGGTTAATGTTATGATGTCACTTGCCATGACCTATCATATGACTCTATCAACTAACGGGAATGAGCCGCACTCGCCGGATCTTCAACGAGAACAATCCACTCTTTTGGACTGATAGAGTCTCTATGAACTACGAATGTAACCGGTCCATCCAATAATGGTATAGGAAACATGCCATTGTCAGATTCTATTGTAAAACCAGTTCGTGCACCTTTACCATTTTGTGGTATCAGTATTCTTATTCCTTTTACACATATTACGGACAAAATACCGTCAAGTATGCCTCGATTTTTCTCACACCATTTCTCAAATTTCATATCGTTCAGCATATACACATACCGGCATATTAGTGGCAGGTTTTCGTGGGGTTTTTCTATGAGCGTTTCTATTCTTATCCCCACTTCGGTGTGAGTTACGAGTTTACTCTTTAAAGTAATCCGCTTCTCGAATAACATCAGTTCGATCTTCTCCGTTATCAAGATTAGCAGGTTCCTGAGAAACTTGTCTTGTACTAATGAGGTCATCGATGTCATAATCTTCTACCTCCTTTCCATAGAATTGATCTACTGGATCGATGTCGTTAAGATCTTGTTCTTCTAGTGGCATACCCTCCATAGATGCCATTTGAAGTTCTTCACTCCCCGATTTCTCGACGATATTATCTGCCTCTGATTTAAGCATGACGTTGGTGATATTCAAGTGAACAGGGTCCACGGTAAAGCAGACCACCTGCCCTACCGTGAACTTTCTATCCACTATTGCTTTGGAGGTACCACCACGCCTATGCGTTATGGTTATAATGTAGCCGTCCACGAACTTAATGACTCCTCTATTAGTACTGATCAAGTCCATCGGGAACCTCCTCGTCCTCGGATACTGCAACGAGAACGTAGTCTGGTATTCCTACATCATTAGGAATGTCCGGGATACTCTCAACTGACGGGACAAGAGCCGCGGCTGTTTGTTGATTAGCCGGGGTAGCAGGGACAGTAGCACGTATTTGAGAGGCATGCCATTGACCAGCTTGAATACGACCTAAGAATGTCCCGCCCGGTTTGCGGTCAATAAGCCATACTATGCAATGCCCCTGATTAGCGAGGTTGGCGTAATATGTTCTGTTACCTGCAGCATCAGTTTTGTCTGGATTTTGTTCGATCATACGCAATTGTAGCAGATTGGGCCCGTTCTGTACGTTGAAGTCGAACCCACGGAGTGTGCCATTCACGAACCACCTCCCCATGACTATGCCACCTGCCACGTGGGGATTTGGTATTCCCATGGCTGTGATGTCTGTACCCTGAGCTTTGGACTGAAAAATGCCATTGTACAAGGCTATCAACAGTCCCATTTTCTCTACATTTGTCATGTCGTACCTCCTATTAGGTTAAAGGTTTAGCCTTTGGCGGCGGCAATGAACTCACCCATAGTCATGTAGTACCTGTTCTCTATTTTAGCTCCACCCTGTTCTTTATCTATATTATCTTTGAGGAGTTGTGTGTTCTCCTCATTAAAACGGGTAAGAGCCGTACTTGCCGCGTTTACTTCAGCGGCCGCACCTACTTTTAAGGCGTTAAGTTCTTCTGCTACTTGCAGTGGAATCTTGTGAAAGACACCGTTCAGTACTTTGGCCATTTCTCCCCCCAGCCAGCCCATCTCTTTGAGAGGAGGTGTTGTGCCGCCGTTGGTAAAATACTCCAAGGCATGTTCCATAGCATCTTCCATCGCCTCTTCTTCAACTATTTTCAGTAATTCAGCATCATGTTTTTCTGTCAGCATGGTAATTGCTATGTCTTCCTCTGTTTGGCAAGCATGAGCGAATTCGTGATATACGGCTATCAGTGTATTTAGCCATACGCCTGGTATGTACAACATGCCGTATTTCATCCACTGAGAGTCCGTGAGACAATTGCCAAGATCAATGAGTATAGTCCTGGTGGCAATTTCATACGCGCCAAGTGCTTTCTTCTCTACCAGTGCAGGAATGAATGCATCAATAATTATGCTGCTAACACAGTTAGTCTCTTTGTCCAATTGATCAATTATTCGGACTAACTCCAATGGGGCCTCTTTGTTTAGTATTATATTCATGGTGTATCCTCCTATTTGGTTGTTTTTGTTAAATGACGGGAATGAGCCGAATATGCCGGGTTTGTGTATTGCCCGGTGCTCGGATGCAGTCCATGCCCGGGTCTGGGGGATTCCATGCCCGGGTCTTGGATTGTTATCTACTATGATGCCGCCGCAAAGGGGTCAGTCTCACTCTCATCAGGACTGAGCGGAGGCTCCTCCATGTCTGCCACTGCCTGCATCATACCATTTGTATCACCATTGTCCACAACAGTGTTATCAGGTACAGTAGTCACTACAGGGTTCTGTGCCACCGCATTTGCCAATTTCTTAAGCGCTGCAATCTTCTGGTCGAGTAATACCAACTCAGCGTTTATTGATGCAACATCCGTGGGCACGACAGCGCCTGCCGTATTGACCTGTACAGGAGTAGTAACCTTATCCGCTTCTGCCTGCCTAAGGATTTTGACCGTGTCACCATTATCCTCATAAATTAGCAGCATCAATTCGATGGTTTGGCCGAATTTCTTAGTAACAAATGGCCCACATGGAATAGCCTGATGATTAACGACAATGACCTCTACCTTTGCCCCTGACTTCATGTTCTGATGGTCTTTAGGCACGCCCAAAACGCCGTTTTCGTCGGCAAACGAGAACATCTTAAACCTGTAGGTCGGAGTAAGACCATTCTTGCGATTGGCAATCGCCTTCCTGTCTCTTGCCTCGGTCTTCGGCCCTTGTGACAGATAAATAGTTCCCTCACTAATTGCCATGGGTTTTCCATCCTCAGTTGTGATATAGACCAGCGGAGCAGAGCATTTGGGGCAGGTATTGACGATATAGGACGAGTACGCACCATGGCACTGCACACAAGTACGGTCAAACAGTTTGTTGTCATGTCCTAAATTACCAACGATTTTGAGTGCATAAGTTGTATTGAATTTCGTTGCCACTGCTGTTTTATTGGTTGCATCTGTCATGATAATACCTCCAAGTATTATTACTTTAGTGACCGCTGTTAAGCGTGATGGAGCTGCCCCATCATATTATAGTCCAGTTTTATGACATAGATTGGTCAGGTTAAGGGGTTAGTTATATCAAAAGTCCCAAAATGAGACTACCGATACACAACAGTCCCACGACGACATACCATTTGATCTGAATGCCAATTCTGCCAAGACTGATCTGAATCCATGGAGCCAGTGGAGTTTGGCAGGAGCCCACCATCCAATTGGTAATGCCCCAATCTGTTCTCCAGGGACTAAATGATTCAAACCCACTTTCCGTCTGTATCATTCTAGATCGGCAATAGTGGAATCTAATTGGTTTATTCCATGCTTTCATTCCTACACCTCCTTATACTGGATACCAGTTTGCAAGTTCGTCGGCGCAGTGAATAATCATTCTAAGCTGACGTTCCACTGCATATAGAGACCTACCAATTACCTCTGCCGTTTCATTCCAAATCTTGTGGTCTCCAATACCTATTTCGTGATACAAGCGCGCAAGTTCCTCTGCGTCTTTTAGTACCCATAGTTCGTTGGCATGTTCTTGTTCAGTTTCGTTGAGTTCTCCCGCGTCTGAAAACCACCTCATACGTGGTAGGGTATCTATCTTCAATCCACGTTTAGCACCAAGTGTATCCCCAGGATGCCTGATTTTACCTTTAGCATCTATTGTTAGTTCTACCAAATCCATGTGAGTTTGGCAATAAGGGCATATTTCTATTTCTTTAAATCCACCCTCTGCTCCGAATTTATGATGATTTTCACCTGTACAAATCCTAAATAGTTCTTTTGTCATGATACACCTCCTTGTTATATAGGTAAAGTGTTAATGGACTCGATAGCCATGAGTTCCGTATGTTTATTGTTATCAGAAGTCACAGGCTCTTCCGTAAGGTTCATTTTAATCAATAAATCCCGCAATTCTACTGCATCAAACGCTGAGAGTTTGATCATCGGATGTCTTACAGCGCTCTCTACACCATTGATTTTCTTTATGGCGGTTCCAACTTTTAAAGTGTCAGATTCCTCACTAACTATTAGTATTTTATCCTTATCCTTTACATATCTCATAATACACCTCCTTCTCAAATTGATAATGTTTATACTTCTTTAACTTGGATAGGGTTCGTCCACCACGGGTTGAGCGACGCCGCTGGTGCTGTCCCATATTACGGCGCCGCTTGGTTGCCTTGTTTCCATGACGAGGCATCACATGACACCCTGAATACCGTAGTTAATACGCCTGCACAACAGGTAGAATGTGGTATAGAGTGTTTTCTTACCATTCCGTTTGGCGGTGTGGCGTAACTTTTTGACCTCCATGGCCCACAGTGGTCTGTTCATCGTATCCACGGCATTGTCTATAAGCCACAGGCGCAGTCGCCACATCAGAAACCTGCGTTTGTTCTTGCCATTCTGTTTCTCGTTAAATATAGTATCCTCGTTGTTAATCTTTTTCCATCTACCAGTAGCCAAACGTGCCTTTGCACAGTCCCAATGAGTCATTGACCAGTTCATGGACTGCCTGTACACCCGTCTATCTCCTGGTGTATCGATGAAGTTCTTGAGTTGTTTTACAGTAATAAATTCCGCTTTGGGCCATTTTTCCTTTTTTATCATTTTGTCTGTATTTTTCATGGTTACACCTCCTATAGATTATAAGTTAAGAAACATATGGATTATCCACCTACCATAACTACGAGTTGTTTTTGGGAGAACGTTTAAAATTAGTCTTAATAGGGCCATTATTTACTACGAGTTTGAGGACAGGTTTGGGGACAGATTCATCGCAAACTTCATTTACCATACTATTCAGCTCTTTTCTTAACTCCTTTATTCTAAGATCCTGTTTTTCAATCCTGGTTTCAATACTATCATCCGTCTCAATCATGGCCTCACGCATGTTATTGAATATGTGCAATGTGTTATTGGTTGCCTTGATGAGTGCCTTTGTAGTACATCCAAGATCAACCCACTCATCCTCAATTGCGCAATCATGTAGTTTTTCAGTTTTCTTTAATATAGTGGTATAGTAATGTATTACACCATCAAACCATTGTGTCAGCCCTGGTTTCATAATAACACCTCCTTGAGTATAAATGAATAATTGTGTCATAGACGCAGAAATGCGCAGATGAAACACCTATGCATCTCAATACATCCGCCTATCCGGATATTGCGGGGTAGATACATAGACCCCGCTCAGTAAGTAGTCGTACGGAAGGGTAGTATTGTTGATTGTATCCAAACCTGTTCCTGCGCTTACACCTCGTACGCTTAGGGTGTCTTTGCCAGCCCCTTTGTGCCTTCTTACTACAACGCTTCCAACAACGTATATCTGAACTACCCCTTTCATACTCATATACCTTTGGTCCACTTGTCATAGGGGACTTATGCATAGTACCGAGTAACTCTACAACTGCTTTCTCTTGTGCTTCATATTTCATACGTGTAAGCGTAGCACGCCAATGTGCTTGTGGCACAATACGTGTTCTACTGGACTTTTTGTACGTGATTAATACTTCCTTCATTGCAGCACCTCCTTCTTTTCCTATAAATACTCCGGATTAATTCCTTCATTACCTCATTGTCTTTTGACAGTACTGTCATTATACAATGCCGATGTTGAAAGAGGATTTTAAGTCTATCGTGTGCGTGGTACGGGTTTTCAAGTAGTTCTATTTGGTCCATGTGTATCACCCCCTTTTTGTCGGCATTGAAAGCAGCGCACATATTCAGATTCAGTATCTTTACCGTATCTGTCTAACATAAACTTGAATGGTTGTTGTCCATGCTTACGTAGCCATATGTAGAAATCTCTACAGCAAGTTGGAATACCATATATACGGGCAAACTCAATATCCTTTTCCTCCCAGGTTATCTACCCATAGTGATGTAATCTTAAAATAAAGAACACTTCCGGAGTATTTACAGACTTCAGCCATTGTAATTGTTGAAACTCATACATTTCTTATCACCTCCCTTATTGTAAATCGGTGAGTAATAAACCCTTCAGTCTAAGCTCCTCACGTTTAGCTTCGACAGCCTTGTCCAGATCCTTTATATATTGTTCTTGGATCTCTTCAATTGTAGTAGTAATGTTGTTATAGATGCCCACACTGATAATACACACAGACAGCGCCATCAATAACAAGATATAGTTGAAGAAACCTAAGTCGGAAAAGAACTTCTTCACTTCAATCACCTCCCCATCATACGCATAGATAGATACATTCTTGCGAAAATCGCATCTCTCTTTTGTTTATCCTTCGCTAACTTACGCCTCCGCCTATCTTTCATTCTTTTGTCATAGTTTTTCTTTGCCATGTTACTTTCCTCCTTTCCTTTCTAATACCCCTTTGTTTGTTTTCTTTCACGCATCTTCTGTATAACGCTCGCCTGGGATTGTCTCTTCGCTTTGTATGCAGCAAACTCCTTGTCAAAATCTCTTCCTTCAGCTATGAATCTCTTCTTGGTGTCCTCTATCATCTTGGTATGTCTCATACCAGATTCAAGATCCTCTCTCATAAATTCAATGTCTTCATCTGTAAAATCCATAGTATCACCTCCTTCCTTGGCACCGAAGCACCGGTTTATTATCGCTGCTACATCAAGCCCATCCACGAACTCTTGTGATAGGCTACCTGCCTCTAACTCCACATCTACTAATCCATTGTACCATATGAATTTATACATACTGCTTCCCCTTTCTATACACAAGTATTTACATTACTCCCTTTCAAGAGCCGTGGGTTATAGGTTAGTGGTTTGGGTTTTCGATCCGGTTTTTCGACTGTCTTCTCGTAACCAAAACGAAAGTTCTTAGTTTCAATAACGATACGTGTGGTTTTCTTCACCCCTGTCACCTCCTTTATAAGAGATTTGTCTAATACTTCACTTTTATTAGTATCCTACTGACATAGGCGCTACTCCAGCATAGTTTTCTAACGTAACCAAGACAGACGGTACTTCAGAGAGCTTACTAAGTACCTGAATTACTATAGGACGTCTTGGGACTGTGATGATGCTGAATTCAGTATTGCAGTTACGGCAAGTATCGAACTCACCTGTCAATACTAATTCGATCCCCATACGTGGACTGTTGTGTGGTCTATTACGATGACCGCAATGACTGCATTTTACCAAAAAAGCTTTCCATATCATAATAAATCCTCCTTTATATAAGAGATTTGTCTAACAACTATACGCACTCACCTACTGATCAGTACGTATAGGTGTTAGAGGGTAGTAATAGCACTGTTGTGCATCTACCCTCTCTCTCTTATTCAATTGTATTAGGAACTAACCCTTGGCCTTGGACGCCTTGATGGGGTTCTTTTTCTTAACGAGAACCTTGGGCGCAAGAGGGTTAGGAGTCCGCATGTTTCTAAAACCACAGCAGCCGAACCGCTCCTCACGTGCGAGAACGCCCTCGGGGTAAAATATTGTACAAACGCCATTTGCCCCAACTGCAGGACAACCAGGACCTATTGTAGCTAATCTACACATGATAACACCTCCTATACAGTAAGATTAATAAGAACTGCAAAGATAATACCTATTATTATACCTACAATCATCTCTGCAATAAACTCCGCCATTGTCCAAAGTACCTCAGTTATCCTCATTTTTCCACCACTCTATAGTTTATAGGGTACATTACTATATACCCCTGCATGACGTAGTCTTCCGCACGTGCGGGTACGCCGAAGTCCACAAATACCATAGTGCCATCAGACATGAGTTTGTATAACTTTACCATGTGTATCACCTCCTTCTTATTTTAATACTTTGATATTTCATGATACTCCTCAGGGTGAGTCCCTGTTCCATTGTACTGTGTCCATTCTATTAACTGGTCTGTGGTCCGCCCTACCATGTTAGGTAATTTATATATACCATTGAGTAAGCGGATTTGTTTTACTACCACGCCTCCCTTGATGGTAAGACCGTCAACACCCCAATTTTCCTCATCAAGCTTGTTGTCTGATATACGTATGCACAATAAACAATCGGACTCCAGGTTTTCAATAAATGTATTATACATAATCACATTCTCCTTTTACCATTCAATATAATCCACACCTAACTCCATGTGTGGTTGTGGCCATATTACCACATTGTTGGACATACCTGCTCAACGAAATACATAAACACACGTATCACCTCCTTTATATTAGATTTATACCCAATAAAGAATACATCTATTGATGTACCCTTTAGTGAGGGGGTACCCCACCGTCTCCTTGAACGGTGTAGATACCCCATCTAATTGTGTTTGGGACTAACGAGGACAGCGTCTTATGTATCGTTCTCCCTGTCCTGCAACGTAAGTGA
>LAZR01002264.1_pt1 | contig 11313 bp, 12 predicted proteins | sample 329461 | NCBI WGS metagenome assembly LAZR01 (sample SAMN03002196, study PRJNA259156) | marine sediment metagenome | biome: sea floor; feature: Hydrothermal impacted sediments; material: marine sediment; isolation source: Loki non-amplified sample from Loki's castle hydrothermal vent sediment ...
TAATTATTAATCACTTCACAATATTAACAAGAATATACTATAAGGTAAATTATGACACGAATATTCAAAATTTTGATGATATAGTCGAAAAAAGTGAATTATTTGATTATCTAAAATACTGCAAATATCGCGGCGTAGGGATAAAAGGTGAAATTCAAAACTTAAGCAGATCTGATTCTTATTATCATATTGACAGAATTTTCTTAGAATCCCTAAGGATAAAAATTGAAGAAGATAAAAAGAAATTTCAGATCTTTCCTTTCCATGAGCTTAATTTTATTTATTCGTTCGAAGTTACAAATGAATCTTTGATATATCTCACATACAACAATAATTCAATTATTAAAGCGGAGTATGCAGACCACACAGAGATATTTTCCGTAAAAAGGGGGCGTTATGAAAACGGATCTCTATTTTGGGTTGGGAATTGGTATATAAATTTTACACAAATCCCCTTTGCTCTTAATCTGTCATCTACGATTCCACTTAATAATATTTTTCTTGTGAAAATGAGTCTAATATATAATGATGTTTTTAATTATTGGAGAGCTTCGTTTCTCACAATTGAGCAATATTTATTTTTTAATTCTGATTTCCAGGGTATGCTTGTCTATTTTCCCATAGAAAGTAAAGCAATTCCGTAAAAGATTACCATTAAAATCTCTACCTATTTCATCTATATTGATTACCTATTTCATCTATATTGATCAAATATGAATTTCCTAAATAAGATAATTTATTAAAATGTTTATCATAATGATAATTTTTAATTTGATTCTTGAAGGTCTTTTATTGTTTGTACAAGTCTTTTATTTTGCTTATCCGCTTCTTTTGGTGATCATGTCGTTCTTTATTAATATCTATCTTGGAGTTTTTTTTTTTGAGCTTGTGTACAAACAAAAAAAACTAGAATCCATAGTGATCATTATCATTATTGTCATAATAGAAATGATTCTTGAGAGTATTATCTTATACTCTATTCTAATTCCAGAAACTCTAATCTCTAACTTTGGTCTTTAATTATACATACCATTACGAATCAATATGAGAAGAAAGACTAAAACAACAAAAATTTATATAGAATTAAATCAAAGTCTTGTATAGCTAATTTATCTAAGGAAAACTACTAATATCGACAAAAATGACTTTAATATGCATCCATCAGAAGAGAATATTCCAATAATAAAGATTCCTCTTAAAACACATTGGTATTTTGTATTACTATTGTCTTTAATACCAATGATCCTTTTGGTGTTTCCCCCATTTTCTTTACGATATGAGTTATGGTATTATATATTTATGGGAACACTGGGAACCATATCTTTTGTTATTGGTTTATTATGCAAAAATATAGAATTGATTTTCAAGATTGATAACGCTAACAATATTTTAATTTATGAGAAATTTTGGTCAAAATTACGTATCAACCGGAGATCATTTAAATTCCAAGATATCAAAAGGTTTAATGTTTTCACCCGTAATATTCCTTACACGGGAGGAATTAATTTTTTAACTGGAGTATATAATTTTTTAACCCTTGAATTTATTTCTCAAAAACCAAAATATCTTTCATACATAAGAGACTCTCCATTTGTGGTTGATTATGCGCAACAATTAAATAATTTTTTAAAATCCTTCACATCGTTAAATAAAATTGAGTTAAATAGTCCAATAAAACCATCTAAGCACCCAAGCGCAAAAAGGATTGAGAAAAATTACCGTAAAGTTATTATTATTTTATTTTTCGTACTTTCATTTTGTCTTGTTATTCTTTTAATTGTCTGGTCAATTATTTAAAATGATAGCTTCCAGCTTCCTCAAATTATTACAATTAACATATTTTATCCCAGAGAAAAATTGATTAGGTTTAGTCTAATTGAGGTTTTATAATCGCTTCTTTCTGGAAATTGTATTTTTTAATAACTTGACTTCCAACAGCACCACCAATTGCCCCACCTAAAATACTCGGAAGCGACTGACTAACGTAGAAAATTACTGGAATGAAGATAATTGGATATCTTAAAATCATAGCCAATATCATTCCTAATGCACCACTTAACACTCCTCGTTTTAAATTTTCATTAAGTAAACCAGCAGTAGTTCCACCAATAAACCCAAATAAAAAATAGAAAAGAAAAGATATAAGACTAAAGGAAAAGGTGAACGCAATGGGAAAATTAACAGATATTATTTCATATAAAATTGCTGAGCTAAAAATACCAAGTAAAAGATTCTTATCAAGAGATCTTATATACACACCATATAGAAGTAAGATAATAAAAACAATACAAATCGGAATAATAAGAAGAAAATCTAAGGATAATGTTGTCATTTTTTTTTTTAATTATTGTGAGATTTGCTATCCTTATATATGTTTCAATTTATATTCTTGTCATTTACTAAATTAAATGGGTCTAATCTCTTACAACTAAATAAATAATACATCCAATACACCCTGTTAAGAGAACGATCAATAACCAAACCGCAGCATTCATATCTCTTTTTTTGGCATCTCGATAAACCCATATCGCTAAAAGTAGACCAATCACAAAAAACAGGATCACTAAGACTATAATGGTTAGGAAAATTGGACCTAATAAAGTAAAGGATTGACTAATCATTTTTTTTCTTTTTATATCTATTTATTTAGCTTGCTTTTTATTTTTCCATATGATTTTTGAAAAAATATAAAAGATTATTATACTCCTTTGAATTTTGTATAAAATCACTAATATTTAAATTTATATTATAAATTTTGAATTTAAAAAAGGGATAACTACCAGAATAGCCTCAGAATTTAACACCCCACTTAGCTTAGAGAATAATATTATCATTGGAAATACGGTGAATACGGAAATATTTGAAGAAGAATTACCGTTTGAAAACTGACTTTGTAATTTCATCAGAAGACTGGATTGGGTTATATCATAAATTTGTCGGAGTCCTTCTCTTTATTTTCGAATATTTTTATATCTTTTGCTGTGGAAAAACCAAAATCGTTTTATGATTGGGAGCAAGGATTCAAGGTGAAATCTCCTTCTCATACAAAAAAGGTGAAAGAGAAAAAACTGAATTCTCTAGGGATTGATACTTCTGAGTTTAATAGATTTATTCGATGTTTTATGAAGAAGAATAAAAATATTCTGTTACAACAAAACTTACATTCTTGGTTAATTTTTGTGTTTTTATTATATGATATGGTGCAGATAAAGCAGGGGTTAATTCTCCTGTAAATGTAGATGAAGGACTAGACTCAGTGACATAAACGTTATAATTGGTGGGTGTCTCACCGACCCTAGTAATTATGATATGATATCCTCCTGTCACACGACCCCCAAGATACACAGCAATTATTGTATTTGTAGTAAAATTAATAACAGGTATCGTGCTTTGTGAGGAAAATGTACTATTCCAGACTTGTTCCCATACAATTGGAGTGTTTATAATAAAATAATTGTGTTCATTATAATCACCATAATACCCTTTTGATAGTGATTCAAAGTCAATATTTTTATCACTATCAGTATTAATACTAAAGGTAATAATTTTAAAGGTAATAATTGGAATTATTACAGAACATCCAATTATCCCTACAAAAATAAAAAGAAGTTTCATTCTTGATTTCATTATTTGATGTAATGTTGCTCAATCTTATAAATTTATATGAAATGTGTAATTTATTAGTCTGGATTCTTTCCAGAGCATTTTTTACACTTTTATATTTCCTTCTCATGATATTATTAAAGTAAAACCGGGAAATTTATATAGACTTCTACATCTTCTCTAGATTTACATTTCATACAAAACATTCTTTTTCAAGTGAAATATATTTGGGAAGATTAAAACTCTAGAATATAGATGTGATACTTACAAGGTTTTTGCTGTGAAATTCAATATCATCAAAATCCCGAAGAGAGAAATTTTTATCGCTTTTAAAGATATAACCGGAAGAAAAGAAATCAAATATCAGTATCTTTTTCAACATTATTCTTAATGTTCAATCGCAATGTGGTATGTATTTTTTTAGGCCATCAATAATTTTTGTTTTTAATGATGTATTTGATTTCAAAAGAGAAAAAATTAAATTTTTATATCCTTCTGGTGTTTGTCCGAAGACTCTAGCAATATTTGAATATAATCCTTTTGAATTATAATATTTTAAACAATTTCTTATATCTTGATTAGTTAATATGTCATTATATAATCTCTCAGCTTTTTCAAATTCTTCTTCAGCGTTAATTCCGTTAATATGGTTTTCAAAATCTGTACAAAATGATGTTTTTTCCATTTCTTTACTTGCAAATTGTTCTAACTTGTTCCTTAAGTGATATCGTGCCTTATTCCTTGTTTGCGCACCAATTTCTTTTTTTAACCTTTGAGTAAAAATAGTATTCTTGATCTTGGGTAGTATAGAACTATATTCCTGTTTTTGGTTTACAGCTATAACTTCCATTATTTCTGGGACGCAGAATAGATTTTCGATTTCTGCTACTTCTAAAGCTTTAATACCGAATTCTTCGATACTCTCAAGGTAGGCTTGAGTGTGATAATCTCTATCAATAATACCTAATGGTTTTAAATAGTGAAGGCTGGAATTATTGGCAAAAGATTTGGTTGCTTCAACGACTTTTGAAGAACTTTCACAGGGTATTATTTTGTGATAAGGAAAAACATGTGTGTATAATTCAATGTCAATACTGTTATTACTATCACCTTCAACAAATAAAATTTCTTTTCTATTACCTAAAACACTAATCAATAAATCTTCAGGGAGTTCTTCATAATCTTTAATTTCTTCATATTTCCACTTCATGGTACTTTCTGACAATTCAAATTCTTGCATCCAGTATAAATGATCTTTCGGATGTTTTACAGCAAATTCTAAATCATGAGTAATATAAAAAAATATACATGATGACTTTTCTTCTTCTAGTGTTTTCCAAACAGTACTTTTGATTGCTTGATGAAAATGAGTATTTGGTTCACTCACTATAATGATAGAATCGTTTGGAATTGAAAGAATTTTAGCTACAAGAAATAGAGCATTTCTCTCCCCATCACTCATCTGATCTACAGGAACGGTTGAAGGATTTTCAGCAAGGATATTATAATCCTCAATTTTAATTGAAATATATGGAAAGAGAGAATTCCATATCCTTACTAACTTTTTATTATTAGTTTCTCTAGGCTTCTGAATTTCTTCTTTTTTATTCGAGTCTATTTTCTCAATTATTTCTTCTTGATATTTATTCAGAAATTTAATATCTTCAGCTAAAAGTATCGCCATAGATTCTTGGAATCCTGAGCTGGGTCTATTTGGTGATTTCGTGTCTTGATTTCTCTGCAATAATTTTTGCTTAGCTCTTTTTAATGATAAGGGATTAATTGATCCTTGTAATGTTAGTTCTTTAGTTGCGTGAATATAATGTAATCTTTCTCCAATATATTCTCGTAATTCCCTGTTATTTAGTTCAGGTAAATTAGTTGACATCTCAAAAACTTTTTGACTAAATAAATTTTCCATATTTAAAATCATCCATTCTGCTAATTTTGATTTCCCTGTTCCATTTTTACCAACTAATATTGTTTTTCCATTTATTTTTTCGATGACTGAAGTATCTCTATTTGTACCCTTCTGCACTGAGACGTCAGATCTCGGTAATAAAATATTTAAATCTCGATTCATTATGATTCATACTGATTAATTAGGATTTTTACTATAAAAGGGAGTGTTCAATCACTTAAAACTTAAGCTAGTTTTTCTATAAATCTCACACTATTGAGCGATAGATTTAGTATATCTTTTGGAGATTAATTACATATATTGGACTTTTGATTTCAATTATTAAATCCCGGGTAATCATCCTGAAATTCTAATGAAGTAAACAATAAAAAAATCAGATTTTTAACTTGAGTTAAATAGGAAAAATAAAATCTTTATGTCGGATTTCTGGATTAAATTTTACCCAAATTTAAAAAATTGTCGAATTTCAAGTACTGAAATTTACTTCAATATGATAATAATAAATCAATTATTAAATCAGAGCATCCCTATGATTGCTGGGAAACCGCTTATGATTATGCAGAAAACTGGTATATTAGTTGCTATAAAAGATGGGTTGATGTTATGACATAGAATAGAAATCTTAACCCTCTATTTCTATTAATAACAATAATAATTAACTATTATCGTTACCTAAAGAAAGTATATTAAACTCTAAGTTTGAAGTAATCAAACATGTCAGCCAAAGAACCGAAATATCTAAAGTTTTTCCAGAAATCAAAAAATTGGAAAATAAGATTTCAAAATATTGAATTTCATATATTAGGTAAAGTGATGATAGAAAGAATAGGAAAAAATTACGAACTAAATCAAGTATTGTTTAAGGAGTTTCCCTTTGCTGATAATTGCTCTGAAATTCTTGATTATATGTCATACGACCGGATTGGAAAAATTCATAACTTCATAATAGGAGAGGAGAAATATATCGGTTTAGAAAATGCTGAAAATAGAGACATCAAAAAATTCATATGTTGGGTTTTTAAAGCAGGTAATACTAATTTTATTTCAGATTAAGAACATTTTCAAATCAGTCAGAAATCCCGACACAAGGACGGTAAAGAGTATAGATGATGTTTATTTATCAGGTTTGTGTTTTGCAGGCTGAATAGAACTGTTTCGGGAAGTTTACTAATCTACTTTATGCCTTGAAGCTCTTCTTTTTTCCATTATATATTTTATTTTTTGATTCTTAATACACTTTGCATAAAAATTAATTGGCTGAGGAATAGTATGTAGATTATTGACAAATTCATTTTCACTGAAAATAAGTTCTAATTCATTTACATGGCTCTCCGGAAACTTTAAAATCTTATAGAACAGGTTAATAAATTGTCGTTTGTAGTAAAAAAACATTTTACTTAGTGTAAGAAATTGTTCTTTAGTCTTCAAATAATTTATTTTTCCAATAAAATAATTAGATATTTCAATAATCTCTTGCAGATCAAACTCAGGTTGATACTTAATCAAAGAATCATTAAGATCGTCATATTCAAAATAATTATAATAGATATCTCCATTTTCTTTAGCCAAATCGTTAGATAAAAGACTTAGAATTAAGCTTTTTACAATGCTTTCATTATCTTTTGCTTCTTCTTCTATAATTTCTTTTATTAAAGTCCTTACTTGTTGAATATTAATGAAATTTTTAGAAGTGAACAAAACATTCAGTAATTCTTCATTAGGAACTTCTTTTCTTAATTCAATAATTTTTTCTATTAATAGATCTCCATCTATAGAACTTAATAAAACTGGTTTATTGATCTTAAATAAAGTTATGACGATCCCCTGAAGATCTTTAGCTTCTTTAATCCCCATATTTGTTGTCTGTAATTGTGCTTCAAATTGTTCTTTCATTGCTGTAATATCCTCAAATCTTTCTCTTTCAATTTCTTCTTCAGTTCGCCCATTCTCTTTTCTTAAAGAATCTCCTATACATATTGTACAATAATTTGTCGAGAAAACATCTATAAACTCAAGATCCTTACGTATTGCACTGGAAGGTCTTTTGTGTTGTAAAATCCAGTCTCTGTTATAATCTGTTATTAGATGTCGTACTTTACGATGTCCATTTGTACATGAACCTTCTAATTCAACTATCTCTTTGCTGAAAATCATTCGATAAGAGGGGTGGACAGGTAGAACTAATCCAAACTCTCCTAGATCATACTTACTATATAAATTTTTGCATATAATCTGTCGGCCATCAACTTCACCATATGAAGGATATATGAAATCATTAAAATTTGCTAAATATATCATAAAAAGAGAAAAAATCAATAAAGAAATAATATCTAATTTTTGTTTTTCTTCTTTACTCAATTTACTTAAGATATTTATCTTTGAAAAAGAAAAATTCTGCCTAATTACATAATATGGTTCAGAAGATAATTCCTCATGGGTTATTTGTTGAACATAATATTTGATAAATTTTGAAATATCCTCAGGATTTAAAAAATCTATGAATTCATTTTTTCGTATTCTATTTAGAAACTTGTCTGTTATGAGGATATTCATATATTTAAAGAAGGTATGAATCTTCGAATAGAATTCTTTAACTAGTTCATTTCCAAAAATCTTAAATCCAATTTTTTCTAATTTTTCTTTACCAGATGAGGGTTCCATTGATTCAAAAACTATTGTCTGGGTAAAAATTTCCCATATTTCCCCAATTTGAACATCCTTGACATCAATGGATATAATTGATTCTTTGATAATAGCATCAGGATCATCGTTCAAATTAAAGAAAAAAGGAGCGACAATTTCTAATGTAGGATATAAAGAGGATATCTTATCGATGCATTTCATAAACGATGATACATAGATATATCCCAATGAAATTTCAGGTTCTTTCTTGTTTAAAAAATCCAAGAAGCTATTTATTATAATTAAATAATTCAATCTCTCTGGAATTATGGCTTCACATGCTTTTAGAAAAAAATCTATTTGGGCCAATTCAAATCCAAATTCACCGATAAATATATATTTATTTTCTAACAAATTCTGATCAGATAAACGATTAAACAGTGAAATTATTCCATCTTTATATAAATGTTTATACCCTGTTGGATGTTTATCAATCGACCCAATATGTATGACTAAGATATCACAGTTGCCATAAAATGAGCAATATTCATCAATATATTTCTCAGATCCATCGGTATCACTCATAAAACCAATTACATGTACTTTTTTGATATATTTATCTATTAATTTAAATTTTAATCCAATTGAATTATTAGCACCTCCTATTTCTTTATGATACGCCGCATTAACTTCAACATTTACCATAATCTTAGGATTATCCTTTTTGAAATCTAATTTAATGACCATACCAGGTTTCAGTTCAATAAAATCAGTGTATTCTTTGCTGTATATTTTAAATTGGTCAAATGCAGTAGAATTCATATAAACTGTTATAGGATTATTCTTACTAGTAATTCTAGTAATAATCTTAACTAAACTCTCAAAATGGTCTGGATGGAAATGAGTTATAAAAACATGTCTAATAAGTCTGATATCCAATTGATTTTTTTTTATCTCCTCTATAGTATTAAATCCTGGATCAATTATAATTATCTCATCATTAATATTAAAGAAATAACAGCCTCCTTCAACCTCTAATGATGAAGGATACCATGAATTCCATTGTCGAGACAATACTAAGAAATTCTCATTATCAGGAAAATTTTGAATAATTTCAGAATCCTTAACGATTCTTTTTATTAATTTCTCACGTAACTTAGATCTTTGTTCTAGTTCCTTTAGCTCTTCGTTAAAATTACTCATAATTAACACTTCATATTGAAAATTATAAAATTTAATATCTAATTACCAATAAACAAACCATTAAAGGTTCAAATTTTCAAGATTTAATAAATATAAAATTTATGTCTTAATAATTAATATTACAGTCAATAAAATACTTAATAATTAAAATTTTAACTAAATTTCACATTCTTGAGTTTAAGCTTTCTTTGCTTTTTTTAAGCCAAAATTTTTTCAAAGAATTATCTGATTTTACACAGCACCATAATAATACCCATCAAAATCTCTTTCTTCTTTATCTTTTGCTTCATTAAGACACACTCTCTCCAAGGACGACAATAATTCCCATTCATAATTACTATGTCCCCTAAATAAAAAATACGCAATACACTGATTTAAGGTCAATCTTAATAAGTGAAACTCTTCTGGATCATTTAAAGTTAATTCTAATAATGGATATTCATATTCTTGGCTCATCATTAAATGATAATACTTTACCGAAAATAAATTTTTTTTATCTGGATCATTTAAAAGATTTTCAAAAGCAAATTGAAGGTGCAGCTTTTTACCAAAATTAAGAAAAGTGGATTTATGAACAATTTTATTTATTGACTAAATAACACTTCTTTATCATCAGTTCAACACTTATTATTAAATTTTTAATCTCATTATTTTAAATAGCTAAATTGCATTATAAATCATAAAATTATGTAATTATTATTTCCATAAAGTAGTGTAATTTACAAAACCTAGAATAATTTTTGATAAAATGAAAAATAAATTAAGCATAAAAAAAAGGGTGCTTACTTATGTATAATGCAAATAATGAACTCTATCTATTCCCAAGTGCTTTCAAGAAATCTGTGATACAAAAAATATTGGAATTAGTCAAAAACAATTAAAAATTTAATAAAAAATTGATAAAACATTATTTATGAAGAAAGAATATAAATTTAAAGTTGAACACTGCATAAAGTCAGGAGAACTTTGTACTTTATGTAAGAATTTATTACAAAAGGGACATAAATTTATCGAAATCAAAGAAGATCTTAAAGAGGGGGATATAATTATTAGAGAAGCGGGGAAATATCATTTTCAATGTATTGCTAAGCGGAATTACTTTATTGCGTTCTTAGACATTTTAGGATTTACACAATTTACCCAAAATTCCACTTTGGATGAAGTATATAATGAAATTCAAAACATGTTCGCAGCTGCTCGTGCTTCGAGAGTTGAAGGTAATGTTAGAATTGGGAATTCTAATAATCCAATTACACTCTCTAATTTAATGTATCTCACAATCAGCGATTCTATTATCGTTTTTCAAGAAGTAATTCAATTAGTTGATATCGAGGAAGAATTTAAATGGAAAGAGGAATCCTTTGGAGAGTTTATTCTTGGATTAGAAGAATTATATAAAGAAGCATTTAAACGGAAAATATTTCTTCGAGGGGGAATTTCTTATGGTGAAGCTATTATATCTTTAGATTCAGAAAATAAAGAAAATATTATTCTTGGAAACACCTATATTGAAGCTGTAAAGATGGAAAAAGTTCAATCATGGATGGGTCTTGCTTTTCACCCCTCTATGGGTGAATATTTAAATAAGACTAGCTATAAGTCAATTTTAGTTGAATATGATATTCCTGTAAAGAAAGAATATGTAAATTTAGGAATACCTAACTTCACAATTGGATGGGTAGATTCAAGTAACGCACAAGATAGAGATATATTTAAGGGATGGGTAACTGAAAATGATAGACAAAATGAAATCAAAATTAATACATTAAAATTCTTTAAAGATTGTATTAAACGTGAATCAAGAGCACTTAATATTGGTGTAGATTTAGAACAAGTATAAAGTTTGTAGCAATTAAAGAAATAATTTATTTTAGTCAAAACAAAAATTTTTTTGTGATTAATATTCCTGTTAGCGGTGTAGATAATTATAAAGGAGTCTCCTATCAAGCTTACGTCGCGATAGA
>LAZR01002265.1_pt1 | contig 11312 bp, 15 predicted proteins | sample 329461 | NCBI WGS metagenome assembly LAZR01 (sample SAMN03002196, study PRJNA259156) | marine sediment metagenome | biome: sea floor; feature: Hydrothermal impacted sediments; material: marine sediment; isolation source: Loki non-amplified sample from Loki's castle hydrothermal vent sediment ...
CTTCCGGACTGAGATCAGGATCTCCGGGGGTACCACCTCGACGTCGAGGTTCTTCTGGATGTTCCTAAGTCGGCCCAGGTTGATTCTCTTGTCGCCTATGGCCTTCACTAGCTTGTCTCTGATGATCGAAATGTTCGGCTTGAGGTATCCCCTTCTCCCTAGGCTGTTCAAGTCTTGAAGCAGCTCGTTGGGAGACATCATCTTGATGAGCTCCGTCATGATCTCCGGGGTTCTCCCTGGGATAGCGCTGATGGCCACCCGCGGAGGCACCCCTGAACCCTTCAATATTGCAACGACTTCCTCGGCGGTCTTGGCCTCCGCCAGACGCTTGAAGACGCTTCTGATCACTGGGTTCGGGTGGAAGAGCTCCTGCCCGATAAGTTGCAGCTCGGCGCTGTCGCTATTCGTGGTAGGAATGTGGAGGCGCTTCACCAGCCTCTTGAGCAGGCGTGCCTGCCGGAGAATCGCGTACCTAAGGGCTCTCTCGTCCATAGAGGCCAGGTAGTGGATCACCGCTGATCGCAAGGTCCTAGGGTTCTTCGTCATAACAACCTGTTGCATCAGGTAGAAGGGCAACGCCTGTAGGAGGGCCCACCCTGCGCCTCTCAGCTCAGGCTGCTCGGCCTCGAACAGGGCCCGCACGAATGTGACCTTGTGGTCCCGCACGGTACCCTCGGTCATGTACCAAGAAGCAAGCTTGGTATAGAAAAGGGGATTCTCATCCCTGAATTTTCTGTGTATCTCAAGTGCGCCATCGATATCCCCATGAGGCACACGAATAAGTTCGCTCCATATTTGAAGCTCTCTTTCACTCAATGGTTTCCATTCCTTGTGGGCATCCTCTCTTCAGAACTGTGCGAAGAGTGAAGGCGCTTCAGAGACTCAGGCTTTCGCCCAAGCCACCTTTTGGAGACAGGTTATGTCTTTTTCTGTATGCGCCTTCTAGGTCGCACCGACCCTAAAGAACCGCCTGGATATAAATACTTTTTCCATAAAATGGGAATAGCCGACACGAAGGTTTCCCAAAGCTTATTACCGTGGTAGATGCCTCACCCTTCGGTGCGACTCGATGGGAGCGTACAGATATTCCGCTGTTGACGGAGAGGTCGTTGGTTCAAATCCAACCGTCCCCACTAATCGAGGGGACGTGGCTCAGTCTGGCAGAGCTCTAGTCTAAAAGCTCCCTTCACCTTCGCACAATTTCGATGGGCCCCGAAAAGAAGTGTACCCCCACGTCTTAGGGGCCCATCACCGAGCTCGGGCACGCGGGGTCTAAGGTTTGAAGTGGCTGGACAACTGGTTTAACAAGAAGCTCTATAAAGGGTTAGATTATTGGCTCAAAGATCGTGAGGAAATACTAGCGAATGACGCTAATAACATAGATATTCTTGATAAGAAAATTAAATCATTAACCGATACGATATCAGAGATTGAACACATTACCTTGAAAGTTCCTGTTGAAGAATATCTTTTAAACTCGGAAAGGTTTCAGGGGGCAATGAAATCAGCTAAAAATCGTGCTCTACAAAATTGGGGCGTGCCTGAGTCTTTCCTACTGGAACCGTCGCTTTCTAGTTTACGTGGAACAGTCACAAAGAAAACCCCTTTCGAGTGTATCATTAACGAAAGAATGATGATTGTAATGGCGGGATTGAAGGTGAGGTATAACAGGAAAGACCAAGCACTATATAGAATGACAATTGCAGATCGACATTGGAGACCGTTTGTAGTAGGTCCAGAAACCCAGCAAATAATCTTTCCACTGCCCCACCTCCTAGATGAGGACACCCGGTATTCGATAAGAAAACTAGAAGGGTTGGGAACACTGACGTTTAATGTGATAGGTGAAGTAATAACCACAAAAGGGAGATTCGGCGCACCAGAAATTAAATGCCCATAGCGGGTTTAAACCATATTATGTTGAACATGAATGTCAACATACTTGTTAACAACTATGTTGAACATAATTAACCCAAGATGCGCGCGCCAATCGGGTTTAACCTCATTTAAGACAATGGTTATACCACATGGAACCTAACAGCACTCGGCAAAGAGGAGTCAAAACAACTAAAGGTAGGTCATCAAGGGGGGTGATAATGCTGAAAATGGGACCCTTCCACCCTGATTATCAGGAATACGGCCAATGAAGATTAACTGAGGCAGATCATTGATGCGGGGTTGAGAAGTTAGGAATCTCGGCAGGCTCATGAGGACCGCGAGTTAAGGCATTGCGGCGGAGTGATCGAATTCCCGATCGGTGACTGGTGAGGGTCATTGCCTGAGGGGGTAACCGCATAAGAACCCTCTCCTCCCCGTCCTGGGAACCCTGTAGTTCGGTAGTTCAAATCTACCCCCCGCAACCATTATCTAATGCAGTTTTACACTAGCCCCATCGACTTAGCTAGAGCCAATAGACTGAACATTATGGACGCCATACTGGCATTAAGGGCGGCATCTGCCTGATTCTGCCTCGCCAGATGTTGACTATATACTCCAGAGCTTATGCCAAGCACCGAAAGCAAAATCGACATGGTCGGATTGTATTCCTCTGGCATGGCTATAGATGCACCAGTAGCGGCCGCGGTCGCAATTATTAACGGCTCATATATTGACATCGATTAATCTTTTAATAATCGTCAGTTAGATATTTGTTTATTGAATTAATTTGAGGGCAACGGTCGTCATTCCCGCTCTTAATGAGGAAGAGTTCATAGAGGCTTGTCTCAGGTCCCTGAGGGCCCAGACGATGCCTTCGGCAGAGATAATTGTCGTGGATAATGGGAGCACGGATAGGACCGTCGAGATAGCCAGGAAATATGCTGATAAGGTCTTGATACTTCCTGGTCTCTCGCTGTGGGAGATGAAGCAGAGGGGTGTTGAGGCCGCTCAGTCACCGATAGTCGTTACCACGGATGCTGATACCGTGGCCCCTCCCGATTGGCTTGAAAAGTTATTGAGGCATTTCTCCGATCCAAATGTAGTCGCTGTGGGGGGCCCAGTCAGGGCTCTTGAGCCAAGCACAGTCTCTGATCTTTACACGAAGGGTCTGAGCGCTATCGCCCAGGCGGGTCTACTCTACGATGCAAATATGGCCTTCAGAAGAGATGTAATGCTTAGGTCTGGGGGATATGCGCGTCTTAAGAGAGGTTGGGACTGGGAGCTGTCTGCTAGGCTAAGTAGATATGGGCGCGTGGTTTATGACCCTGAGGCATATGTCATCACCGACGTGCCCTTCAGCCGCCAACTAGAGTTTGCGAATATCGCTTGGAACGCGGGATTACTCAGCATCGGGATCGCAACAAATAATCCAATGTCTACTGGCGTCGGCACCGGATACTTCCTAGCCACCCTAGGAACCGCCATCGACCAGGTTCCAGATGACATCCATCACAGTCAGCTTGCCGTAGCTGGTCTGGCGCTTACAACAGTTTTCAGGGGAGCCCTGTCTGAGAAGACATATAGATTTCTAATGGGAGTTTGCATGGGAGTGCTTGGGCACCACTTTTTTACCGAAGATATTCTCGATCCAGTCTGGATCCGGATCACTGGGTCTCTCTTTCTGGGGGTAACTCTATTATTGGCTTCAACATAGGTTTGATTGAAAATGTCAGTTCTTATGCTAGATAAGGACCAGAGTTTCGCAATGCAGGCGAACGTAATTAGCCCGGGTTATCAGAGTATCGTATTGCGGGGCTACATTACAGAGCGTCGGCCTGATGGCACATACGTTGCGCCCTTGCTTCCTCAGCTATTCTTCGGGGCAGATGGCAGCCAGCTCACGACGTGGAGGCAGTATATCTCTGGAACTGGCGCCCAGACGATCCTGTCTAGGTCTGCGGGGTCGCCGATGGTGCCCCGGGAGGAACTGTTCTGGAAGAAGATAAGTGACTTTAAGAGGGAACCGGCCAAGGTTGAAGTGGCTCCATTAGAGATTCCCCTTCAATTAACGAAGGCAATATTGGCATTTATAGGGGGAACCGTTCTAATTATATTGTCAAGGAGGAGATAGCGATGTCACTGGTCTCAGTATATGAAACCCCGTGGGGCTACGGTGAAGAAACGGTTTTAGCCGTTTCTCCTCTTGTAGCTAAGGCAGTTATAGAAGAGCTCACGTTTCCTTCAAGCGCAGAGATAGATGTACAATCTAACTGGAGCCTCGTAGTCCATAACATCGGTACTGAGGGCAGATTCGCGGTTATCATTGTGAACGCGTCGGGCAACCCGGGTGACATAAAGGTAACCTGGGAAGGCAGAGAGTGGATTCTTCCTCCCACAAACCGGGGGCTCAGGATTTTCTCCTCATCCCCCGAGCCGAATTGCATGAGGATCCGGGCAAATGGGCAGATAGCCTTCACAGTGGAGGGCTCCTATAATATCAGGGTCCTAGCGCAGCATGAGGGACTCCCTGATGTGTGGCTCTCAGATGAAGAGCGAATAATAACGGTTAACGTAGCAGGGGTGACGCCCCCCGAGTGGCCAGTTCAAATACCTCTCCCATTCAGCGGAAGATTGGCTCCTGGCGCGTTTCTAGAGGCAGAGAAATCAACGCCAATCAAAGACGTTGATCTAACAAAGCTGCTCGGAGGAAGGGTCGATTATACCCTCACCTATGAGAGTGGAAAACTGCTGACAGGCATAACGCTGTATATCTACTGGAATGAGGAATTAATGGCCACAGAGGCTTTTCTGATCGGTCAAGTAGGTAAAATCATCTCGGGTTCATTCGACTTGGGGACTGCTAGAATAAAAGCTACGAACAGCCTTAGAGTAAGAATGAGCCAGGCCCCCCTCGGATACAATGTCGCCAGTTTCAATATCCCCACCATATTAGGATTCAGCGAGGAACCGGCCCAGCCGCCTAGCGGAGAAGAGTGGTGGAATGTGTTTTTCGACTGGCTGGATTCAAATAAGTACTGGATGGCCCTTGGAGTGGTCGGTGTAAGTGCTTTATTAATATACAAGCCTGGTCCCCCTATTCCCCCTATCGTAATAGTACAGCCTCCACGGCAAAGAGGGGGAAAGTGAGATGCCTCAAATCTCTGGGGTAGTCGTTGAACGATTTACTCGGCGACCCGTCCGAGGAGTCACAATTAGGATCGGGAACTTTGTCGCTCTTACAGATGCTATGGGACGCTTCAGTATCGAGGCCCCGCTTGGACAGGTTCAGATCAGCCTGACCCATAGAGATTTTCACCCCTATGCCCGGTCCCTGAACGTCGTGAGGGCAGCTGATATCGGTGCAATAGGTATGAGCTCGAAGGTGGTCGCGCTGTGAATATTCTCCAGTTGAGAAGGGAGCTGGAGCCCCAACTTCTGAGAAGACCGGGAGTTACAGGCGTCAGCAATATCGGGAATACACTCAGAATATATGTCGAAGGAACAGAGGCATTCCCATCGAAGATAAATAACTTTCCAGTCGAAGTCTTCAAAACTGGTCCAATAAAGGCTCTCAGTCAACTATACCAATATCAAGCGCCAGAAGCCCTCTCCGGGGCCCCGTGGATAGTACCCAAAGTCTCAGTGGACCCCCTCAGAACCGGAATATACCGCCCTGTGCCAGGAGGGGCGTCGATTGGGCATCCATCGATTACCGCGGGAACTCATGGAGTGTCCCTCAGGTTTCTAGGTATTCCCCTCGGCCTTAGCAACAACCACGTACTCGCGGCTGGGTCCACTCTTCAGGTTCCTAGGGCTAACATAGGAGATCCGATCTATCAGCCTGGCCCCTATGATGGTGGGACTCTCGCGGATGCGGTGGGGACGCTGTCCTGGTATAAGCCAATAGATACGGGAGGGCCGAATCTAGTGGACGCAGCAACTTGGGATCCGTACTCCACTGATCTTATGAGCGACGAGATACTGGGGATAGGGGTTCCGAAGGCCCTAGGCACGGTGCAGGTGGGGGATATAGTTCAGAAATCGGGGCGGACAAGCGGATTACTATCAGCTGAAGTCGTCGACGTGAATGCCACCGTGAGTGTCAACTATGGAGATTTTTCAGCCGATTTCCATAACCAGATTATCACTGATCTGATCGGTGAACCCGGGGACAGCGGCTCAGCCTTACTCGACACGGTGGGCCCCAACCTCGTGGGACTCCTCTTCGCCGGATCTAAATACGTTACAATTCACAACCACATAGGGAACGTATTATCTGCTATGGGAGTCACGCCGCCCACTCAAGCCGGCGTACCTGTTACCTTGCCACTTTTACTGAGTAATGCCCTATTGCTGTTGGGCCTTATCTAACCATAAACTCTTTTTATGCCTGAAAACAATTAGTAAATGAGTCAATTAGATGGTGCAATTCAATCTTCAGCCATCCACCTCTCCCGTAAGAACGCTGATAGTTGAGACGATAGTAGTTGTCGCAACAAGCCTGACCCTTACACTGACGCCTTCATCTGCCCCGCCGGGTGCTATAATCACATATTCTGGTAAGCTCACTAGGGCAGATGGGCTGGCTACGGGCGTCCAGCCGATAAAACTCAGGGATGATATGAGTGGGGCCATAATCGCCACCACCAGCACGGATGCCAGCGGAAACTATAGCGCGACATTCACAGCGCCACCAACAGATGGATCCTATTATTACTTCACACAGTTCGACGGGGCTGTGATGGGGACTGCGTTTCTCGCACCCTCGTCTTCTCTCGTGCGTGAGACAACGGTTGGGATACCCTACTTGCAGATTGGGGGACCACTCCTTGTAGGGCTACTCACCGTATTCATATCAATGCGGAAGTAGACGGGAAGTAGATGGCCAGTGTCACCGTTAACGAGCTAGCTCTGAAGCAGCGCGTGCTCGAAAAATGAGGGTAATATCTATGGCATCTAATTCAGATATTAGGATTCAAACACTCACAATCATTGGCACGGTTCTCAGCTACAGTATGCCTGACACCGCAGTTGAGGGCGAGGCTTTCAGCGTAACGGGGCAACTCTATAAAGAGGGCAGTGGCGAAGTCATACCAAATGCACGGATAGACATCTACATCGCAGGGGAGTTAATCACATATGATCTCACCAATGCATTGGGGCAGTATGCGTTTAACATAGTGATCACCGAGGATGGGGAATATGATATCCTCATCAGCTACGCGGGCGGCACCTGTACCTCAGGCTGTATCACCTCATGCACCTCAGGATGCATCGAAAGTTGCGTCGTAAGCTGTATTGTCTCGTGCACCGTGGGCTGCGTAGCATCATGTATAGCAAGCTGCACTAGAAGCTGTATAGCGTCATGCACCGCACCGTGTACAGCCAGCTGTACCGCGAGCTGTATTGCAAGCTGCGTCGTAAGCTGTACGGTAGGATGCATCTCGGGCTGCATAGCATCATGCATTGTGAGTTGCGTAGTAGGCTGCATAGAGAGCTTTACATGATCCACTCCAGAGCCTCCCTTGTCTCTTATTTTCGGAGCCAGATCAAAGAAAACTTCCCCGTGACAGACAGGGATATCCTTCTCTTCGCAGGGGTTCAGCACAAGCCTTGGCCTAGGAAGGATATAGATGCCTTGGTTATCCTGCAAGATTTACAGTGGATAGATGACCACCCTCCGGGACTTTTTCAGAAATTGATATGGGAAGTCGGGGAAACTGTGTGGTATCTCACAAATAGAAAAGTAGCTGGTGATCTATGGGTTTACGTTCCTCAGAGAAAGCAATTATGGCATAAGGGATACCACTTGGATGGCTACGCTAAAGATGTATTCTATATGACTGAGGAAAAATTTCCGGGATGCAATCCCCTACTCCCTAAGTTTATCTTCAAACACAATGAAGATATTTTAAAAGCGAGAAGAATCTATCCCTATTCAGATGACAACCCTGTACCTCACCGGAAAATGCAGGGTTAAATGTGAGTACTGCTACGCATGGAAACGGCTTGGATATGATATGCCTCCAGACGTACTGGAGGCGGCTTGCATCTACATCAACAAGATTAAGTCACCGCTTGTGAAGTTTTGGGGCGGTGAACCGCTAGAGAATCGAAGCGGCATCAAATACGCGTTGGGGCACGCACGCCCAGAGAAATTCAGCGTCACCACTAATGGGATCTGCCTCGACGAGGACCTATATGAGTGGCTGATGATGCACGGCGTAGAGGTTGCCCTGAGTTGGGATGGCACCGAGGAAAGCCAGAATAAGGGACGAAGTAATACCTATGATGAATTAATAGAGAGGCTTCCAAAATGGAAGAATCTTATAAGCGCTAATGGAGGTCAAATCCTAAAGACCGTAGCAATCCCTGAGCTGCTATACGACGATATTGAGGAGATCTATAATGCAGGCTTCGAGCGGTGTTTCCTTAACTTCTTCAGAGCCTATGGCGTCATGTATACGCAGAGCGATATGGAGGTACTGGAGAAGCAATACCATCGGGTGATAAAGGACTTCCATATGATGCCTGACTTCACCCTTACCGATGTACTTCAATACCAGAATATGTGGAATACCACCCGCAGTAACCTCTATGTACCTCACTGTGGAATCAACGCACAAGGGTTAGCAATAGGACCCGATGGTATGTTGTATCCTTGCGACGACGCAGTAATTATGGGTGAGAACTTTGTTATCGGCAACGTATGGGATGGTGTAGATGTGAAGATGAACATGGAAATCAGACACCAGTTGACCTGTGTCCCTGATCGTTGCTCTGGATGCGATTTAAAGTGCTACCCATGTCCCGTCTGCAGCTGGATTAATAGGGATGAACTTGCAGCAGATCCAGGGGACCTATTCTGTGAATTACGGCGGATGCAGTTTAGGGTGGTGAACCAGTATAGGATGCCAGTACGGGGGCACGGCCTCACGGTTACGCCTTCAAGGCTGATTGCATAAAGTCTATAATTGTCTTTTATGGTTTTTATATTAGAATTATTATGTCGCTTGCGCCTACCAGCGTTTCTACGAGCATTACGATTACCCCGCAAATTATAGTAGTCGAGACCTCGATCACTTTAAGCCTGTCCCCCTCGAGAGTCGATCCCAATGAGATATTCACATGGGTGGGAAAACTGAGTCGAGCCGATGGTCAGAGCCCCGGGGTACAGACTATCTGGCTTCTCATTAACGGAACAGTGGTAGGTTCAACCACCTGCGATAGCGCTGGAAACTTCAGCGCTACGAAAAGTGCGCCAGCATCCGAGGGATCTTACAGCTACAAGTCCTATTTCGGAGGGGCAACTCTGACGCTGGGAAGATTGGAGGCCTCTATGTCCCCAGAGGCTAGGCTATGGTGAGAATAGCGAGGCTACTAGCAGGGTAATTCCCGTGACGAGGGCTGCGGCAATATTAAGCACATAGTTAACCCCAACCGCTATGCTCCTAGGAGACGAAGATGAGGGGCTTAGTGAATACATGGCTAAGGCGGCTCCGGCGAACTCAGAAGCATAGTAATAGGTTCCTGCTGTCATGGGCGCAGTGAAAGATCCGCTGTAGTTTCCATCGCTGTCGGTTGAAACCGTGGCCATCAGGATTCCCTGCACATCGTCTATGACTGTGATTGTCCGTATGCCCGGGGGCTCTGCATCTGCCCGCGTTAGCTGGCCTGAGAAGTTCACCGTTTCGCCTAGCTCTACGGAAGTTGGAATCAGGGTGAGTGTTAGATTGGTCCCAATGGTTAGGAGAACTTTTAGCGTGTATGGACCGCGGGTATCCGTAACGGTTGTGTCCTTACCTGTTTGAGCATATATGATAATGTCGTTGTCTGGCATGTTGAAGTATAAGCTGAGGGTCCCCGTCTCACCTGCCGCCACGCTTATGATAGTGGAGGCCAGCACGGTGCCCACGCTATTGACAATACGTAGAAAGATATTGCCATCCCCACCGTCATTTCGGTATGAAACGTCTGTTTTACACGAAGCCCCCTGGGCTTTAGGGCTGCTAGGCCAGATTACCCCGGTGATCACTGTGTCGGGAGCTGCAAGCGTGACGACCAAGCTCTGAGGCGTGGAAGATGAACGGTTGATCTCATACATTGGCATATACTTTCACCCGTGGATTCTGGGGAGGATCCATCATCAATTGAATTATCACACCCGTTTTCAAATAGACATTATCCCTTAAAGAATATAACGATACCAGCGAAAAATCGCCTTTCACGCAGAGGTCGACGTCGCTGAGAGCGTGATCCTTACCCGTGGCCATACTCCCCACCAGCCAAGCCTCCGCCAACCCAGTCCCACGGGCCTCTGATAGGAAGAGTTGCAGAGCCCTTCTCCTATCAGACCGGGACCGGGGAGTCCGCCGCTTAGGGACTGGAATATGATTCAGATCCGTTGTCACTCTTGTCCTCTACGCGCGCGAACCTTATTTAAGACAAGCTTATATTCTTCTTCTTCTTTCTATTCTTCGAGTAACAATGCCGAACATCTACATCGAAAGGGAAAGCTACGACAAGATCATACGCATCGGAAAAGACCCAAAGACATTCGTGCTTGACGCTGTGAAGGAGAAACTTGAGAGGGAGAAAGGACAGTGCCAAATCTAGGTAATACAGATCTAATGGAGCTCCACGCCGTCGTCACGCCTGCCGACATCCTCGTCGTGCTGGAGGAGCACCGCGAGCGATACATAGAGACGCTGGGCGACGTCAAGGATATCTATGGGGCTCAGACGGAGCGGTACGCTGAGGCGTACAAGAAATACACGCAGAAGGAAATCGACGGCGATCTGACTGAGGCTGAGAAGAAAGCGAAGCCTCAGGAGCCCCGGATGCCGCCCGACAGGACGAAGACATACGACCGGTACATCGCCCTATACAAGGCGACCCAGGTAGAGACGGTTTACCTCGATGAGCAGCATTTCGCCGAGTTCTTCCTCGACGAGTGGGACTTCATCAGGGCGCACATCAGCCACCTTAGGGTGCTGAGGGCAGGCGGGACGGGAACCTTCCTAAACGCCGACCTGAGCGCCATAGCCGCGGACGCCCTCTCACTGTACAGCTCCTAACCCCCCCTTTTTTATGAGAGGCCAAAGCCGTGAAGTATACAGAGAAAGAACAAAGATTCTTCGAGCAAAGGAGCCTAGAGAATCTGATCATAACCTATCAAAAGGAGCTTCTCCGGATAGTCGGGGGCGATAACGATATCTCACTGCTGCCCAGAGGCGTAAGGCGTCGGATGAGAAAGGACGGGATCCTATCGAAGGCTAGACACACATTTGGAGTAACTCCCAAGGGCAGGAAGATGCTCACCGAAGAGGCGTTATAGATATGCTTCGATGTAGAGATTGTGGCGCCACTAAGGATTACCTAATCGGAAAAGATGGAAAGATTGAATGCTGTATCTGTGGCCAGACGTGGAAAAC
>LAZR01002266.1_pt1 | contig 11310 bp, 6 predicted proteins | sample 329461 | NCBI WGS metagenome assembly LAZR01 (sample SAMN03002196, study PRJNA259156) | marine sediment metagenome | biome: sea floor; feature: Hydrothermal impacted sediments; material: marine sediment; isolation source: Loki non-amplified sample from Loki's castle hydrothermal vent sediment ...
AAAATGAAGTTTGAAAAAGAAGACCTTGATGATAAAATTTATTCTTCAGAGAGAAAACAAATTCACGATAATTTTGAGAAGTTAGTAAAAATTGGTGGAGGTTTTATAGTAGTTGCCCCGGATAACGATTTTTCAATATTAAAATATGGTGCTGGAAACTTTACTCCTTTAATTATAGATTTTGATGACCTTTCCTTTTCTGACATGATCGATTTATTACCTGGAATTTCAGAACCTCAGAGAAGGACACTACAAGTTGCTTGGAAATCATGGAGGAAAAACACGACCCCTCGAAATCCATTAGATTTAATAGATCTTTTAACAACGGGATTTGAAAAAGTGCAATTAAAAGTAAAAGAACAGATAGGTGAAGGGGGAAGAGCAGTGAGTAAAACATCTGCTAGAATAATCGGTTTAAGATTAAGAAACTTTTTTGAAGAAATTCCTATATTTTTTATTCCTGATGTTACACCTCCTCCAATTTCATTGGAAGAGTTAATTGGGAGGAGAACACCAAGGAATATTAAAGATCAAACTGGAAGAATTACCGTTTTAGATTTTCAAAGTATACCAAAAGAAATACTACAAATCTCCACATCAATTATCTTAAAAAAAATATTATCTTCAGCAAAAGAGAAAAAGATTCGAAGTTGTTTTATTGTTGTTGAAGAGGGTCATAACTTCGCCCCAGCAAGGCAGAATATTTCTTCAAAAAGAATTATTTCACAAATTGCAAGTGAGGGAAGAAAATTTGGAGTTGGCTTAGCAATCATATCGCAAAGACCGAGTAGATTGGATCCTGATGTGGTTTCTCAGTGTAATACTTTTATTATTCTCCGTATCAAAAACCCAGATGATCAAAATTTTATAAAAAAGGTCGGTGAATATTTAAGTAGTCAAGATTTAGATGAATTGCCTGGTGTGAGCGTAGGAGAAGCTTTAATCTTTGGCAGAGCAATATTTACCCCAATGTTAACAAAAATAGGACCGAGACACCTTGTCCATGGAGGAAAAACCCCTGATGTTATTTCCATATGGAGAAAACATCCTATAAAAGAAAAAGATGATACATAATAATATAAATCAATTTTCACTAAGCAATCCATGTCCAAGTTAAATAAGAGGGACTTTAGAGAAAGTATTAAACATATAGTTAAAAAGTTTAAAACTAGTTGTAGTAGTTTTCTTCAATTAGATACTTATAAATTTGGAATTCATACTGATTTAATATCTAACCTTATAACTCAAGGGGTTAAATTGGGTTTTAAATGTTATGCTGAAGCCATAAAAACAAGCTATCATGAATATAGACAAAATTCATTAAGTTCAAGAAAAGAGACGGGCTTAACAGATCTAGTAATTATTAATGGCCCCCTTGAAATTTACATTGAAGTAGAGGGACCTAAAGAGGTATATCAACAATTTCATGTTAAAGATGAAATAAATAATTATAAACATTTTTTAACTCAACATTCAGAAGATTTACCTTCAGGTATAATTTTCTTTTATTTATATCAAAATATGAGACAAAAAAGACATAACTATTGGAATACTCTTGTTAATTTAATTTATGAAAGTCAAAAAAAAAATCATCTAAAAAAAACTAATTTTTTCGTATGCCAGTATACATTATTTATTGAAGAAAAAGAATGTAATAACTTAGAAATAGAGTTTAAGAATAATTAAAACTCCGACTCAATTTATTTTTCTGATATTTCACTTATACTAAATTTTATAATTATTATACACAATTTTATTCAAAAATTTTACTAAAAATGTTAGAAACTAATTTATTTTTCTGATGATTTAATTTCTGCATAAATCTAAATTAAAGATTTTAGATTGACACATTAAGAATTGATGAAATTAGAACTCTTGTTAAGATTTATCAGCTTTTAGAAATTTGTGCCAAATATGAAGGAGAATAAGAAGAAAATTCTGTAACTTTAATACCTAAAGAAAGGTTTAAATCTAAATTCTGTCATCACACAAAAGTACATAACGCTTTTAGAGAGATCTTGGATTTAGCAAAAGATTTGGCTAACCAGAAAATAATTATTAGCTATATAAATCAAGGTTTTTTGAACATAGAAGAGCTAAAGGAAATCTTTCATGAATATTCGCAAAATTTAGAGATCTATGAAAAAGAAATTCAATATACTAAATAAAAAACTCTATTTAGGACGGATACCGAGAAAAAAGTACTATTAATATTAAACTTCTAGATGTTTTTAAAGAAAAAACCTCTAAGGAGCCTCTGGTTTTGGTGTCACTGATCCTTCTTTTCTACATACATATCTAAAGTCGCAAGATCCACACATTTCAGGATTACCTTTATTTTCCCAAATCTCAAGGTTACCATTTTGCTTTTCAATAGAACTACAGAGTTGGATTTCTAATACAGTCCTATCATATTTTTCAATAGATTCTTTAGTTTTAGATTTATTTCTCAAATCAATGAATCTAATGGCGCGGTTATGTCTATAATCCATAGGAATGTTTTTAAGATACGCTTGAGGATTGAATGCATGCTTTTTTAGGAGTTCAATTTGTTCATCAGTTAGAACTAAATCAGTCTCTTTGGTCTCACTTAACCTAGCAATTTTTTGTATATCTTGCTTCGAAGGCAAAAATTCATTTATATATATAAGAATCCCTGCAACAACTGGCATTTGTTGCATTTGTTGCTCTCTTAACCACTTGTATGTTCTTATTTGCCATTCATGTTTATACCAATCAGATTCTTCGGAAACCTCTGGTCGGATTTGACCTTTATAATCTAAAATTATTTCAAAACCAGCAGGAAAGTCTCTTGCTAGATTAATTATTACAGTTTCCATTAAATTAATAGATTCATCATCAATTTCAAATAAATCCGGGTAGAAATGCTGACCAATATTTTTAAGGATAATATTCCTTGGCTGTTTAGAAGAATCCTCACTTTTAATTGCATTTAAAAATTCCTCTATGTCGAATTGGGATATCACATCGATTATTCCACGTATTTCATAGAAGGCTTTTCTTGAACCCCCAATCAAATTTTTGAATTTTTCATAATTAAAAGGTTGTCCTTCATATCTTCGAATTCCTTTTAAGGGAATTTCAGCTGCTTTAATTAAAGGAATTAATTGGGTCCCAATTTCATTTAATAGGAGATTTATACGAAATATTGCACTATTAACCATTACTTTTGAACGTGCAAAAATTCTATTAGATGCTAACCTTGCAGCAACTTCATAGCATATCCTGTAAAGACACTTTCTTTCTGAACAAGATTTATCACACTCTTTAACATCATCAATAAAATTAAAATAATCAATATCTTCTATACTTATAACTGTCTGATCAACTTTTTTTTCAAGAAGGCACACCGGTTTTAAGGGAGGAGGTATAGATACTCCTACATGGTAAATATAAAACAGTTGTTCCATGACTCCATGTATAAAATTACCAAACCATAGTTGAGATGGACGGGAAGGAGTTAAATTTCCAATACTGATTTTCCGATAAGCAAGGGGACATCTTAAGTATGAGATGAGATCCCCTACAATCGAATAACTTTGCATTTCCTCACTAATTTCTTTTTTCTTTAAAGTCAATTTTTTTTACCTCTATTCTTCTAAATCATTATTTTCATACCAAGGATAATTTCCATCTTTTCTATTCCAATGGTGATAGGAATCTCTAGAAAAACCTAATGCTACATTTGGTAAGAATAATCCCTTATTACGAAAACTCTTAGTAGTTGGATTTATACCCACCAAAATCAATAAACTTTGAGTTCTACTATACGCTACGAAATTCTGTCTTACCAAATCATCAAACATATGATCAAGAATTGTTCTACCATCAATTGGACTATTCTGAATTTCTGATAAAATTTCTTCATATGCATAGGACCCAGAAATTTTATCTGGAAATCTTTTAAATCTTTGGCCACTACTATTTATTTTAAATGAAGAACAAACATCAACAAATACTAGCGGAAACTCTAATCCCTTAGATTGATGAATTGACATTATATTAAATCGATCTTCTGGTATATTTTCAATTAAATCCTCATTTAACTCAAGATCTCCATTTGCAATGGAAATGAAAAAGTTATAATAAAAATCCTTAATACAAGCTTCTTCAATATCAATCCTGTTTCCATCCTTAATTATAAACCTTGTGAATTCTGACCTCCAGGGTGAAAACTCAGCAATTTTATCAATTAGGGAAACAATAGATTCAAGATATAGAATGTATTCGGGATCATTATGAAAAATTGGCAACCAGGTTGAAAGTTTATACAGTAGTTCAAGAATCGGCACAGATTGGGGCCATTTTTGAGTTTTTTTAGTTGATTCTCTTTTTTGCCAATGCTTGATAAAATCATCCAACTTTGATTCCGTCCCTTTTTCAATATTATCTGAGGCAAATTGTATTGCCGACAATCTCCAACTTCGTATAAGAGCTCTAACTTCATCGTAAGTTCCTAAATTTTCTCTTATTTTGTCACTAGGGTCTAAACATAAAAGAATTAAACCTAACAGAATTCGTACTTCAAAAATTTCTTGTATCTCAAAACCTCTGGGATTAAACACTTTAATTCCATGATTTTCTAATTCAGCTCTAAGATAGTTCATGAGAGTTGGATTTCCAGAGCTGCTATTTTCACGAGGAGAACTGGCTAATAAAACTGCATCAATATATATATTTTTTTCCTCTCGACCGCGTTGTATAGTGATTTTTCTTGAGTCTCCACTTCCATTAACCGTGAAAGTAATTCCACTTCCATTAAAAATATCATTAATTATATCACCTATAGCAACGGCTAAATCTATAACATCATCTTTTAATAATAATATAATGGGAAGATCTTCAGTTTCATCACCATTACCTGGAAATGCCACTAAAGGTTTTCCCTCAATTCTGGCAGCACCACCCGCAGTCCTATTATAGTAGGAATCGTCTAATTGAAGAAAAGCATTATAGAAATCGATGATAGTTCTTGTTGAACGATAATTAATATTTAAATATATTGGCTCTGATTCAATTGCGAAATCAAGCTCATCTTTGATTCTAGTAGGGAAGTATTTTATCAAATTTACAATTGCACCTCGAAATCGATAAAGTGATTGATCATCATCTCCCACTACTGTGATGGCTCCATTGGTTTTCTTTGCTAAACTGAAATAAATTCTTTCTTGGAGATAATTAGTATCTTGATATTCATCAACTAAAATCGCTTTTAATTGACTAACGAAGATGTCATAAGTAGGTTCATTTAGGTTTTGAAGGAACTTTTCTTCAAGCAATCCAAAATCTAATAGACCATTTATTTCTAGATAAGTTTTGTAATTTCTGTATATTTTTATAACGATGTCTATGAGTTCTTCATTATAGCTTTGTTTTGAAAGATGTTCTTCAAAGGTTTTGAGAGATATCTGTTCTTGAACTAATCGATCATGAATATTTTTTAAAAACTCGATTAGCTTTCGATAATTCATCCCCCACGCTCCCTCGAATTCTGTTGCGAATTCTCTCATTCTTTCCATTATCTCAGAACGATCATAACCCTCCGCTTTAATAGTTTCTTCTAATCCTTTACGACGGAAAATTCCTTTCGCAACTACTTCATCAATTGGGTTTAATTGAACTACAGTAGGACGAAAATCATGGACTAATATCTCTTCACAAATACCGTCTAAAGTACCAACAATAATTCTATTAAGATCAAATTTTTTCAATATTTTTTGATAGGAATCATCTCCCTTCCATCTTTTAATAAGCTCAACTAGTTGATATCCCTTATCTATAATTCTTCCTTTTAGTTCCCGTGCTGCTTTTTTAGTAAAGGTAGTTGCTAGAATATTTTCTGGTAATAATCCGTCAACAAATATAAATTTTAAAATCCGAAAGACTAAAACTGTTGTTTTTCCAGATCCAGGTCCCGCAACAATATAACATGGTTTATTATAGGGAGACAAAATTGCATCCCTTTGATTACTGTTGAAAGGATTCTTATTAATTATTTCAACAAATTCCATAAATCTTTCTTCTTCTATCAATGAAGGTAAAGGTTGCGTTTTTGACAAATACATTTCTATAATATTATCAAAAATCTCACTAACTTCTTCTGTAACAAGCTTTTTTATAGTTCTTACTAATGGTTGCTTTTTAATTTTTGGTTTATCCATTATTAAAAAAATAAAAAGGAATTCCAGTACATTGATTATATTAGTTATCCCTATTGGATCAATTTCCTTATCGATTTCTCTACTAGTCCTTCCTTTAAATGATTTATAATATTTACCATAATCACTATTAAAGGAATGAACGCGCTGAAATCCAGTAATTTCATTAAGATTTTCTTCTAATTCTTCAATATTTATGAAAGGCCTATTCAAATCAACTATATTTTTTGGAAACTCAAAATTTAAATCATTATCCTCAATAATTCGCTTTAAAATCTGAATAGTTGAGCCCTTGTTGAATATTAATAATATATCAGCATCTTCTATAGAATTTCTCGTTAATTCTAATAATTTAGGAGCATCTTCTTTTTTCCTATTCATATTAAAAAACTGTTTCACTTCAAGGTCAACAATCCCCTTCTTATTAGTTTTCAAATCTAAGATGCAAATACCCAAAACACTTACAAATCCTTCTCGAGCCTTAGGTCCCCAAGTTGTAGCTCTAATATCTAAAGAGACTATTTTTTTATTATTATAAGATGTTTCATCTAACGATGTATTAGTAATGTGTGTAATTATCTTTTTACAAACTTCATAAGTATCATTTAATATTTCCTCATCCCAGAGATCTTTCTCGGTATATTCAGAATATGTTGACTTTCCATTTTTTTTAATACATATTTTATTATTTCTTATGGAGACTTGAAGGTCTCTGGCTACAAAATCTGCTGGAAAGAGGTGAGTTGAATCGTTCATAAGAGATTAAACCGATATCTATTTGTAAAGTCTTTTTTTGATGGTAATGTAAAAGTTTTACCTATCTTTAATATATAATCCTAATATTCTTTTAAAAGATTTAGTACTTATTAATGATAAAAAGATTTTGAAATAAAAAAAAATTCTTATAAACCACCAATTAGAACAATATATGATTAAAAGGGAAACTTAATACCAGTTTTGAGCATTTTTTAAACCAAATAAAAGCGGATCGAAATCGTATAGTAGCGGGATATAAAATGGGAATTCATCTTAACGGAGATTTTGAAAGGTACGGGAATGTATATAGAGAAAATAAAAATGCTATTTTTGCACACTATGAGAATATCAAAAGGCTAATTTAGTGGATTTTTAATTACAAATGCTTTTATATATCTCAAACGCCAATGCAAAAACATTGGAAAAATATTATTAATCACAAAAATATCTCTTATTTATGGAATACGCTGAATTAATTAATGCAATTAGAACCTTACCCTCTTTTTTTAATACTTATCTAAAAGGTAAAAAAATGGAAGATACTAGTGTATTATCTTGTGTTAAAAAAATTAAGAAAGGACAAGAATTTTGGGCTCTTTTTTGTGCTTTAGTAAATTACCAAATAAAAGTTAGGAAATTTTTAATTCCAATGCTAAATGCTCTTTTACAAGAAATTGAAGATGAATATAATGGGGATTTCATACGATTTATCAAAACCCCGGGAGTTGAGCAGAAAAGCATTTTAGAGAATTTGAAATGGCAATACATAAATAAAAAGAATGAAATTATTAACCGTACTGGTTGGTCTCATAGATTTGAGAAAGTTAATAATTTATTATGCATAGTAAATAAATGTTAAAGCTGAATTTACAATAAAAGAATTCTCAAAAAATATTATTAGATCAAATTCATGTTTTAAAAGATATTTACTCTTTTTCAGGTGGATGGTGGGAAAATCCCCAGATCTTAATTTATGGACATTTATTCCTGCAAATAAGCTATTAATCCCATTAGATGTACACTTACAGAGAATTATGGCAAGAATGGGAATAATTGAAAAAGAACAACATTGTAAATGGAAGGATGTAATAAAAATATCTGAATTCCTTAGTTATGTTGATCCAATTGATCCTATTTACTATGATTTAGCAATTAGCAGATTAGGTATTTTAGATATATGTAAAAAAGAGAAAGAGAATTCAAAATGTGAAATCTGTCTTTTAATTAAATTTTGTCATATTCAATAAATACATTAATCATCTATTATAATATTTTAATGAAATATCCATTAGTTATAAGAATTAATAATGAAATTTCTGGTTGAAATCAGAGTCTAAAAAAAATTTCAGAGGAAAAATTAAATTGATAGAGTTATATTAGATTTATTAAAAGACTAAAAACCAATCGGAGATGTTAAAAGAAAAATCAGAAAGTCTTGCAGTAGAACACACAAAACTAAAAGCCAGTAGAGATATTTGTGAGGCAGTAAACAAGTGGAGGATAAACAAAAGAAATGTCTCTAGTAGAAGATGGATTTTTGAGCTTATTCAAAATGCTATAGATACAGCTAAGGAAAGGAATAATGAAAATTTAAAAATTGAAATTGAACAAGATAAAAATACACTTGTCTTTCGCCATAACGGAGGATATTTTTTCTTAGAGGAAGTCAATGCAGTGATGTATGGGGGATCCAGAAAACCATATTCTCCAGATTCCCCGTTAATTGGCCGATTTGGAACTGGGCTTCTAGTGACCCATGTCTTAGGTATTAAATTAGAAGTTAGTGGATTTGTAAAAGATCCAGATGATGACAACAAATATAAATTTACTATTAATTTAATTAGGCCTGATGATGTTGAAAAAGTGCTGGAAAACATTAATGATTGCCATACTCAATTGGGTAAAGTAAAGAAAGTAAATACAAGTCAAACCGAATTTTTAACAGAATTCAATTACTATGTTGAAGATGATATTGGTAGAAATTCGCTTAAAATTGGCCTATTAGAACTGAAGAAAACTCTTCCTTTTCTTTTTTATTTCAATCCAATTTTAAAAAACATCAAGATTAAGGGTAAAAACTATAATATTAAGGATCTAAATGAATCCATTATATCGCTAGATGATGATATTAACGATTTCAATGTTCAAGTATGTGTTTTAATCGAAAATAATAAAATTAAAAATCTAATCAACTATCCTAATATTTATTGCCCATTACCATTAACAGAAACTTCTGAAAGATTACATCTTCCATTTGTGATGAACAGCATAAATTTTAGACCAACTGTTGATAGAGACTTCTTAGATAACAGTGAACGGAACCAAAAATTAGTTGAAAAGGCATTTGAAATATATTCAGATCTTATTCAAAATCTTGATAGAAATGTTGAAGGAAGGTATAATTTAATTAATTTCCAGCCCCTTGACGTATATAAAGATAATGAATTAATAAATGTGTTCAATGAATTAATTAAAGACGGAATTGAACATATTGCAAAATTTGTACCAATAATTAATAGGTTGGACAAAGAAATTGAAATTTTATTTAATACAACGTTTATTTATCCGAGTTATAACGATATCGAATTCACTAAAACTCAATCAAAGGCATTTTATGAATTAGTTTCAAAAATTAGGTTAGATCTTCCTAAAGAAAAAGAATATAAAGAATGGATAAAGGTACTGAAAGAACTAGAAAACTATGAGCAATTAAAACTCGAAGGAAGATTTTATTATTATACTATTGAATCATTAAAAGAGGAAATTGAAGATTATTCAACTGAATCACTTTATATAGGATTAGAAGAACTTAAGGAAAAATTGGGAATTGATGATGCTAAAGATTATTTGCTAAATTTGTTTAAACTAATAGACAAGCTTTATGACAAAGGCATAATCAATCATGCGAATTTTGTTTACAACTTAATTGTTGATCAACATGATAGTCCTAATTTAGGAAAAATGAAATGGGATGATAATTTAGTATCTCGCCACTATATTGACAATCTGCCCGAAGATCTAAAGCAAATATGCCTTATGATAGAGTTTGACGTTAAGGGGAATCTTCTAGATAATGATTTCAAAAAATTTCATATTTTAAACGATTTGATAGAAGATAAAATGGATATAGATTTAGTACTCAAGATAATTCTTGAAGAGGAATACTATGAGCTTACCGAATCAGAATTATATACTAATAATGAATTTAATTTAAACAATGATACTGTTTTGGGATGGATTAAATTATTCCTTTGGTGTCTAAAAAACAAAAAAATACACACCAATCTACCTTTAATAACTAAAGAACGTCCTTTTATTAGAAAAATCAAATCTTTAAATAAAGAGCAATTTCTTATCCCTTTTGAGTATTTTGACATTGATTTAGATAACTTAGAACCAATATTTTCAAAATTGGGTAATAAATTTCACGAATTTGAAAAAGTTTTTCCTCAAAATAAAATAATTAATCCAATCTATTTTGAGAAGTCAGAAGATGGAGTAGAATTTTTAAAATTTCTTCGAAATTATAATAATATTTTTGTAACCGAATTACCTTTCTATAAAAGCAACCTTATAATTAGTGGTAATAATACTCACTTTTTAATAGGAATAAGAGGAACCCATGAGTTAGAAACTAGCGAAGAGCAGATTGCTATTATCCCCTTCTGGAAAGATATCAGAAAAAAGATATCGAATAATCCCGATCTTTTTCAATTATTTTTTAAATTCATTTTCCTTTTAGTCTCACTTGATCGATATTGGAATGTTTCTGCTGAAGTCTATTGCAGAATCTGTGAAGATAATCATAATATTATAAATTCGGCTTATCTTGCGAGTTTAATACATGACTCTTGGGTTCCTCATAATGATAGCTTAGAAAGACCATCAAAAATTAATATAGATAATTTAGTTTCACCCAAAGACTTTAATAAATATTTGAAAATTGAATCTATTAAAATAATTGAGATACTCTCCTATTTAGGTTATGATAAACTTGACCTGTCTATCAAAAAGCGAAGTAAAGAACTAAAGATTAATGATAAAAAAATGAGAAGTGGTTACTCAGATTATATTCTTGAATATTCTCCCGAGGAAATGTACGCTATTTTTACTAGTTATAATAAAACTGAAAAATTGATCAAATTAATTGAAGAGAAAAACTTAGATGAAAGATTAGATAATCTCCTATCTAATACAGAAAATTTTGAAGGTGAATTCGAAAAGTTTGTAGAAAAAATTGAAAAAAAAGGTGAAGAAGGTGATACGATTCGAAACAATAATGATATTGGTAAATTCATTGAAAACATTATCAAGAAAATCTTCAAAGAAAAGGGATTTAATGTTAAAACAGTTCATATCGGAAGAGATATAGTCA
>LAZR01002267.1_pt1 | contig 11310 bp, 10 predicted proteins | sample 329461 | NCBI WGS metagenome assembly LAZR01 (sample SAMN03002196, study PRJNA259156) | marine sediment metagenome | biome: sea floor; feature: Hydrothermal impacted sediments; material: marine sediment; isolation source: Loki non-amplified sample from Loki's castle hydrothermal vent sediment ...
TTCTTAATTAGAATAGTTACAGAATTTAAATTGAAATTCATTTAATAAAACAGATCTAATTATTACTATTTTTTAACTATGACTGAAATTGATGAATTTGGAGGATTAATCTGTAAGCAATTAAAGAAAAGACTTGTTGAATTGCCTTTACAAACAAAAATTAAAAAATAATATTAAAAAATTCAAGTTTTAATTACGTGCCCCGCATAACGGGCAAATTTCAGAGTCACCAATCGGATTACCGCAATCTTTACATCGTTTAATCTGATCAATGATATCTTCTTCTTCAGATACTTCGATTTTTTCTTCTTCAATTTTTTCTAAACTCTTTGAAAAAATTGATCCTGGTCGATCCCCTGGCCATATTATATTAATAACAACAGCAGAAACTATAAGTATGACAAAAATAATAATATAGAACGTAAAATCAGAAGAGCCCAAATATTGATCTAAAAAACCCATTACGGCAGTAATCCATGACTTCATGAAATTGCCTATTGGCATTACAAGTGGTGCTAAGAACATAACAATAGCTCCAATAATATCTGCTATTGTTTGTAAAGAATCTATATATTGGAATATCATTTTTTTTAACACCTTTTTTATTCTTTCATTCTATTTTCTCGAATTTTCTTTCTATTAATTATAAAATCGATTATATCATATGACTTGATAACAATAGTTAAAAAGTAAATTCCTAAATATATCAGTATCATTTGTTCGAGATTCAACATTACAAATCCAGAAAAAGCAGGAATATCAATGTTGAACCTTACTTCAGTAGCTCCAGAAAATTTATAACTCCATAAGTATAAACAATTTACAATTACTTGTATTAAAGCAAACACACCTCTCCTAATCGATTGTTTTGGGGAAGAATAGGAAAAAAAAGCACAACCGCTAATAAGTAATCCGAAAGCAATAATCCAGAAGATAATTCTATCATAACTTTCTTGTGTCATTTCGATAGCAATTTCCCCATCAGGAGGTATAGCTACTTGGAAATTCATCACCCATCTAAATATAAAGAAAGGAACAAGAATCGTAGTAATAATATAAATTATTGTAAAGATTATTCCTCTGATTATATTTGTTGTTCCACTCATTTAAATTAACTCAACTTGATGGTAAAGAAAGATTTGCTATTGGGTGATTATAAATGCCAAATGCCAGAACATGTAATCCTAATGTATAAGTGAGACTAACAGTAATATTTAACATAAATTCTATATCGGATTCTGGTGTTCTATACCTATTAATATCAGTTATATCATCTGGAAAATTCTCTGGAATAAAATTGGATATATCTCCAGAAAGAATATAAGATTTAGTTTCACCTTGTAAAATTGTGCCGAGATTATGTTCAATTTCGAAGATTTTTCTAGTGACCGTATCATTTAGCCCAGGTACAGTTAAATTTATATGTTCGTATCTCATTCCAAGCTCAACCATAGTCTCGAGGTCTTTTAAATCAAAATATCCTGCATTTGTAACATTAAGGGGTATAGAAAAATTAAACTCACTAACTTCACCTAATAAAAAATCAAAATCGATATTAAAGTCGGCATTATCTATATCAACATTTATATTTCCCTGGCCCTCGGTGTTAGGTTCTAATATTGAAATGGCAGACATAAACCCAAAAACAGTAATAAGAGTTACAGATGTGGTTAATAAAAGGATAAAAATTCTAAAAATCAACCTGAAAACTCGCGATACTCTCATATGAATCGAAAAAAATAATTTATTATTTAAATTAGGTTTTTATCAAATATTTTAAACTAACTTTAATTAGACTTATCTTATTTTTAATTTTTATATTTTTGTTTTTTAGGATATAAATTGGCATAAAAATATATAAATTGATAATAACAATCCATTTTTTTCTTGAAAATCTATAAGTGTGAATTTAAATTTATGAAGTTAATAAATAGAATATATACTATTTTTTAATAAAAATCTAACAAAAAATGATAAAAATATGAAAGATTTAAAAAATATTCATGCACATTCAATTGATTTTAAGGATGCAGCAAAAGAATTAGATGTTTCGCTTGATACAGGCTTAACCGAACAAGAGGCTCAAAATAGACTTGAAAAATACGGAACCAATGAATTAGTAAAGCAAAAAGGAAAAACTGCGTGGCAAATATTCGTTGGACAATTTAGAGATTTTCTAGTGTATTTATTACTCTTTGCAATTCTTGTTTCTATCATTGTCGGCTTCTGGGAATATTATTTAATTCATGATGAAACAGGAAAATATGAATTTGCATCAGAATGGTTAGATGCAATTGTAATTGCTATTATCCTTATTGTGAATGCAATTTTAGGGTTCTATCAAGAATATAAAGCAGAACAGGCCTTTGAAAGTTTACAAAAGATGGCACCTCATAATGCAAAAGTGAAAAGAGATGGAATGATTCATGAAATTGAAGTAAAAAATATAGTACCCGGTGATATCCTACAATTAGATGAAGGTGATAAGATTCCCGCTGATGCTCGTTTAGTATCATGCTTTTCGTTATATGTTGATGAGGCTATTCTAACTGGAGAATCACAACCTGTAAATAAAGGGCTTAAAGTGTTTGAAGAAAAAACAATGTTAGCAGATAGAACAAATATGGTCTTTAGCAATACAATTATCACAAGAGGAAACGGTGCGGCAATAGCAGTAGGAACTGGTATGTCTACTGAAGTGGGAAAAATTGCAGAAAAAATACAAAAAGAAGAGCAAGAACCAAGTCCTTTCCAAATAGAAGTTGATCGATTTGGAAAGCAATTAGGAAAAATAATCATGGTTACTTGTTCACTAATATTCTTTTTCGAATTATTTGTAATCATTGCAACAGAGGGTGTGAAATTTGAATCTGAAGAAATTCGGGAGATTATTAATGCATTATCATTAGCTATTAGTTTGGCAGTATCAGCTGTTCCGGAAGGTTTAGTTGTTGTAATAACAGTAGTTATGTCTATTGGTATGAGAAAAATGGCTGAGAAAAATGCTTTAGTAAAGACTTTAACTGCTGTAGAAACTCTTGGACGTGTAAATATTATCTGTTCAGATAAAACGGGAACTCTAACAAAAAATGAGATGACAATTGTTAAAATATTCTTAGGAGGAAAAGAATATTTAGTTGATGGAGTCGGGTATACAATAGACGGTAAGGTTCTAGATGAAAATAATAATCCTCTTTCTTTAGATACTCCTTATCTTAAAAAATATTTAGAAATTGGTACATTCTGTAATAATTCTTCTGTAAATCTATTAGATAAAGCTACTGGAGAAACTGAAGTTGTCGGTGATCCTACGGAGATTTGTTTTAAAGTATTAGGAATGAAAATGGAGCTTGATACAAAATCAGAGAAAATAAATGAAATTCCCTTTAACTCCGATAGAAAAATGATGTCTGTTGCTGTAAAAATTGGTGGTGAGCTATATTCTCTAATTAAAGGAGCTCCCGATATACTATTAAAAAAAGCCTCAAAAGGAATTTTAAATGGTGTTGAAAAACCTATCAATGAAGTAAAAGATCTTATTATAAAGAAAAATAATGAATTTGCGAATAATGCGTTGCGAGTTTTAGGATTGGCTTACAAACCTCTAAATGAAGGATTCTCTGAAACCGATATGGAGACCGATTATATTTACCTTGGATTAGCTGGAATTATAGATCCCGCGCGGGATGAAGTTAGATATTCAATTGAAGAGGCTCGTATGGCAGGTATCCGAACAATTATGATTACAGGTGACCATAAAATAACAGCTATTGCTATCGCAAAACAAATTGGTTTAACTGATAGAGAAGATGCGATAACTGGTGCAGAACTTGAAGAGATGGATGATATTAAACTTGCTGAGAGAATACATGAGGTTGATGTATTTGCGCGAGTAACCTCTGAACATAAATTACGGATTTTAAAAGTATTGAAAAGCCAAGAAAATATTGTATCAATGACAGGAGATGGTGTCAATGATGCTCCAGCTGTTAAAGGAGCACATGTTGGAGTAGCTATGGGACTGAAAGGTACAGAAGTGACTCAAGAAGCGGCAGATATGATTTTAATTGATGATAATTATTCCACTATCGTAAATGCAATAGAAGAAGGTCGTGGGATTTTTGAAACTACAAAAGGTTTCTTCAGATATATGTTAAGCGCAAATTTTGATGAAATAATGATGATTCTTGTTGCCTTTATTTTAATGAAAATTTTTGTTAACACATATCTTGCCTTACCACTTCAACCAATTCAGATTCTTTGGTTGAATATCGCAACAGATGGGATTCCTGCAATGGTCTTAGGATTAACGCCAACAGATCCAGATGTGATGAAAAATAAACCTCGAAAGGGATTTAACATGATCAAGGATATAAGAAATTTAATATTATTTACAGCTATTCTTGCTGCAATTCTTGACGTGACTTTATACATAGTTACTTGGTCTGTACTAATTCCAGAATGGAGTGATCCCTCGTCACCTTTCTTTGATCCTCGTCTAATAGATGGAGCGACCATATTTGGGAAATATTATACGGCTAAAGAGTATAAAATTGCATTAGCTCAGACAATTGTATTTTGCAGTGTTGTCTTTTTTGAGTTGCTCTTCGTATTTTCGTGTACCTCTGAACATCGACCCTTTTGGGAGTTTAGAAACAAGCACTTATTTTGGGCTACGGGATTATCATTAGCGTTACAGCTGCTTGTCCTCTATACCCCTCTAAGTATAGCATTTCATACCGTCCCACTCGATAGATGGTATTATTGGTTGGCGGTCTTCTTAGGGTCATCTTTATGGGCCTTACCAGCAGATGAACTTAGAAAATATTTTAGAAGAAAAAAGCTAGCGCATGATCCTATTTGGCAACAGAGATTAACTGAACATCATAGAAAATCATAATAAATATATCTTATTGTATTCTATATTTTTTTTTTTTTATTCTTTTCTTTTATAATTAATTTTAAATTTATATTACTATTTTATTCTATAAATAGAAGTTAATAATCCAATCATAATTAATGAGATAAATAGAAATGAACATCGCTGAAGCTTTAAAAAATAAAAAAGAGTCACATCAGACAATTTTTTCAGAATTTGAATCTAAAAAACTGTTACAAGAGATTGGTATACATATACCAGCTCAAAAATTAACTACTTCTAGAGAAGAAACTGTAGCAGCAGCAGAGGAAATAGGGTTCCCTATTGTTTTAAAACTTATCGCAGAAGATATTATTCATAAATCGGATACTGGTGCAGTAAAATTGAACTTGAAGACAAAAAATGAAGTAACGAAAGCTTTTAATGAACTATTGGAAATCCCATCTCAAAATGAAAAGAAGATTTCTGTACAAAAAATAAAGAGTAATGGAATGAATTTTTATTCGTGGAGGAATAAATTATGGGCTAAAAACAATCATTCAACTACAAGAAAAAAAATTGTTAGTTTCCGAATAGCCCCCATAACTCAGGAAGATGCAAAAGAGATGATTCATGAAATAAAGGGTTTTCCAATACTAGATGGATATCGTGGAAAACCTAAATTCAATTGTTGATATATGAAATGGATTTAAATCCTGTTTTTATATACGAAAAAGGTTTGATTTGTGTAGATTCTAGGATAATTCTAAAAGATGAATAAACTTCCTATTGTACATCCATGAATTATTTTTATCATAATTTTCTTTCTTGGTGGAACAGTATATAATGTAGAGGGAGTAGGCTATGCTCTTGATGGTAAAATTATCGATGATTCAGGAAAGCAAGTTTCAGTTTCATATGAAAATTTCCTTAAGAGATTTCTTGAAGCATGCATGCTTTGTAATAATTCAAATGTATCTCTTAAGAATGATGGAACAAAGGACACAGATGTTGTTGGAGATCCTACAGAAATTTCATTAAAAGTATTAGCTATGAAAATGGATTTAGATACTAAATCAGAGAAACTTTTTGAAATTCCTTTTAGTTCAGATAGAAAAATGATGTCTGTAGTTTGTAAAATAGAAAACAAGAATTATGCATTAATAAAAGGTGCGCCTGATATTTTACTTAATAATGCATCTAAAGCTGTACTTGATGGACAGGAAAAATTTATCGATGAAGTAAGAGATATAATTTTAAGCAAAAATGAAGAATTTGCAAAAAGTGCCTTGAGAGTGTTAGGATTAGCCTATAAACCACTGGGCGAAGATTATAAAGAAGAAGACATAGAAAAGGAATATACATATCTTGGTTTAGCAGGAATTATTGATCCCGCAAGAGATGAGGTAAAAGATGCTATTGAAGAAGCTAGAATGGCAGGAATTAGAACTATTATGATCACAGGAGATCATAAGATTACTGCGATGGCAATTGCGCTTGAAATTGGTTTAACAGAATCAACCGAAGCGATAACTGGTATAGAATTAGAAGAAATGAACGATGATGAACTCCGTGAGAAAGTCAAATCAGTTGATGTTTTTGCCAGAGTTACCTCTGAACACAAACTGAGAATATTGAGGAGATTAAAAGAGTTAGATTTAGTGGTTTCAATGACTGGGGATGGTGTAAATGATGCTCCAGCTGTGAAAGGAGCTCATGTTGGTGTTGCCATGGGATTAAAGGGTACCGAAGTCACGCAAGAAGCTTCAGAAATGATATTAATTGATGATAATTATGCTACGATCGTCAGTGCGATTGAAGAAGGTAGAGGCATCTTTGAGACTACAAAAGGCTTCTTTAGATACATGCTAAGTACTAACTTTGATGAGATATTCTTAATACTCGTAGCCTATATTGTTATGAAACTAATACCAAACGTGTTTCTTGCTCTTCCAATATTGCCAATTCAAATTCTGTGGCTTAACATTGCTACAGATGGAATTCCTGCTATGGTGCTTGGACTTACGCCAACTGATCCTGATGTAATGAAAGAAAAACCGCGAAAAGGATTTACTCTGATTTCAGAGATTAAGGGTCCAGTCCTCCTACTTGGAATATATACTTCCATTACAGATATTATGCTTTACTTACTTCTCTGGGGGGTCTTACTTCCAGCATGGGTCGATGCAGGAATTGATCCACGTCTAACTGCGGTCGACAGCACCTATGCTATATCCTTAGCTCAAACCATACTGTTTACCAACCTCGTAGTATGCGAATTATTGTTTGTTTATATGTGTACTTCTAACATAAAGCCATTTTATCTATTTCCGAATAAGCATTTATTCTGGGCTACCGGACTTTCACTTGCTTTACAGTTATTAATACTCTTTACACCAATCGCGATAGCATTTCATGTAGTATCATTGTTGCATTGGGAATATTGGATTACACTTTTCCTTGGAGCATTTAGCGTAGTTATTATTGATGAACTAAGAAAATGGGGAATTAGAAGAAAGAGAGGAATAAAAATAAAAATCAGGAAATAAGTTTTATTTAAGAGTAGAACTCTTATCTGATTATTTTTTTTAATTTTTTTTAATTAATTTTAAATTTTTATTATAATTCTATTAACTAATTAGAACTTAATAGTTCAATAATTATAAACGAGAATAATAGAAATGAACATAATCATTATAGTATAAATTTCAATGATTATGCTGTCCAAGATGCTTATGTTCCAAAACTAAAAATAGTAAACGGAGTTTAAAAATTTTTATCCCTTATTGTTTTCTTCCGATTCTTTAAACATCCCATTATATATATTTTGAATAGATTGTTTGTTTTCAGGGATATCTTTAGTAATTATATCCCAAATAATTTTAAGATCTATTTTGAAATAGCCATGAGTGGCTAGATTTCTCAATCCAATCATCTCAGACCAAGGGATATTAGAGAATTTCTTTTTAATCTCAGAGGAGATATTTTTTGAAGCCTCACCAATTAGTTCTAAATTTCTTATAACAGCATCAATTACTAATTGCGTTTTTTTGAAATTTTCAAAATTTAAATCTTGAATGTAAGATTCAATCCGTTTAATAAAGGTGATTATATCCTCAAGATATATTTTTGGTGTTCTTTCTTTCATACGTATATCACATCTTTTAAAACATCCTCCTTCATCTGAGGTCTTAATGAATTTCTTGTTGCTAAATCAACATTCATTCCTAAAATATTTTCAAGAAATTCTTTTAATGTGAAGAATTTCCATCCAATAGGGTGATAAAATTCTACAAAAATATCGATGTCACTTTTGTTTTTCTGTGTACCCTTTGAATAAGACCCAAAAACACCTATTTTCTCTATATAGAACTTATTCCTCAAATATTTTTTATGCTTTTTTAAGATTTTCTCTACTTTTTCTAAATTCTTCATAAACCTTGAGTAAATATTTAATAATTTGATTTTCAAGATTAACATAAGCTTTTTTATATAAATAATTTCATTATATATTTGAAATAATTAAATAATATTCTATTTTTATTATTTCTCTCCTTTTAAAGTTTAATTGTCAACAAAAATTAAATAGGCTAAATTTAGATATTTCACATAATTGACTTTTATTTATATCAAAAGCATATTAGGTATTGAAAATGCAAAATGAAGATCTAATGAAACTTTTAGCTGCTTTAGGCGGTGTAATCGGTCTAATAGAAGCTATTTTAGGATTTGATGACAGAAATTTGGAAGTTTCAAGAGTAATATTATTAGTATTATCTATTATCCTCGCTGTCATTATTTTAGTAAGTATAATTGTCCCGCATAAATTTGTTGAATTAAACTGGATTATATGCGTTGTTATTGGTATTGTAATGATCATTTATACTAGTTTAATTGGAGGTATTCTTGTATTGATTGCGGGTTTTGTAGGATATACTGAAAGATAATCTAATGATTCTAAAAAAAATTAATTATTTTAATAATATTTATTTTATCTATATTTTTTATCAATAAATTTTAATTGAACATCCTTCGTATAATTAATTTTAAATTTTTGTTATAATTTAATTAAATCATTAGAATTTAATAGTTAAATAACTACAAACGAGAATATTAATAATGAATATCGCTGAAGTTTTAAAAAATAAGATAGAGTCGGATCAAACGGTTCTCACTGAATTCGAATCTAAAGAACTGTTACAAGAAATCGGTATACTTACTCCCGCTCAGAATTTAACTTCTTCAAAAGAAGAGACTTTAACAGCAGCAGAGGAAATTGGTTTTCCTATTGTTTTGAAACTGATTGCTGAAGATATTGTTCATAAATCGGATACTGGAGCCGTAAAATTGAATCTGAAAACAAAAGAAGAAGTTGAGAATGCTTATGATGAATTATTGAAAATCCCAACCGAAAAAGAAAGGAAAATTTCTGTACAAAAAATGGCAGATGAGCCAATAACCGAACTCATTATCGGAATGACAACAGACGCTCAATTTGGACCTGCTTTAATGTTTGGAATAGGTGGCATCTTGGTTGAACTGCTGGAGGATGTTAGTTTCCGGATTGCGCCAGTTACGGAGTATGACTGTAGCGAGATGATTCATGAAATCAAGGGTTTTCCAATATTAGATGGATATCGGGGTAAACCTAAAGCAGATATTGATGCTATAATTAATACTCTGATGAGTATTTCTGATCTTGTTGTTAAACATGAAGAGATTAACGAAATGGATTTAAACCCTGTGTTTATCTATGAAAAAGGTCTAATTTGTGTAGATGCGAGGATAATACTGAAAAATAGAGAAAATGTAAATTAATAAACTTAAGGATTTTATATATTTTTAATATTTCAATGAACTTATTTCTGGTTATTGTTTTTACAGACAACTAGGAAGTTTTTTCATTGCATAATATTGGTAAGGTAATATTAGTATAAACACTCAAATATTAGTCATATTTATATGCATAAATTGTGATGTAACCTATAAATTTCAAACAAATTAAAAAAGATTTTTCAAAATATTCCCTCAAAAATATTAATAATTAAGATCCATAGAGTTATAAGAATAGAAAATTAGAAAGTGACTTTTGATTGTGTTTTGGTATACAAACGTTAGGAAAAGAAAGAGAAAAGCGGTTTTTTTATTTATTTTAATATGTTTTTTATCATCCAGTTTATTCGCTCAGAATTTTTTACAGAATTTATCACAAAAAAACGATAACATTGAGGGATTAACTCTCGATGATGATATTCCTAATCAACCTAAGACTTCCGCTTATTCTCAAACGTTTGAAGATTCAGGAGATAATATGAATATGTCTTTACACCAAACTTATATTAATACTACTTTTGATACTGTTGTAAACACCTCAATTGTGAATGGAAATAATTTTACAGTGACAAGTCCTCAAGATGTGAGTTTTAATTCCACTTTTGCTAATTTTACTATTGAAGATATTATTGCTCCTAATAAATCATTAATTATAGAAGATGATTGGGTATGGCAAATAGATACAAATACAAAAAGATTTACTTCTTTTGAATTGAGTAGTAGTGGTTTTTTAGAAAATCTTTCAATTAGCCTTCAAAATCCTAATAATGATGAGGATTATCAAATTCAGTTATATGAAGCATCACTATGGCCATATTTAGGAACAGATTATATAAGATATAATCCCACATCTTCTAGAACTATTGGGACCTATTATCTTGCATCGCATGTTGGAAGTAAATGGTTAAATATTACTGGTATAAATATGAAATTAAATAAAAGTCTTACTTATAATAATACTTATTTTATAGCAGTAACTGGAGTAACGTCTGGAGACGGAAGTTGGGATTTTGAAAATCAAGGTGATGGTGATGATTCAATTGTATGGGACTTTGGAGGTAATTTACCTATAGCCCGTGATCATTTATTAAAAATAGATGTAACACCATTAAATAATACTCCAAATCCAGAAGATATTAGCTTAAAAATCAATAATGAAAATGTAACAGGATATTCAAATATTAATGGATCAGGATATTGGGAATCTACAGTAGTAGAAGGAAGTGTTTCTGGATCTTTAGATTTTAATGTATCAGCCGATTGGTGGGATGTTACATGCAATATTACTCAAGTACAAATTAATTATACTAAAGACGATTTAGAAGCAACTACTCAGTTTACAGCTACAGCATCATCAGTTAATTGGACAGTTTCACAAACAATCAATAATTTTATATCTGGTTTTGATGGTTTTACAGTTAATTTTACTGTTCCTGATTCATGGAACTATACTACATATCAAGCTTTTAATGGGAGTACAGAAATGACATCTTATTCCTATAATAGATCCATAGGAGGAGGCTATCGAGAAATATGTATAACAAACGGAAGTAATGGAGATTGGTCTATTTTAATAAATTCCACGAATCAAATCAGCTCAATTGATCCTTATGAATCTT
>LAZR01002269.1_pt1 | contig 11295 bp, 9 predicted proteins | sample 329461 | NCBI WGS metagenome assembly LAZR01 (sample SAMN03002196, study PRJNA259156) | marine sediment metagenome | biome: sea floor; feature: Hydrothermal impacted sediments; material: marine sediment; isolation source: Loki non-amplified sample from Loki's castle hydrothermal vent sediment ...
GATCAATACCGACAGCCTTCGATTTATCGCCAGTGACGACTAAAGGGGCTAACTCTTTACTGCTTGATGATATGTCGCTATCAGCATAAATGGGGGCACTCAGTCCTGCCAAAATAATAGACAGGGAGATATGGCTTCTCCGCATAAGAATTCTCTCTAAAAATAAAGCGGAGATTTTATAAAAGAATAAAAAATATAAAATGAGTGATTTGCATTATGTTTAAGGCATATAACTCATTTAACACTTGAAAGTAGTGTTAGGTGGAGTTGTTATCATTTATTCGGTTTGGTGGTGAGTGTTACTTCGTGTTTGGTCGGTTTGCTGGAAGGAGTTATACAAAGACACTATTTAGTTAATCTAAATGCATACGATTATTATTTGATGATAAACTATCATTCCATAACGATTGTAGTGGCATAAAAAAGCGTCCGTAAAATGGTCTTTTTTGGCTACTCAAACGACATAAACAATAAAGCACAATTGGTCTGATGTCTTCTGCCCAACCAGCGTCTTCAGTGTAGAGGGCTGGGCAGATTAAGTTGAAGATACAATTACATTTATTCACTCAGTAATGTGAGAATTACCGCCATTATGCGATTACCTTATCCACTCAGAATTCTATCTTTGGTTCTGGCTGCCGTCATTGGCGGATATTTATTAACCTCCGCCGTCGTCATTTTCTTATCTGCCATTGTGCCTATGGATAAGCCAGATGCCATTGTGGCCAGCACGCTGTTTAGTTATGCGATTTATACGGCTGCTGTGATCTGGGTGTTTGCAGCAAAAAACTGTAAACGAGCTTGGTTGGGGATGATGGTTCCAACATTATTACTGGGTGGAGCAGGTATGTTGATTTCAAGGTTAGCAGCATGAGTGAAGTATCAAACACGACGGAAGAGCAAGGATCGTTTCGTCAAGCGATGGGTTGGTTACATACCTGGGGTAGCTTGGTCGCCAGTTGGGCTTTGTTTACTATTTTTCTGACAGGAACTATTGGTGTGTTTGATGAAGATATCACCCACTGGATGAAGCCCGAGACAGCCGCAATATTGAAAGCAGAACCGCCGGTGTTAGATGACTCACATCGAGTAGATGCGGTGAAGAAAGGACAAGCTTATTTAGAATCAATAGCACCAGAGAGTCATTACTGGGGTGTGGGTGTGCCGAATGAAACGCAGCCTGGCATTCGCGTGTTTTGGCAAGATGAGCAGGCTGAGTTCCAAAATAAATTTCTTGATGCCAATACGGGGCAGCCACTAGCAGCAACACAAAACCGTGATACTGAGGGTGGGCATCACTTTGTGCATATGCATTATGAATTTCATGCTGGTATGGCTGGTATCTGGCTGGTGGGTTTTTTCACTATGATTATGTTGGTGGCCCTAATTAGTGGCATCATCATTCATAAACGAATATTTAAAGATTTTTTTACGTTCCGAAAGAAAAAAGGTCAACGCAGTTGGCTAGATGGCCATAATGCCTCAGCGGTTTTGACACTGCCATTTCAGTTGATGATTGCCTATACCGGTTTGGTCATCTTCATGTCTGTTTATATGCCAGCAGGTGTATTGGCTAATTATAGTAATCCACAAGTCTTTTTCGCTGAATTATTGGATGAACCTATGCATCGTGCCGAAACCGGTGTCGAGGCTGAGGTGGTCGACTTATCAGACCTGTTTCAACGTGCAGAAGTGATGATGGGCAAGCCAGCACGCTTTATTAATGTTGAACATCCCGGTGATAGTAGTGCGGTCTCAAAAGTCTTTGGTTGGTTTGATGCAGAGGATTATCTTGGTCAATTAGTCAGAGACGATACGGGTAGCGTTCAGTTTGATGCAACGAATGGAAACGTTATGCATGTTGAGCCACCAGGTGATTACAACAAAGGCACACCAATGGCGTCACAGCGAGTCATGCGGATAATGCATTACGCGAACTACGGTGGTTATAGTGTCAGATGGCTATACTTTATTATGGGTATGGCAGGTGCAATGATGATGGCTACCGGTGCTATTCTGTTTTTGGTTAAACGCCGTCAAAAATCACTGAATGAATTTGGGGCACAAACTCCCAGAGTTTATCGAGTTATCGAGGTACTTAATATCGCCGCGATAAGTGGTTTAGCTATTGCCTGCATTGGTTACTTTTGGCTTAATCGCTTTATTCCATTGGATATTGCCGATAGGGCTAGTTGGGAAGTAAAAGGCTTTTTTTATCTCTGGTTAGCAACACTGGTTCATTCGGCATGCCGTCCCGCGTTGAAAGCGTGGTTTGAGCAGTGGACTCTATTCACCTTACTCGCCTTGTTCTTACCCATCATGAATTTGCTGACTACTGGACAATGGATTGTTTCCTATGGCTTAGCTGGGGATTGGACGAATGTGGTTTTTGAAGCCACCGTTCTAGTATTTGGTCTGTTGAGTTTGGGCTTAGTTAGGTTCTTACGACGAAAATCAACACAACAAAGGCATGCCATTACATCGTTTAAATCTCGTTCGGAGGTCGCGTAATGTCTGCAGCTATGATGATGAGTGTGGCCTTATGTTATGCCGCGATGAGTGGATTAAGCCTGGCGATGCCGAGACATTTAATGCAAATAAGCGATTATCGCTTAACACTGTGGCAAACAAGGGGACTGCGGTGGACGGCAAGCCTTATCCTGCTATTAGCTTATTTGCCAATGTGGCAACAATGGGGTGCAGGGACAGGGTTTCTTGTGTGGGTGTCACTCTTATCAGTGACAACAGTCGTATTGGTGTTACTGCTATCTTTCTGGCCTAAATGGGCGGTCAGATTAGCAATTTTAATGATGTTGTCAGCCAGCGTATTGCTGCTGGTGCAATAACGACGAGAACGTCGCTACTGCACCACTGAATTAGCGATTAGTACGTGCTTTTTGGATCGCTTTTCTGACTTGATTCGGTGCTGTGCCCCCCAAGTGATCACGAGCTGCAACGGAGCCTTCCAAGGTTAATACCTCAAACACATCCTGTTCGATATGAGCAGAAAACTGCTGCAGTTCCTCCAAGCTTAATTCTGATAAGTCTTTTTTGTGTTTAATGCCGTAAGCCACCGATAAACCCACGACCTCATGGGCATCACGGAATGGAGTGCCTTTACGCACCAAATAATCGGCCAAATCGGTTGCTGTGGCGTAACCACGTAATGCTGCCTGACGCATATTATCTGCTTTGACCGTGATGGCGCCCATCATATCGGCATAGACACGAAGCGAGCCCAGTAGCGTATCAATGGTGTCAAATAAAGGCTCTTTATCTTCCTGATTATCTTTGTTGTATGCCAAGGGCTGATTTTTCATCAGCGTCAGTAAATTGAACATATTGCCGTAAACACGACTGGTTTTACCGCGAATTAACTCAGGCACATCGGGATTCTTTTTCTGCGGCATGATCGATGAACCAGTACAAAACGCATCCCCTAAGTCAACAAAATCAAATTGTGCTGATGACCAGATAATTAGCTCTTCAGAAAAACGTGACAAATGCATCATCAGAATCGAAGCAAAGCTATTAAATTCAATCGCAAAGTCACGATCGCTGACGGCATCTAGCGAGTTCTGACAAATGCGTTCAAAGCCCAGTAATTTAGCCGTTACTTCGCGATCAATCGGAAATGTGGTGCCAGCCAGTGCAGCTGCACCTAAAGGCATGCTGTCAACACGCTTAGCACAATCGTCTAAGCGTTCCGCGTCTCTCACTAACATTTCATACCAGGCCATCATATGATGACCAAAGGTGACTGGCTGAGCGGTTTGCAGGTGCGTGAAACCAGGCATGATAGTGTCGGCTTCACGTTCAGCGACATGTAATAAGGCTTCTTGAAGACGACTGAGTTGATGATTGATGGGCTCAATCATGTCGCGTAAGTACAGACGCACATCGGTAGCGACCTGATCGTTTCGCGAACGACCGGTATGTAATTTTTTACCTACTTCACCAATCAAGCTAATCAGCCGTGCTTCGATGTTCATATGCACATCTTCTTGTGCGATTGACCATTCAAATTCGTCGTTTTCTATTTCTTGTTCGATTTGTTGCAAACCGGCAATGATCTGATCGCGTTCATCGTTGGTTAGCACCTTGACTTCAGCCAGCATGGTGGCATGCGCGATTGAACCACGGATATCTTGTCTGAACATACGCTGATCAAATTGAACCGAGGCTGTAAATTCTTCGACAAACTTATTGGTAGGCTGTGTCAATCTAGCTGAGGAAAGTTTCTTGTTAGCAGTAGTCATAGCGATCAGGTTTCAAAGGTAAAAAAACAAGGCGACATTATAACGCGGATAGTCGAGTGCTAAGAGGGGAAATGCTAGAATCAACAATATCAAATTCAAACTAACGTAGAAAGACGCCATTAAATGACCAAAAAAATCGTCCGAATCGCCACACGAAATAGTCCTCTTGCACTCTGGCAGGCAGAGCATATCAAAGCACGTTTATTAGCGTTGCACGATCATATTGATGTTGAACTAATAGGCATGAAAACCCGAGGCGATATCTTACTGGATACGCCGTTAGCAAAAGTAGGTGGCAAAGGCTTGTTTGTTAAGGAGCTTGAGCAGGGCATGTTAGAAGGGCGAGCGGATATCGCGGTGCACTCGATGAAAGATGTGCCCGTCGCTTTCCCTGAAGGGCTCCATCTTCCGGTGATATGTAATCGCGAAGATCCACATGATGCTTTTGTCTCAAATAACTTTGATTCTATTGATGATTTACCGCATGGTGCCAAACTAGGCACATCGAGCTTACGTCGTGAATGCCAAGTCAGACGGTATCGACCCGACTTAGAGGTATTGCCATTACGCGGCAACGTGAATACTCGTTTACGTAAATTAGATGAAGGTCAGTTCGATGCCATTATTCTGGCCATGGCAGGACTTAAGCGTTTGGGGTTTGATGACCGTATTCGCAGTGCATTGACGCCAGAACAGAGCTTGCCAGCGATTGGCCAAGGTGCATTAGGGTTAGAAACTCGAATTGATGATGCTGAGATGAACGCCTTAATTGCGCCACTACACTGTACTAAAACCGCCATTATTGTCGGGGCTGAACGCGCCCTTAACCGTAGACTATCTGGCGGTTGTCAGGTACCTATCGCAGGCTATGCCATGCTTGAAAATGATCAACTTTGGCTGCGTGGTTTAGTTGGCCGCCCAGATGGGACGGAAATGCTCACTGCTGAAGTTAGAGGCCATGCCGATGATTATGATGCGATGGGTGTAGAGGTCGCAGAAAAGCTACTTGCTCAAGGTGCCGATAAAATTCTAGCTGACGTCTATGGTGACTAATTTACCGTTGCAGGGCCAAAATATTTTGGTTACCCGACCAGAACAGCAATCAGCTGAGTTGGCCGAATTAATCATCATGCAAGGTGGTCAGCCGATACTGTTTCCAGTGATGGATATTGAGCCCTTGGAAATAAAATCCAAGCAACTGGCACCGCTAATACAGGCTGACTGGCTAATTTTTGTTAGTCGGAATGCCGTAGCTCATTTTGTCAATATGATGCCAAAAGAGATGGCGGCACATTGTCAATTTGCTGCGGTGGGTAATGGTACTGCTCAAGCTATGCGTGATGTTGGTATACATGTTCACTGCCAGCCCACGCAATCGAATGGCAGTGATGGTTTATTAGAAATGCCATTAATGCAGCAGGTTTCAGTCAAACGGGTGGTTATCATCAGAGGCAAAGGTGGTCGTGAACATTTGGCTAAGACCCTCATTGAAAGAGGTGCTAGTATTGACTATATAGAAGTCTACGAACGGACGATTAGTCATCCTGCAGAAGCACTTCGCCAGCAAGCGTTACGCGTTGATAAAGTGCTATGTACCAGTGTTGCTGGTGTGGACAACCTGAAAAAAATTATGGCGGATGATTGGTTGATATTTCAACGCATACCGCTTGTTGTGGTGAGTGATAGAATCAAACAACATGCCGCAGACTGTGGTTTCAACACCGTTGCCGTGGCAGCTAATGCCAGTGATGACGCCGTAATAGATATGCTGACAAAAATGGATAATTAAGATGGCAGATAAACAGACAAAACAGCCGATTGACGACAATGTGAAGGATGCCGAGATTTCTGAGACAAATCAGGCGGGTCAGAAAAAGAACACAGAAGCCCTCATTTGGATTGCATTGCTTATTGTTATTTTGCTATCAGTAGGCAGTATTGCTTGGTTTTACCAACAACTACTTCAACAGCAGACGGAAGTTGATTCTGCCGTAGACAAACAAAGCACGGAATTATCCTCACTTACACAGCAACATCGCCAACAATTTCGGCAACTGAATGAACAGCAGCAACAGTTATCAGATCGACTCGATGAAATAGCTAATAAAAAGCAGTTTTCCAATGCTGAGCTCATGAAAAAATGGGCATTACAAGAAGTGAAGTATTTACTCGATATCGCCAATCAGCGTGCCTTATTAGCACATGATGTCACCGGCGCGATTCAAGCGCTAAGCATTGCAGACAAGCAACTTGAATCAATAGCGGATTACAAATTACATCCTCTTAGGGCCTTAATTGCTGAAGAAATTATGTCTTTGCAGTCGTTAGCCTCTCTTGATGTCACAGGAATGGCCATTCAATTACAAGTCATGGCCAATCATGTTAATGATCTTCGTGTCAAAAAAGGACCAGAAGTGACCTCTGCTTCCAGCGATGATCTTGCTGTGACAGCCTCATCAGACACACCAGCATGGAAACAAGCAATTAGTGATATTTGGCAACAGCTGCGTTCGATGGTGGTTATTCGCCATGAACAAACCGGTGAGGCAGCGGTATTAGTGCCTGAACAACGCTATTTTCTATATCAGAATTTACGCTTACAACTGGAAAGCGCGCGTTTAGCATTATTGAATGCTGACGAAAGCAGTTATAAACATAGTTTGAGCACGACTATTGATTGGTTGAATCACTATTTCACTGGTCAGCAGCGTGATGCAATGGTGAATACACTTACCAACCTTAGTGAAACCGATATTACTATTGCCATACCTGACATTTCTGGCTCGTTGAATTGGCTTGAGGAGTATCAGCAATGAAAATGCTGATAATTATTGCGTTCGCGTTAGCATTTGGTGTTGCCATTATTTGGGCTGCAGATTTTGAGCCTGGCTTTGTTTTACTGCAATACGGCAGTTTGAGCTTAGAAACATCATTAGTCGTGTTTATTGCTGTGTTTATTTTGTTGCTGGTGGCAGGGTACATCACTATTCGCAGCCTAGTGTTATTAAAACAGACTCCGAAACGCATGGCGCAATGGAAAAAAACGCAACGGCAAAAGCGTGCAGGTAGGGCTCTGACCCGAGGCTTAATTACTCTTGAGGAAGGTCGTTGGGTTGAAGCTGAGCGAATTTTAGTTCGCCATGCGATGAATAGTGAAACGCCCTTACTGCATTATTTGGCTGCTGCAAAAGCGGCCCAAAAACAAGAAGCATCTGAACGCCGTGATAATTACTTACGTTTGGCACATGAAACGACGGAAGGTGCCGATATTGCGGTAGGTGTGGTGCAAGCCGAGCTACAAATAGCCGCAGGCCAAAAAGAACAAGCACTAGCCACACTTCAACACCTGCGTGAAGTGGCACCTAAACATCCTTATGTATTGCAGCAACTTCAATCTTTATATCAAAACATGGATCAATGGCAGGAAGTGCAGTCAGTGTTACCTGACCTGAAAAAACGAAATGTTCTGCAGCGTGGGGAAGTGATTGCACTTGGGCAAGAGGCCAGTATCGGTCAAATTGAAGGTGCTTTAGTCAAAAAAGACTGGGCGCAGATGTCCACCATATGGGAGCAAACATCGTCACGTGATCGTCAGTTAGAAGTAATGGTTGTGCCGTATGTAAAAGGCTTGATAGAACAGGGTGAACATCAACAAGCAGCAGCCTTAATTGAACATTTTTTACGGCAAGATTGGAGCGATAAGCTGGTATATATATATGGCTTATTGCCACAAAGCGATTCGTTATCTCGCCTTGCCAATGCTGAAAAATGGTTTAAGTCAAAAAAAGACAGTCCTTATTTGCTGCTAACACTTGGCCGTTTAGCTAATGCCAATCAGTTGTGGACGAAAGCAGAAGAATATTTGCAACAAAGTTTAGCTATAGTGGAGCTAGGTGAGACGTATCAAATATTAGCTGAAATTCAGCTCGCTCAGAATAAAACGGAAGCGGCTGCTATCAATTATAAAAAAGGGCTGGACGTTGTGATCAAACAACATGGTCAGCAAGTCATTTAAGGGAATAGTGTGCAAGAGGCGGGTGGAGATTATTTAGTAGAAATATTGGCACTGCTGTTAGCAACCGTCATGATCATTCCGATCTTTCATGCTATCCGCTTAGGGGCCATTTTAGGTTATTTAACCGCAGGAATGATTCTAGGTCCATGGGGATTTGGGGTCATCACCGAAGTTGAGGATATTCGTCATCTAGGTGAATTCGGCGTCATTTTTCTACTGTTTGTTCTGGGTATTGAGCTAAAGCCTGACAAACTATGGCAAATGCGGAAAATGGTGCTTGGCCTTGGTTTAGGACAATTACTTATTACCGCGGGTGTTATCTATGGAGTGGCTATTTGGCTCGGATTGGATGAACGCAGCGCTATCATCATTGGCTTTGGGCTGGCTTTATCATCCACAGCTTTCTGTTTGAAATTATTAGCCGAGCGTGGCGGTATTTCAACCATGATGGGCCGTATGTCCTTCTCTGTTCTGCTATTGCAAGATATAGCTGTTGTCCCATTACTTGCGTTGGTTTCGTTCCTTGCTGGTAGTCACGGTGGCGATGTGACAACGAATATCAATCCAATCTATGGTGTCTTGGCGATTATTGCCTTGTTATTAGCCGGACGCTATCTGCTTAATCCGGTGTTATCAAAAATTGTTGCTAGCCAAGATCCCGAAGTATTTATCGCTGTTGCCGTCCTTTTGGTGTTAGGTGTTGCGTGGATAATGCAAAGTGTTGGTTTTTCAATGGCATTGGGCGCCTTTCTAGCAGGTCTGATGCTCGCAGAGTCGCAGTATCGTCATCAAATCGAAGCGGATATTTTGCCTTTCCGGGGAATTCTATTGGGTCTGTTCTTTATGACCGTTGGTATGGGAATAGACTTTAGCTTGTTGTGGGAACGTCTAGGTGAAATTTTACTATTGACCTGGGGCTTGATGACGATAAAAGCGACAGTGGTATATCTTCTCTCACGACTGGCTAAAGCACCACATGACGTTGCTCTGCAAACGGGGGCGCTGCTGTCTCAAAGTGGTGAGTTTGGTTTTGTTCTGTTTGGCTCTGCGTCAGCACTGGGTTTATTAGAAAATAGTGTCAGTGATATGTTGACCTTGGTTATTGCGTTAACGATGGTACTGACCCCCTTTGTGGTCAAGGCGACTAATAGCTTGCTGCTGAAATTTTATACGCCTAAAACCTCGACAGATGAGGATGCGATTGAGTTTATCGACCATGGAGATGAACATGTTATTTTGGCGGGGTTTGGTCGTGTTGGAGCGAGGGTAGGTGCCTTACTCGGTGCAGCTGGAGTGCCTTACATCGCACTTGATATGCGTCAACACCGAGTGAAAAAAGCAAGGGCACAAGGGTTCCCCGTTTATTTTGGTGATGCGAGCAAAGTTAAAGTCTTACAAGCCGCAGGCGTTGAACGTGCCAAGATGATTGTGGTGACATTGGATAATCCAAATCAAGTCGACATGTTGGTATCCCAACTTCGTCAGTACTATCCTGATATGCCAATCCATGCCCGTGCTCGCGATAGACAGCATTGCGCTGATTTGATCACACAAGGAGCGACTACAACCGTCTCTGAAACATTGGAGATAAGTCTCAGGTTAACGGAAGAGGTACTGTTAGGTAGTGGTGTTGAGCAAGCCACCGCCTCAGAGGTTATCAATGAGTTCCGGGATGACTATTACTCGAATGTGGTGAAAAAAGTGACTGAAAATAAAGTGGTTCTGGGTGAGTTAAAACATTAGGTCATTTTCAATTGCCATCACTTTTAGTCACTCAGCATGACGCTTCATTGCAATATCATCACCTCTGAATAATCTCGAGCATGAGGCATCGAGGATATTCAGCGTTAATAAATTCTTTTTTATATTTGCAAATGTGAATAACTATCAATATGATTTGCGCTCATTTTATACAATAGACTTGGTGCACACTCATTGTGAATACAAAAAAAAGACTCATGTCTTCTCTGGTCACGCTCTGTTGCGTTTACTCGCTTCCCCTTCTTGCTGAGGAGGCTGAGAATTCAGCAGAAACAATGAATCCACTAGTGGTAACCGGTCAGGCATATTAAGGTTATGCACAGTTCTCACCTACATCAGGAAGCAAAACAGATGCGGAATGGCTTGATGTGCCGCAATCTGTCTCTGTGGTGACGGATACTGAAATTACGGATCGCGGTGCAGTGCGATTAGTTGACGCATTAAATGGTGTGGCCGGTGTAAACAACACGCTTGGAGAAGGCAGTCGAGATCAATTTGTTATTCGCGGCTTTGATGCCTTGAATGATGTTTATCGTGACGGCATGCGAGATGATACGGGTTTACAGTCTTATCGTAGCTTAGCGAATATTGAGCAAATAGAGGTGGTCAAAGGGCCGGCAGGTGCTTTGTATGGTCGTGGTTCGACAGGCGGGTTGATTAACTTAGTCACTAAACGAGCGAATGGTGATGAGTTCACTCGTTTGAATGCCAGTTTAGGTAGTCATGGAAAAATGGTAGGGCGCGTGGATAGCTCGACATCATTCTCAGATACCGTCAATGGCCGAATCAATGTAGAAGTCCGTAAAGCAGATTCATTCGTCGATTATGTTGATTCAAAAGATTACTTTATTGCGCCGACATTGCGCTTTTCTCCGAGTGATAATCACACCTTAGATGTCGATTTGGAAATATCAAAGCAGGACTTGGTGCCTTACCGTGGCGTACCGTCGATAAATGGCAAGCCAGTGGATGTCTCACGTAACACTTACTTCGGCAGTAGCAATGATTATCAAGAATCAAAAAGTGTGCGTTTCTCTCTGAACGATGAATTTAAATTCACCCCGAATTTAATCTGGAATAATCGTATGGTGATTAGCCGTGTTGAGTTGGAGCAGCAAGGTACACGACAAAGCAATGTGACAGGTAACACCGTCGCACAAACCGTCAATGATTTTGGCTATGACCCGCGTCGTTTTAACGCCCTACAATCAGAATTAAAATGGTCTGTAGGCTCACATGAATTATTGTTCGGTGCTGAAT
>LAZR01002270.1_pt1 | contig 11294 bp, 8 predicted proteins | sample 329461 | NCBI WGS metagenome assembly LAZR01 (sample SAMN03002196, study PRJNA259156) | marine sediment metagenome | biome: sea floor; feature: Hydrothermal impacted sediments; material: marine sediment; isolation source: Loki non-amplified sample from Loki's castle hydrothermal vent sediment ...
ATCTGGTATGAATATGTTTCAGGTGAAAACCATCTCTTAATACGTCACATTGATGAACAATTAAAACGAAATAAACCGTTTACCCCTGATGTGACACAACAGCTCTATGAAAAATACGTGCTGATGGACATGCCAGAACGTCTTAATAAGACGAATAACGGACTTAGAGTTGTGGTGGACAACACATTAGAAAATATTCACCGCGTTGAAAGTGAAACGTCAAAATGTACGAATGGTTTAAGTCAGTCTCAATCAGAATTAGAGAAGTGTGAAGATATCAGTCAACTAAAAAGCCTAGTGACTAAAATTATTGATGATAGTAGGCAACTGACTCTGAGCAGCAATGAGCTACATACGGAATTATCACGAACAACCCAAGAGATTATGAAGCTTAGAGAAGAGCTTGAGACGGTCAAGCATCAAGCAGAATCAGACTTTCTTACTGGACTTCATAACCGTGGGGCATTTAACAAACAAATACAATCATTGTGCGATAGCCATACCGCTTTCTCATTGGTGCTATTCGACATTGATAAATTCAAGCGACTCAATGACAAATTTGGTCACCTATTAGGCGACAAAGTCTTACAGTTTTTTGCCTCATTACTTAAACAATATGCTGGTGAAAGACATTTTTCTGCTCGCTTTGGTGGCGAAGAAATGGTGATGTTATTTATGGGGTCCAGTATGGAAGACGCCTTTTTGCTCACCGATACTATCCGACGCAAATTTGCTGATAGTCGTTTACAGAAAAAAGGTAGCACAGAAAGCATAGGACAAGTCACCGTGTCGGCAGGTATTAGTTCATACCAATACGGCGACTCACCTTTCGATATGATTGAAAGAGCGGATAAAGCGCTTTATGAATCAAAAACCGATGGACGCAACCGCATCAACTTTATTTAAAATGATAAAACTGACGGTTTAGATACATCACAACGTCTTTTTTTTGGGCGTCGCTCCACTCCACATCTGCCGCTAAACTGCATGAAGCGACTCGCTTCGTTAGTGTAGCGAGACTATCAACTTTTCGATCTGTTCTGGTATAGAGTTGATATGGATCGCCACCGCCTAATGAGCGATGACATTGAATACAGGCAGCGTCATGCAGACGTTGCCCATCAGCCTGCACCAATCCACTTAATACCAATCCAACCAGAAGTAATAAACACTGACGCGTCATGAGCTATCAGCTATTCGTCTGTAAATGCGCAATTCTCAGCGCCGCAGGTGGATGAGAGTCATACACAGCTGATACCAATGGATCAGGCGTCAAGGTACTCGCATTTTCTTTATACAATGCGACCAATGCCTCAACTAAGTCATCCGCATTTGCTACTGAAGCCGCATAAGCGTCCGCTTCAAATTCATACTTACGTGACAACGATGTCATCAACGGATGTAAAAAGAATAAAAAGACTGGCACCACCAGCATAAACAGGGCCAAGGCCATAGCATTAGATTGTGAAGAAATACCTAATCCTTCATAAAACCACGTTTGCGCTGAAGCCCAACCAAGTAAAGCAAGTCCTGCAAGGCTGATAACGGACATTACCAGCATATTTTTGACCACATGTTTCCGACGGAAATGGCCAAGCTCATGCGCCAGAACCGCTTCAATTTGATCTTCATTCAAGGTATTCAATAAGGTATCAAAAAATACAATCCGTTTATTGCTTCCAAGCCCGGTGAAATAAGCATTACCATGACCACTACGACGCGAGCCATCCATCACGAAGATGCCCTGACTTTTGAAACCGCAGCGTGAAAGTAGATTCTCTACTTTTTCTTGTAGCTCAGCATCATCTAACGGGGTAAATTTGTTAAATAATGGCGCAATAAACGCTGGGTAAGCCCACATCATCAAGACTGCAAATCCCATCCATGCTGCCCACAAGTAAAGCCACCAGAATTCACCCGAGCTTTGCATCATCCATAATGCAACCCAGATTAATAACGCTCCCATGATCAGTGTTAGTAACGTTTGCTTAAAGAAATCAGCAAAAAAGAGTCCCGGAGTGTTTCGATTGAATCCAAATTTATCTTCCAGTACAAACGTTCTGTAATAAGAAAATGGTAAATCGAGCAATGAACCGATGACAATGAAGCTGAGTAAAAAACCGATGCCTGTCAGCATCGGAGACCAGCCAAGACTGTCCAAACCACTAGACAGAAGTGAGAGCCCGCCGCCAAATGTCCAAGCGAGTAATATCACCACGCCGTAAAGGTTCTCTTTTCGACCAAACTTGCCTTTAGCCGCTGTGTAGTCAGCCGCCTTTTGATGGGCTTGTAAACTAATCTGATCCGCAAAGGCCTTGGGGACTTCATTGCGATGGGCTTGCACATACTTGCCCTGTCTTATTGACAGCCATAACTCAACAGCCGTCATCAAAAACAATGCTGCTAAAAATATCCAGCTAAATTCGTTCATATTTCTCAGTCCAGTTTGAATCTTTATAAAATGTCATGCAGAGTAGCGTTTGATACAATCAGTGGCAAGTTAGTTCATTCATTTCATTAATATAAAGACGAGGCACATGGCCAAAAGCAAAAACAATCTCATTTGGATCGATCTCGAAATGACCGGTCTTGATACATTCAATGACTATATCATTGAAATCGCCACCATTGTCACCGATGCAGATCTCAATGTTCTATCCGAAGGCCCCATCATCGCGATTCATCAACCGGATGCTACATTAGAAGCGATGGATGAATGGAATACTCGCCAACATACAAAATCAGGCTTGGTCGAACGGGTTCAGAACAGTACCTACGATGCCGCAGAAGCGGAAAGACTGACCATCGAATTTCTAAAAGACTATGTACCGGCTGGTGTATCCCCAATGTGTGGCAATAGCATCTGCCAAGACAGACGTTTTTTAGCGCGCTTGATGCCGGATCTCGAAGCCTACTTTCATTATAGAAACTTAGATGTCAGCAGTTTGAAAGAGCTGGCTCGCCGCTGGGCACCTAAAGTAGAAAAAAGTTTTAAGAAAAAATCGTCGCACTTAGCAATGGATGATATTAAAGACTCTATCCGTGAACTTGAGCATTACCGAGAGCTTTTCATCAAACTACCAAACGAACAATAACCGTTCACATGGGTTTCACAGATAGTCTTTCAGGCTATTTGTGAAACTTTTAAGTGAACGATTGTGGCACACACCAAAACAACCCTCCCTACTAAAGATTGTCCTGTATGTAATCGCCCGTTTAGCTGGCGTAAAAAATGGCAGCGTGACTGGCAGAACGTCATTTACTGTTCTCAACGTTGCCGTGGCCTAGCAAAAGCCTCGAGGTAAACTATTTTGCTCACCATACACGTATTCCCCTCTCAAATGATTCTTCTAGACTGTGAAACCACCGGTGGACGGGCTGGCAGAGATAAAATTACAGAAATCGCATTAATCGAAGTAACGGATGGTATTGTTACCAACAGATGGCAATCACTGATTAATCCAGGCATTAACGTGCCACCGTGGATTACGTCTATAACAGGGATTGATAACAGCATGCTAGAGCATGCCCCTTCCTTCACTGACATAGCAGAAAGCTTACACGACACACTTAGTGGCAAAGTGCTGGTTGCTCATAACGCTCGCTTTGACTACAGTTTTCTAAAACAAGAGTTCAAGCGCGCAGGCTATGATTATTCCGCTAAGACGCTGTGTAGTGTGAAGCTTAGTAGACGCTTATTTCCCCAATACAAAGGACACAGTCTAGATAAGATCATAGAACGCTTCAGCATCCCTACTACAGGGCGGCATCGTGCCATGGCTGACACAGAAGTCATTCTCGCTTTTTTTGCTATTGTGAAACAGCATATTCCCGAAGAAACCATTGCCTCAGTCATCAATGGATTACTAAAACGCCCCAGCTTACCCAGTCACCTTGACCCTAGCCTGATAGACAATTTGCCATCCACTCCAGGTGTTTATCAATTTTACGATGAAGCTGGAGTCATGCTGTATATCGGCAAATCAATCAACATCAAAGACCGAGTGTTGAGTCATTTTTCCTCAGACCACAGCCATCACAAAGAACTCGATATTAGCCAGCAACTCCATCATATTGAATGGATTGAAACAGCCTCAGACTTCGGCGCTCAGTTGCTTGAAAATGAACAAATCAAGCAGTATTCACCCCGATACAATCGGCGCCAGACTAAAACAAAAAAGCTATTTCAACTATCAAAAATCACTAATAAAGAGGGTTATGCTGAATTAGATGTCATTGTGGCAGACATGCAAAACCCTCAAGCAATAACGGCTCGGTATGGTCTATTTCGCAGCAAAAAACAGGCACAGACCAAACTGCTTGAACTCATCAATGAGCATCACCTTTGCCAGCGCTTATGCGCTATTGAAAAGAAAAAAACCGGCCCTTGCTTCGCTCACCAACTAAAAAAATGTCGTGGTGCCTGTTGTCAAAAAGAGCCATCTATTTCATACAACCTTAGAGTAGAGCTAGCCCTAAGCAGAATCAAAAACCAACAATGGCCATGGCAAGGCCCAATTCTTATCGAAGAAAATGCCTCTGGACACCAATGGGACAAGGCGCAATATCATTTAGTGGACCAGTGGTGCTATCTGGGTAAGGTGAGAGACGAGGATGACTGTGTTTCGGTCATCGAGGCTCATGAACAGCGTCCCGCCTTTTTTGATCTTGATAGTTACAAAATTTTAATACGTTTCCTCTTACCAATGCATGCGAGTAAATATCCTCAACTGACCATCAAAACACTCACGTTAACGACGGATGCTTCCATTAATGCGTAAACAATTGACACATCAGGTAACCCCATCGCTATGTGAGCGAGTTTGAAATGACAGCATCTACCTTAAACCTTATCCTTGGCGACCAACTCAATTGGGATAGTCTAATTTGGCAGGATGTGGACAAAGATAATGATTTATTCTGGATGGCTGAAGTCAAACAAGCGTCAACCAACCCCACGTCCAATATCAACCGCACTGTTTTTTTTCTGGCCGCAATGCGACATTTTGCTGAAGACATTCAGGAAAAAAACTATTCCTTACTTTATTCAGAATTGAAAGACGGATTTGATTCCTTCTCAGATGCGCTGACAAATACACTACGACAACATGCCATATCGAAAGCGCGAGGTGTGTTACCAGGTGACTACCAAGTCATGCAGGAAATCGAACATTGTCTGAAACAGCATTCGATCGAGATTGAGTGGATTGAAGATAATCATTTCATTGCTAAACGAGGTGAATTCAAGCAATGGTTGAGTGAGCGAAAACAACCCACCATGGAATATTGGTATCGGCATTTACGTAAAAGTCGACGAATATTAATGGTCGATGGCAAACCTGTTGGTGATAAATGGAATTTTGATAAAAATAATAGAACAAGCTTTACGTCATCAGGCCCTGACAATATTCCAAACGCACCAAACTATGCTGTTGACGATGTGAGCCAATCAGTCATCAATGACATCGACACCTATCTGCCATCACTTGTCGGAAATATTGATGAATTTAATTGGCCGATCACCCGACGCCAAGCACTTTATCAACTGCGTCATTTCATCGACAACTGCTTACCCCAATTTGGTGACTATCAAGATGCCATGTGGACTGATGAACCCTTCTTATACCACGCTCGATTATCTGCCAGCTTGAATGTAAAACTATTGCATCCAATGGAAGTCATTGAGGCTGCTCAGCAAGCCTATGAAGAAAAAAAGGCACCCATTAATGCCGTTGAAGGCTTTATTCGTCAGATATTAGGCTGGCGTGAATACATTCGAGGATTGTATTGGACTCACCGTGATGAATGGCTTGATTTCAATGCACTGGATGCTCAGCGAAATTTACCTGACGTTTACTGGACAGCTGACACCGATATGCAATGCCTGCATCAGTCGGTCAAGCAAGTACTAAATTATGGATACGGTCATCATATTCAACGCTTGATGGTAACCGGTCTCTTTGCTCTACTCTGGCAAGTTAAACCAAAACAGATTCATCAATGGTATTTAGGTATGTATATCGATGCCGTCAGCTGGGTTGAAGTGCCAAATACACTTGGAATGAGTCAATATGCCGATGGCGGTATTGTCGGAAGCAAACCTTATATTGCCAGTGGCGCTTATATCAATCGCATGTCGAACTACTGTAAGCATTGTCCTTATGACCCGAAGAAAGCGAGTGGCGATGATGCCTGCCCAATCACCACGCTTTATTGGTTTTTTATTGATCAACACAATGACCTTATTAGCTCAAACCACAGACTAGCGATGCAAGCCAAAAACTGGTCAAATAAATCAGCATCAGATCAACACGATATTCGTGAACGAGCACAATGGCTGTTTAGCACGATGAACCAACAAGAAAAGGAAGCTTAATGTCAGCACCACATCTCGTTTGGTTACGCAATGATTTGCGACTAGATGACCATCCAGCCTTATCACTCGCACAACAACTTGGTGATATTCAAGTCGTGTTCATTGCTACCCCCAAGCAATGGCATCAGCATGATGAGGCACCAGCGAAGTTAGGCTTGAAAGCAGCATCTCTCAACAATATTCAGCAGTCACTCGCTAAAAAAGGCATTGAATTTGATGTATTAGAGGTTGAAACCTTTGCAGATGTCCCCCCAGCGCTACTGACCTTTTGTGAAAAACAGCAGATTGAATCCGTCTGGTTTCAACAGGAAACAGCCCTAGATGAGTGTCGACGAGACGAAGCTGTTTGTGAATTACTCGCAAGTAAACGTATTGAGTTTCATGCTTTAGATACTGATCTCATGGTACCCATACCGGTATTGACCCAAAAAGACGAACCCTACAAAGTATTCACGCCTTATTATAGGACCTGGCGTAGCTTATTAGAGGAGCGAGCTCGCCCGGCTTTTGATGAACCAGAATCACAAGGTAAGGCTATAAAAGTAACATCAGCCATCTACGATTGGGCTGGAGATTATCGCGATGATTTGTGGTCCGACGATGAACCTGAGATTTTGCAAAAATGTCAGCGCTTTTGTCAGAAAAAACTTAAGGCCTACCCGAATGATCGAGACTTTCCTTCGCTTCCGGCCACCAGCACATTATCGCCCTATCTAGCGCTTGGCCGAATTGGACCGCGGCGTCTATTGGAAACGATTCAGTATTATTGCGCTGAGCAGAACCTGTCTTGGCAAGACAATGATTGGCTCCGAGAACTGGCGTGGCGAGACTTTTACCGCCAGCTACTTATTCACTTCCCTGACTTGAATAAGGAAAAACCCTTCAAGGAAGAAACAGAACAGGTTATTTGGCGTGATGATGAGCCGGGGTTCAAAGCCTGGTGTGAAGGCAAAACCGGATTTCCCATTATCGATGCGGCAATGCGCCAGCTCAATCAAACCGGCTGGATGCACAATCGCCTGCGTATGTTGACGGCGAGTTTTTTAAGCAAATTACTTTTTATAGACTGGCGCCGTGGTGAACAATACTTCATGCAAACGTTGATTGACGGCGAGTTTGCAGCGAATAATGGTGGTTGGCAGTGGAGTGCATCAACAGGCTGTGACGCCGCACCCTACTTTCGTGTATTTAACCCCACGACACAGTCGGAGCGCTATGATAAAGAAGGTGAATTCATTAGCCGTTTTGTGCCCGAGCTGAAAAGCTTATCAGCGAAGCACATTCATAATCCTAGTGATGCTCAGCGTAAAGAGCTCGATTATCCGATGCCTATTATTGATTATAAGGCGGCACGTAAACAGGCTATTGAGGCATTTTCTGATCTAAAATAAAGGGCAATTAATGGGTCATATTCAAGCACACATTTTTACAAACGGCTTGTCATAAAATGCCTGAAACGAAGTTACATGGCTATGTCGATCCATCATTGTCAGAACTGCCTGTGTCGACAATAATGGAGCTCAATAGACATGCGGCTATTGACCTTGCAAAGAGAACGATTCCTGGCGGTTTGATTGTACTGCTAGCCTTACTCATTTCAGCTCACTATTCCCCCATTCAGCACGACTACCCTCTTTTAACCTATGGCCTCTATCTTGCGATGGTCCTAGTTTTTCTTATGCGGCTATACAATGTGTATGTATTGCTGAAAAAAGACATGCCAATTACACCTTGGCGAAGACAAACCTTCATCATTTTCTTTTTTTCCTCTACTATTTGGGGAGTCTATGTCGCCATCAGTTTATATCTATACGAAACACTCTTTACCAATATGGTCCTATTGATGTTTACAGTTGGTATTGCAGCTGGGGCGCTGACAAGTCTTTTTATCTGGAAGCGACTCACCCAGCTTTACCTATGTATGATCTTTATACCCATCATTATTTCCACTTTCATGCACTGGAACCTAGCCACGGTTAGCATCTTATTCGGATTAATATCGTATATGCTGTTTTTGATGGTGCAGACTAATAGAGCTAACACTGAGTATTGGCGCTCGCTTTGTACAACCAAAATCGTTCAGGCACAAGCAGACGAATTAGAGAAGGCAATTAAATTGGCTGAAACAGCCAACAATGCAAAAACGGAATTTCTTTCCAGCATGAGTCATGAGTTGAGGACTCCACTCAATGCCATTCTAGGCTTCACTCAATTATTAAAAAGCGATCCTCAAAGTCCTCCAAATGAACAACAAAAGGAAAGCCTTAATCATATTTTGACAGCAAGTAATCACCTATTAACATTAGTAAATCAAGTGTTGGATTTATCAAAAATTGAGAGTGGTCATTTAGATTTACATCTTCGCTCCACTCAAATTGGTGATGTAGTTAATGATTGTTTACTGTTGGTTCAATCTCTTGCTGATAAGCAACATATTCGTTTTGTTATTGCAGAAGTGCCTGCAGTGGAGGTGCATACTGATCCGATTCGCCTAAAACAAATCTTAATTAACTTATTAAGCAATGGCATTAAATATAATCGTGAAGGCGGAAGCCTGTTAATGGAATTCGAGCAAAAAGAACATGTATTGCGTATTCTAATTATTGATACTGGTGAAGGCATTGCAGAAAAGTATCACTCATCCTTGTTTACCAATTTTTCCCGTCTAGGTCAGCAAAATTCAAGGACCGAAGGCAGTGGTGTTGGTCTGGTCATCACCAAACGAATTATCGAAGAAATGGGCGGTAAAATTGGCTTTGAGAGCAAGGTAAACATTGGCTCCACTTTTTGGTTTGAATTACCCTTAAGTAAAACAACGTCATAATGATCGAGGTTTAAACACCGTGCTGATCGAGCGCCCAATCAATATGCTCATTCACCATTTCTGATACCTGTCCCTGTTTTTGCTTTAATGCTGTGATGATTTCATCTGATGTCGGTGCATTGCCCAGTGCTACAGCAATATTTCTCAACCAGCATTCATAGCCAATACGTCGGATAGGACTACCCTCAAGTCGGGTTTGAAACATATCTTCTGTCCAGTTGAATAATTCAACAAGATGCGGAGAGTCGAGATTATGGCGAGGTAGATAATCCGGCTCGGCTGTATTTTGAGCATATTTATTCCACGGACACACTAACTGACAGTCATCACAACCATAGATGCGATTACCCATTGCCGAGCGAAATTCTTCTGGAATTACATCACGTAATTCTATGGTTAAATATGAAATACAACGTCGAGCATCAACTTCATAGGGAGCAACAATGGCCTGAGTTGGGCACACGTCAATGCAGGCGGTGCAACTACCACAATGCGCGGTGACCGACGGTGTCTTTGGAAGCTGTAAATCGGTATAAATTTCACCCAGAAAAAAATACGATCCATTATCCCGATTGAGCACATTACTATGTTTACCAATCCATCCTAGTCCTGCTTTTTCTGCAATGGCTTTTTCCATAACAGGGGCGCTGTCGGTAAATACACGATACCCCATGGGCTGAAGTTCTTTTTGCATTTTTTCAGCGAGTTTCGCTAAGCGTTTTCGCATTAATTTATGATAATCACGCCCCAACGCGTATCGCGAGACAAATCCTTTATTACCATCATTGATCACAGACCAAGGCTCAACCGAGTCACCAGGCCAGTAATCCATTCTCACACTTATAATACTGACTGTACCCTCAACTAATTCTGCTGGATGTGTGCGTTTACTACCGTGCTTGGCCATGAAATCCATATCACCATGAAAGCCTTTAGCTAACCAACGTTGTAATTTTTCATCTGCAGCGCTTAGATCAATATCGCTGATACCAAGCTGTTGAAACCCCAATGATCGTGCCCATTGCTGCAATTTGCTAAGCAACGTATCTTCATCAGTAACAGAGTTTTTTATAGACATATGACTATTATAAGCTGTCAGAAGTAAAAACGAGGATTCACCCGATGCAAGCTTTGCCCACAGCACTCTTTAGCGCCCAGCAAACACAAGAAATTGATCGCCTAATTATCAATCAATACGGTATTCCTGGTGGCACATTAATGTGTCGTGCAGCCAGTGCAGCACTGGACTGTTTGCAACAGATCTGGCCAAAAGCAGAGCGTATTCTGGTGATTTGTGGTGCAGGAAATAATGGAGGTGATGGTTACGACTTAGCTACGCAGGCTTTTCAGAAGGGCCTCAAGGTCAACGTTATAGAACTTACTCCTCCCTCAGAAAACAAACCTGATGCATTTCAAGCTCGGCAGTCATGGTTAGCGACTGGACAACAGCCTATGACATTTGACGGCTCTCTTCCTGCAACTGATGTCATTGTTGATGCACTCTTCGGTACCGGTCTGGATAGAGAGGTAAGCGGTGATTATCTTGATGTCATCAACGCCGTCAATGCACAAAATGCGGCTGATGTAATGTCTATTGATATTCCCTCTGGTTTATCAGCAAATACCGGTAAGGTTCTGGGCCATGCAATAAGGGCTGATGCAACTATTAGCTTTTTGGGACTCAATCTGGGATTGTTTACTGGCCAAGGTCCTCATTATTCAGGCAAGGTTTATTTCGATGATTTAAATGCACCCGCAGACGTTTATACAGATATTCCATCAATAGCTCAGCGAGCCACTTTTCAAGCTATGGCACCACTGTTATCACCCCGTCAAAAAACAGCTCACAAGGGTCACTTTGGCCACTTGCTTATCATTGGGGGCAATCAAGGGATGTCAGGTGCCGCAAGAATAGCCGCTGAAGCAGGCGCTAGAACAGGGGCAGGCTTGATTAGTGTTGCTACACACCCGCAACATGCCTCATGGCTAAACTGTGAGCGTCCAGAACTGATGGTAAAAGCAATACATGCCAGTGATGACCTCAAGGCACCAGCGAAGCTGGCCAGCGTCCTATGCTTAGGACCCGGACTGGTT
>LAZR01002271.1_pt1 | contig 11293 bp, 7 predicted proteins | sample 329461 | NCBI WGS metagenome assembly LAZR01 (sample SAMN03002196, study PRJNA259156) | marine sediment metagenome | biome: sea floor; feature: Hydrothermal impacted sediments; material: marine sediment; isolation source: Loki non-amplified sample from Loki's castle hydrothermal vent sediment ...
ATTCCCGTGGTTGTACCAAAGAAAGCGATAGATGCGAATTTGAAAGCTTTGATGATAGGGTTTAAATCGTAGAACTATATTAATAATTTCCTCAATTTTTCTTATCCAATTTTTCTTTCCGAAGATAGTCTGTAATACCTAGTATACTATTGTTTACAAAAAATAACTCTTTTTCTCTCATATTCTCATCTAGAAAATCAATAGAAGCAAAATAATTATCCTCGTTTTTTAGAGTTTTTTTAACAGTTTCCAAGTAATTAGGCTTATCCCATTTTTCCGATAATCCATCTATTACTCGAATCCATGTAATAAGTTGTTTTTCAGCAATTTTCAAAAGCCTATTAGCGTTTTCTCTAATCCCAAAATGTGCATAACACATTTTATAATCTTTTAAATTTTCATTTAACAGTCTAATAATTGAAGAAGCCCATACTTCATAATTGAAAATGGGGGGTGTAGCTGGGCGAGTGTAAATTGACCCTTCTAAGGGAATATTCACTCCCGCAGCTTCTCCACTAAATAAATATTTATCAAAAATATAAGATTGGTGATGAGGGGCATGTCCTGCTGTCTCGATGATTTTTATTCTTCCATTATAAATGATTTTTTGAAATTCTATTCGATCTTCGGAGACAGGCTCCATTTTTCCATAAGACTTTGCCACATCTCCAAGAACTTTTAAACTGCCTTCCCATAATCTTTCAGGATTTATTAAATGTTTAAACGCCCTTGGGTGACAGATAATTTTTGCACCTGAGAAAGATTTGATTAATTCGCCTATTCCCCCCGCATGATCTAAATGAATATGTGTTAAGAGAAAATATTTAATTTCATCATTTTTAATTCCTATGGTTTTTAAAGCTTTTTTAAATGGACCAATGACAGAGGTTGGGCCTGGATCCACTATGAAACAAATTTCATCATCGAAATATACCCAAGAGCTTAAAAAACTCGTAAATCGAGGTCCTTCAAGATTAAGATGAATTTCATAAAGATTTGATTCTACTTTTGAGACACTCATTCAATTATCCTTTCCTATGTTTTCCGTTGAATCTACATTTTATTCATATTAGTTTCAATTAATTTTTAACTATTCTTTAAATAGTTATTATTAAAAAGAAAACTTCAAAATTAGATAAAATATAACGAATATTTAGAGTAGTAGAGTTTAAATGAATTATTATGGATGGAATGAATAACCAGATATTAAGTATTAACTTAACTACTGAAAAGATTTCTATAGATCCTATCGAGGATCAAATTCTCATGCACTACCTTGGGGGTAGAGGCTTAGGAATAAAGCTGTTTGCAGATTTAGTTGAAAAGAGTATTGATCCATTATCAGAAAAAAATCCTCTAATATTCTCAATTGGTCCGGTTACTGCTAGTAGCGTTCCCACCAGCGGAAGATTTTCCCTAGTTACTAAATCACCATTAACTAATACTATTTTTCATTCAAATTCTGGTGGGTACTGGGGTCCATTTTTCAAGAGATGTGGACATGATGCCTTAATTATATCTGGGACCTTGAAAGATGAAGATAAGGGATACATCGTAATCGATGGGGATGACAATATCGAAATCAAAGATGGTTCCAATTTATGGGGTTTAAAAACCTCTGAATTAGTGGAAAAAATTAAAGAAATCGAAGGTAAGAATTCACAAGTTTTATGTATTGGTCCAGCGGGAGAAAATTTAGTAAAATTTTCATCAATAATGAATCAAGGAGATCGGGCTTTTGGTAGAGGTGGCGTAGGAGCTGTAATGGGCTCTAAAAACCTTAAAGCCATAGTTGTTAAGAGTGGGAAGAAAAAGTTTTTAGTAAAAAACAAGGAACGTTTGAGAAAGCTAAATATCATTGCCTTAGATAAAATTAGGGTTGTTCCAACAACATCTCAAGGTTTAGCTTTATTTGGAACTGCTGCTTTAGTAAAAATTATCAATCTTTTTGGTATGTTCCCAATAAATAATTTTCAATCGGCTTTTGTTGAATCTAATAAAATAGACATGGTTAGTGGCGAACGCTTAAGAGTTGATTATCTTGAAACAGATGAGGGATGCTATAATTGCATAATCAAGTGCGGTAGAATGACAAACACGGGAGAAAAGAAAGGTAAAGGTCCTGAGTATGAATCACTTTGGGCACTTGGTCCTCTAACTGGAATATTTGATTTAAAAGAAATTATAAATGCAAATTATTTATGTAATGATTACGGATTAGATACAATCTCAGCTGGAGGAACAATTGCTTGCGCTATGGAGATGCAGCAAAATGGGATATTAAAGAATTCGTGTTTAAGGTTCGGTAATGAAAAATCATTATGTAAACTAATTAAAGAAATTTCATTAAGAGAGGAAATAGGAGATGAATTAGCTGAAGGTTCTTGGAGATTAGCAAAGAAATATAATGCACCTAACTATGCAATGCAAGTAAAAGGAATGGAATTACCTGGTTATGATCCTCGAGGTGCTTTCGGACATGCTTTAAACTACGCTGTCAGCTCAAGAGGTGCATGCCACCTAACAGGATTCTTAGTAGCCCTTGAACTATTAGGCGTACCGAAACTGATAAACAGATTTTCTATTAACGGAAAATCTGATCTTTTATTTTTAAAACAGAATCAAAGTGCTGTCGAAGATTCTCTAGTGGTTTGCAAGTTTGTAGGTTATGCATTAGGGTTTGATTTTCAAGCACGATTTCTTAGTGCATTATTAGATAAAGATATATCCGTAACCGATCTAATAACCATTGGAGAAAGAATATTCACTTTAGAAAGATTATTTAATATCCGGGAAGGATTTACAAAAGATGATGATATCCTCCCTACTAGATTTTTGGAAACACCTTTAAAAGAAGGCCCATCAAATGGAAAAACAGTTCCGCTAAAACAATTAATAAAAGATTATTATTCTGTAAGGCAATGGGATGTGAATGGTAATCCAACAGATAATTTACTTGAACAGTTATCTATTAAAAGATTAGTTTAACTATTATGATTAAAAGTAAATGAAATCTAAATTGAGAAATCATGATTGATCCTGAAACGTATAAACAATTTAAAATTACGGGTAAGATATTAACAGACCACAGATATAATACTTCCCATTCAGGGAATATTAGTATGAGATCCGGAGGAAAGATTCTTATTAAGCGAAGGGGAGCAATGCTTGGGTATTTAGAGCTAGAAGATATCATTGAAACAGATCTTTATGCTCCGGATTCAGGAATTATGCTTTCCAGCACAGAAACGGATGTACATCGCCAAATTTATCTAAATACTGATGCTATGGCTGTAGTTCATGCTCACAATCCCTTCTGTGTTATCTTATCCCTACTAGAGGATGAAATAACATGTTTAGATGCGGAAGGAATTTATGCTTACAGAAAAATTCCCGTTATTGAGGTTGAAAATCCCGCTGGTCCTGCAGACGCCGCAAGGGAAGTTCCGAAAATATTAAAAAATTATCCAATAGTTGTGGTGAGAGCTCACGGTGTTTTTGCGAAAGGGAATACTCTCTATGACGCTTTACAAAATGTAACTGGAGCAGAACAATCAGCAATGATAAGATATTATACTATGATGACTGGTAAATCATTGAAGAGGGATTATTCTAAAGAGAAATATTTCTCAGAATGGTAATACTCATTTATTATTTTAAATTTAATAAAAAATAAATTAAATCTTATAGATGGTGTTAAGTTGGAAAAACATATTGGAGTAAAAAGATTAAGTGGATCCATACCAAAAGTAGGTATCCGCCCAACAATTGATGGTAGAGAGAAAGGTGTTCGTGAATCTCTTGAAGATCAGACTATGGGAATGGCTAAAGCTGTAGCAAATTTAATATCTCATAATCTAAGGCACCCGAACGGTATCCCTGTTGAATGTATCATAGCAGACTCGACAATAGGTGGTGTAACCCAAGCAGTTATGTGTGCTGATAAATTTAGAAAAGAGAACGTAGGGCTATCTATTACTGTTACACCCTGTTGGTGTTATGGATCTGAGACGATGGATATGGATCCGTATATCCCTAAAGCAGTATGGGGTTTCAATGGGACTGAAAGACCAGGTGCCGTCTATCTAGCAGCAGTCTTAGCTGCTCATTCTCAAAAAGGATTACCCGCATTCGGAATTTACGGTAAAGATGTTCAAGATGAAAATGATACAAGTATACCTGATGATGTTAAAGTAAAACTCTTACGATTTACACAGGCAGGGCTAGCTGTAGCATGGATGAGAGGAAAGTCATATTTATCTATTGGGGGGGTTTCAATGGGAATTGCTGGTTCAATTGTACAAGAAGAATACTTCCAAGATTATCTAGGAATGAGAAATGAATATGTAGACATGTCAGAAATTATAAGAAGGATTAGTGAAGAAATCTATGACAAGGAAGAATATAATAAAGCCAGATTATGGGTAAAAGAAAAATGTAAAGAAGGAAAAGATACAAATCCTATAGGAGTACAAAAAACAAGAGAACAAAAGGATAAAGAATGGGAAACAATTATTAAGATGACAATGATTTGTCGAGATCTAATGATTGGAAATCCAAAACTTAAAGAATTAGGTTTTGGGGAAGAATCACTTGGACATAATGCCATCGCTGCTGGTTTTCAAGGACAACGCCAGTGGACTGATTTTTTACCAAATGGGGATTTTATGGAAACAATTTTAAATAGTTCATTTGATTGGAATGGGATTAGGCAGCCCTATATTATGGCAACAGAAAATGATGCTCTTAATGGAATAGCAATGCTTTTTGGACACCTTTTAACACAAACATCTCAAATTTTTGCTGACGTAAGAACCTATTGGAGTCCCGAAGCTGTTAAACGAGTCACTGGGATGGAATTAACGGGAAATGCGAAAAATGGGATGATCCATTTAATCAATTCTGGCTCAGCTTCAATGGATGGAACAGGTCAACAAGAATCAGAAGGCCAACCTGTATTAAAGCCTTTTTGGGAAATTACGGAAGAGGAAATGGAAAAGTGTCTTGCGGCAACTAAGTGGGATGCTGTAGTGAATGAATACTTTCGGGGTGGTGGTTTTTCTTCTAACTTCCTTACAAAGGGGATGATGCCCATGACCATTTCAAGAGTAAATATAATAAAGGATCTCGGATTAGTGTTTCAATTAGCTGAAGGATGGGCGATCAATATTCCTGAAAAAATTCACCAGATTCTAGATGATCGGACAAATAATACATGGCCTACAACTTGGTTTGTTCCAAGATTAACTGGGGAGGGTGCCTTTAAATCAGTTTATAATGTTATGAATAATTGGGGTGCTAATCATGGTGCCTTAAGCTATGGTCATATAGGGGCTGAATTATTGACTTTAAATTCCTTGTTAAGAATTCCTGTCAGTATGCATAATGTTTCAGATGAAAATATTTTTAGACCAAGCACATGGAGTGCGTATGGCACTAAAAACATAGAGGGAGCAGATTTTCGAGCATGTAAGACCCTTGGCCCATTATATAAATAATAAATAAAAAATTAATAGATCAAAAAAATTATGAGTTGAATTATAATGAAATACACGCCTGATAAAGAATCAATTAAAAAACACCAAGTTCCTGATTGGTTTCATGATGCAAAATTGGGAATTTTTATTCATTGGGGCCTTTATTCTGTACCTGCATTCGCATTCGCAAAACTAGATCTTGGTGAATCACAGAAAAAAGGTATTGAAGAACATTTCAAAAATAATCCATATGCTGAATGGTATTTGAATTCTCTAATGATTGAAGGTACTCCTACGCAAAAATACCATAAAGAAAATTATGGAGAGAATTTTAAATATGAGGATTTTGCTTCAATATTCAATAAGGAGATACTTAAATGGGATCCGGATAAAATGGTTGAATTATTTAAAAAAGCTGGAGCAAGATATGTTGTTTTAGGAACAAAACATCATGATGGATTCACGTTATGGCCAAGTAAATATCCAAATCCCAATAGAGAAAAATATAACGCGAGTCGGGATATAGTGGGGGAACTTACTGATACTGTAAAAAAAAATGGACTAAAGATGGGATTTTACTATTCAGGTGCATTAGATTGGTCGTGGAATCCAAAACCAATAACAGATGGAAAAAGTTTTCAGACGAATGGACCAACTATGATCGAATATACTAAATATGTGAATAACCATTGGTATGAATTAATTGATGATTATGATCCTATTATATTGTGGAATGATATAGGATATCCACCAAATACCAACATCTATGAAATTTTCGCTTATTTTTATAATAAACATCCTGATGGGGTAATAAACGATAGATGGATACAAATTCAGAAATCAGATTTTAAGCATCCTAAAGTAAGACACAGGGATTTTTCTACTCCAGAGTATAGGATAATGCCAGAAATTACAGCTTATAAGTGGGAAAGTACACGTGGGGTTGGACATTCATTTGGATATAATAAATTGGAAACAGAAGAAGATTATCTTAGCCCTAAAGACTTAATAGTTATGTTTATAGACATTGTAAGTAAAAATGGAAATCTTTTACTCAATGTTGGACCTATGGCTGATGGCACAATACCAGAACTCCAACAAAAAGCCCTATTAGGCCTTGGGGAATGGCTTGAAATAAATGGAGAATCGATATATGGAACTCGACCTTGGGAAAGAGCAGAAGGAAAAACTTCGGATGCTATTGACCTTAGATTTACACAGAAAAGTGAAATCTTATATATCCATTTATTAGACAAACCTCAACAAAGTAAATTAACAATATTATCAATTACATTAGCAGAGGCAAAAAAAATACAAGTATTGGGATACAAAGGGAACTTAACATGGAAGCAAGACGGTGAAAATGTAGAGATATCTTTACCTAAAGAAATATCTAACTCTGACTCTGCTGCTTATGTTCTAAAAATAATTTAAATTTACTTTTTACCTATTTTTACTAGAAATTCATAAAGAAAATTATAGATCATAATGGTTTACCTAAATGGCTCCCCTATGACCTTAAAAAACGCTCTACTATGATGTTGGGTGAAGAATCTAAGTTTGTAAATGATCCATTAGAAGTATTTCGAAAAGCTTGGGAAAACATAATTTAACTTTCGTTATGATATTTTACAATAAATTGAAAATCCCCTGAGCCAAGATTAAAAACTGCATAATTATCTTCAATAGTCTTAAGTTTAATTCCCAATTGTGAATTTATCAGTTTTTCTTCCTTTAAAATAATATTTTCTCCTTCATATATTATATTTTTATTATTTCTATAAGGAATCCATACTTCTGATTTACAACCAACAGGAATTGTAACCCGTAATTTAAATTGAGACTCAGTTTTCTCCCATGCACTATAAATTAACCCTTTGATAACTTTTAAGGAAGCCTGAGCAAATGTCATATCTTTAGCAATAAAAGGCTTTATTCTAAATACATTCCAACCAGGTGATAGAGATTTAATACCCGCAAGAGTATTGTAAAACCAAGTATCTACAGATCCAAGCATTATATGATTTTGTGAATTCATTCCTGAACTCTCTAATTTTTCCCATCGCTCCCATAATGTTGTCGCACCTTCTCTTATCATATATCCATATCCCGGAAAACTCTTTTGTGTAATCATCTTATAGGCAATCTCCGGAAATCCCCGAGCTGTCAGGACTTCAAAGATATATCTTGTTCCTACAATCCCTGTATCAATATGGCAATCATAATGACCGATAATAATTTCAACTAAGGCATTAACTATTGATTTTTCTTTCTTTTCCGGGACCATGTATAGATACAGTGGAAGTACATTTGATGTTTGACTAAGTGCTCTGTCAGTAAAAGATACTTTAATATACTCATACGTACGTTTAAGAAATCGTTTATTAAAAGCACCTTTTATTTCTAGCGCTTTTTTTGAATAATGTTCATAATTATCTTCTTTTCCTAGAATCTTAGCTATTTTAGATAATAATAATGTATCATGATAATAATACCATGTAGAAACTAAATCAATAGGAGTTCTCTTTGAAACAATACACATTGGAGGGCACCAATCACCAAATTTTCCTATAGTAATTATATTTTTTTCGGCAATAGATGAGAGAAACTCAACATACATCTTCATTGATTCATAATGTTGATCAAGAATTCTAATATCGTTATAATACCAGTACATGTACCAAGCAATTGTAAGATACGCAGTCCCCCATGCAGGATCAGCAGGATAAAGCTTCCAATATGGGGGAACAACATCAGATATACTACCATCTGATTTTTGACATAGCTTTATATCTCGGAGATATTTGGTATAGAATCGAGACATATTAAAATTTAGCATTGATTCTTCAGTAATAAGTTGCGCATCGCCCATCCACCCATGTCTTTCATCTCTCTGAGGGCAATCAGTAGGGATGCTCATTAGATTACTTAATTGACTCCAAATAATATTAGAATGGATTTTATTAATTAGTTCATTCGAACAAAAGAAATTACCTGTTTCAGCTACATTACTGTGAAGAAATAACCCTTCTATGGAGTCTTTTGATGGAACCCCGGGAAAATTTGTCACTTCAACATATCTAAAGCCATGATATGTAAAATGCGGCTCAAAAACCTCCTCCCTTTCTCCTTTCAAAACAAAGATATCAGTAGCAACAGCCCTCCCATTTGTAGCAGTGTTCAATGTTCCATCTTCATAAATTATCTCAGAAAATCTCAGTTTGATTTTTTGCCCTCGAGGACCCCGAACTTTTAATCGAACATACCCTGTAAAATTTTGGCCAAAATCGTAAATATACGTTCCTTGTTTTGGGCTATAAAGCTTCTTTGAATTAAGAACTTGAGTGATCTGGATAGGTTCCATAAGTTGAGATGATAATTTATGTCCATTTACGACCGCAGCAAATTCCCAATGTGAATCGTCAAAATTTGGTAAATCCCAACCAGGCATTTCCAGCTGAGCATCATATTTTTCACCATAATAAATCCCATTTTCAGTTATAGGACCTGTAGAAATCTTCCAACTCTCGTCAGTAATAACTGTTTCACTAGTTCCATCCTCAAAATTCAAATGTATCTGTAGAATAAGCTTAGGAAAATCATATCCAAACAGCTCTACACAACGCCCATTTCCTAATATAATCCCCACAGCATTTTGATCCTGTAAAATCTCCGTTATCTCAAAGCTAGAATATAACGCAATTTTAGTATAATCTGTCTGAGCTGGTTCTAATATTCTATTTCCTATTTTCTTACCATTCATTCTGAATTCGTAATAACCGAGTCCACATACATATGCTTTAGCACTCTTTACAGGTTTATTGAAAGAGAATTCTTTTCTCAAATATATAGCATTAACTTCTTTCAGAATGCCTAACATTCCTCTCTCTCCTGATTTGTATTGTAAAGTTTTTCTTGTATTGCTGTCTATAAATTCCCCATTACTGATCCATTTTGCTCTCCAATCACCATTCTCTAAAAGTGCTGTTCCAAAAATTGCTACTTTACTAAAATCACTTTCCTTCTTATTCTTATCCCACCATTTTACTCGCCAATAATATTTGTTATTACTTTTAAGAGGGTTCCCACCATATTCTATATTAATAGATTTTTGAGAGATTACTTTTTCAGTATCCCAAAGATCACCAACCTCAGAATTGGAAAGTTCTTCTCCTGAAGATACGATTATCTGATAAGCTGATTGAAATTGATCTCTCTCAAAATGATCTAAAAACCACGAAAAACGAGGAAATGGAATATCTAGTTGAATTGGATTTTTAATATATTCACATCTTAAATTAAAAGGAGATCTCATCATTATCTTATTTTTTAATAACTACAAATTTTTATTCTATTTCAACAACCAGAATTACCTTTGATGGCATTTCAAAATAAAGATTGCTTCCATTTATGCTAAAGTTTTCTTCATACATTAAAATTTTAATATTATTTTTTTTTAATTTTTAATTGGATAATTACCAAATTTTTCTAAAGTTTCCCGCATCGCAAGAAAATTATCTAATTTCACAGAAGGATTTATACTATGACCCGAGCTTAAAACAAAACCCCCTCCTGGAGCAATTTTTTTGATTAATTTTTTAGTATAATCCTTGATAATCGATGGCTCTTTATCTGATAGATCTTGAGGAGATACGTTTCCTACAAAAGATATTTCACTTCCATGTTTTTCATTTAATTTGAAAATATTATAGTCTGGATTGGAGGTGGTGGGTTCAATCGGATTAATTGCATCAACACCGGCTTTAACAATATCCTCAAAAATATTGTAAATGTCACCACAACTATGTAGAATAACCTGTAACCCCCCTTTATGAGCTGTTTTACAAATTCTTTCTAACCATGGTAATACAAATTCGCGATAATTCCTAGGGCTCATGAACAATCCTTTCTTGTACCCATAATCGTCAAAAACTAGCATTGGTCCAGTTGCTCCCCATTCAATTAACCTTTTTACCATCTCTACAGAAAAGTTTCCACGGTCATCAAAAACCTTTTTTGCATTTTTCCTATTTACCAACAATCGAGAAAAATTCGGGAGTCCAAATCCCTCCCAAGTCATTTCCATCATTCCAGTAATACCTGGTGTGCAACATACCTTTCCCTTACTTTTTTCTTCAATTTGTAAAGCTGCTTTAAAGAATTTCTCTCTCAGGGGATAATCAGGATCGGGGAGAGGAAATTGCTCATATTCTTCAAAATCATTAATTGTTCCTCCCATATAATAGAGTAGATGCATTTTATCTGAAGGATTCTCCTTATACTCAAACCTATGGCCGAATTCACTAATAAATCCGTTGTTTAAGAATTTATAAGGTAGAATACAGAGGGTAATTGGCACGATATCAAGCCCAATTTTATTATAAAGTCTTACTGTAGGCTCAATACTTGATTTTGCTGCGACTTTGCTAATTGATAAACTATGCATTTGTTTATTAAAGCTATCAATATTACCAGAAGATTGATTAAAAATAATGTGCTGGATACTTGCTAATCCATCTATGCCATATTGTTCACCAAAGTGGTTCAAAATCTTTAAATTATCTATCGAGCCTTCATACGAGGGAACCTTATCAGGTTCCTCATGACTTATGGCTTTTATAACCCTTTCACGAGCATCCATTAATATTCTTCTCCTTTACTGTTTTTATTTTTGTTAAATATTCTTTATAAGCGTTATCCCACTCCTCAATATCTTTTGGAAAATATTCCTTAATTTTGAAGGAGGATTTAACAATGTGTCTTAAATCAATTATATTTTTTATTTCACCTAGAGCTATAGCTTGAACTAAAATATT
>LAZR01002273.1_pt1 | contig 11286 bp, 6 predicted proteins | sample 329461 | NCBI WGS metagenome assembly LAZR01 (sample SAMN03002196, study PRJNA259156) | marine sediment metagenome | biome: sea floor; feature: Hydrothermal impacted sediments; material: marine sediment; isolation source: Loki non-amplified sample from Loki's castle hydrothermal vent sediment ...
CAGTAATATAGGTCAGTTGGCCGATGCTTACAATGAGGCCTTATCGGAGGGAACTTCTGAATGGGTTTTGTTCCTTGACCATGATGTGTTTCTTTGCAATCCTTATTGGTATGATATGTGTGTTCAAGCAATTAAGACTTTAAAGAGTGATCCAAAAGCATTTTGTGTTGGTTGTGTTGCTGGCGGAGAAATCAAAATAAAGAGGAAGTTAATGAAAACACAACCCCTTCCCATGGATTCCATAGGAGTTCATATTGAACTTGCGAAACAGGCTTACGGTACGTATGGAAATACGTTAGTGCCCCGTGAGAAGTATGTGACTGGATTCTTTTTATTAATGAATCGAATATCGGTTGTATTTTAACTGATATCATATTTACTCAAATAATTTAAGGGAAGAATCAGAAATTAAACTTTTCATATCATTTTTATAAAGACTAATTAATTCATTTTTATAAAAAATAGGTAGATCAGTTTTATTAAAACTAAATAACTTTAAATCCCATATATTAAAGATCTCCCAAATATTATGACTCAGCCTGAATTTTATAACATAGTTAATATGAATGATATTCTGGTTTCTATACCCCAATGTAGTCATTTTACAATTGGAACTTCTCCGTATTATGCTCACCAGCATGGTCTTGGAATTGACATCTATCAATCGCTAGCTTTAGAGAATTATGAAGCATTTAGTCCAATTTCAGGAACAATCTTGATGGCAAAACAATTAATAGCGCCAAAACCTAAATTTCTTGGTGGAATAGATAAAGATTATCTTATTTTGGTAAGTAATACTAACAATCCAAATATTACCTACAAAATACTACACATCAAACCAGAGGTTAAAGTTGGTGAAAAGATTTCGATAGGGAATTCTTTAGGTAAGACGATTCGGAATGGATATTTTGCAACCTGGTCAAGCCCTCATTTGCATTTAGAAATAAGACATAATCATGATGCAATTCGAGCAAGTGGGGGGATTCCATTCTCACTTGGCATTAAAAATAAACTTCAAAACAAAATTACAGAACCTAAGGAAACTTACCAGTTCCCATTTAAAATCTACTCAATTAATTCCGAATTCATTCTTGGTACATTCCCAAAAAATTTATATTTTAATATCAATCACATTTATGGAGTTATGGGGGCTATAAACGGTATAAAATGCATCATTGATGGAGGAATTCCTCACTATAAGAACGGTACAATAATTTATACTCATCAAATGAACCTAAAAGAAGGGGATCCTATTTATCTTGGAACTCAGATAATTGGTAAAATAGTAGAATTTCGGGAACAATTTGGATTTTTAAAATTTGAGAGGAATATTAAATTCTTTTTGGATGATGACGAAATTCGAGGAATTTCTCTTTTCTTGGCTAATTCAATACCTTTAATCAAAATTATACCATTTAAAGAACAACCACCTAATATCTATGAGAAATCTTCTTCAGTTTTGTCAATTTGCTCAAGTTAAAAGGAAATATTATACAAGATAACTTTCGCAAAGAAATCGAAAACCTTTTTTTTAAGTTAGACCATTTACTGATAATTAAATTTGCTATTAAAAAAAGGAAACGAAGTAAAATGAATGATATTGACAAAGACAAATATATTTATTATTTTCGAATTGTTCTCTGTGTAGTTGGATGGATTTCAATAATACTTGGGTTGGTAAATAGAGGAATTAATCTTACAGGTGGTGAGGATGTAGTTCTAGCATTTTCTAACCATTTTAGCTATTTTACCATTCAATCAAATTTAATCGTATTAATATGGTTAACTATTAGCATTATATATAACAATAAAGAAAATAAACCAAGAATTCTTGGATCAATTCCTCGCGGAGCGGTAACGGTATATATCACCGTGACCTTTTTAATATTTGCTATTATTTTATCCCCAGGCTATGTACCTCAAGGATTGGCATTATACACAAATATCGTTAGCCACTATATTCTTCCTGTTGCGTTTATCATTGATTGGATATTCACCGAAACAGAGAATAAGTATGAATGGCGATATGCTGTATTTTGGCTTATTTATCCTATTTTATATTTAATTTATACCTTAGTAAGAGGAGCAATTACTAATTTTTATCCTTATTTCTTCTTAGATTTGAATGTACTCTCTGTTATAGAATTGGTTGCATATGTAATTGGGTTAATATTATTGTTCCTAATATTAGGAGGTATATACATATTTGCTAACAGGTTCCAAAATAAAAGGAAAAATGCTTAACTATCCGATTTCATATATTTGAAATAAAGATAAATTCAAAAAAAATAATTTCGGAACTTTTTTTTTATTTTATATTGCCCATTGATGCTTTTAGAACATCTTCAAATTTATCACAAATGTAATCAGCGTCTTCTTCTGTAATAATAAGGGGTGGTTTTACTTTAATTACATTTCTTCTTAAAAGTTTCCCTGTCCCGCTAAAATATGGCATGCTAGGTCCAAAAAATATATTCTGTCGGACTCCCTCGTGAAGCATCTCTGCCAGAAGGTCTGAAAATGGTTCTCTTGATCCCTGATCTTTAACTAACTCGATCCCGATAAATAATCCTGGACCACGAATATCCCCAAGAACATCGTAATTTTCTTTTAATTCCTTTAATCTTTTTGTGATTTGTGATCCTCTATTCTCGCAATTTTCTCCTATCTTTGCCTTTTCGATTACCAGCATTGAAGCATAACCTGCTGTACAACCGATCGGCGTGTTGCAAAAGGTAGTATGATCCTCAGCAGCAGTAAAGCGTTTCTTGATCTTTGTAGATGCAATCATTGCCCCCAAAGGAAACCCCCCTCCAATAGCTTTAGTGAAACACATCATATCTGGTACAACATCAATTCCTAATTCTTTTTCGTATCTTTCAGAAAGGGTGAAATATTTACCTGTCCTCCACATCCCTGTTTGGCATTCATCATAGATAGTAAATATCTTTTCTTGTTCACAAATTTCTTTTAATTTTACAAGAAATTCTGGGGGAAATGGAATATGACCTCCAGGACCCTGCCATGGTTCTAAAATAACCCCAGCAAGAGCTCTTGGTGTTAATCCCATGAGATACTCCTCCACTAAATTAAAACATTCTAAATTACAGTGTGAATCTTTTTTACCATAGAGTCCTTCTTTATACTTCCATAGACATCTATAACAATAAGGTTGGGGTACTTTTGAGAAAAAATCACTTCCAAATGGTCTAAATCTTGTGATAGAATGAATTGGATGTGATGCAGATAATGTAGCTAAGGTATTCCCATGGTATCCACCGTTGAATGTTAGGAAATGTTCTCCATTTTTTGATGCAATTAATGCGAGTTTTATCGCAGCTTCAATTGCTAAACCACCACCTTCGTTATTTACATGAACCCGCCCTCCTTTCAACTTACCAGGAGCTAATTCGGATAATTTATTGATAAATTTAGCACGAGCTGGCGAAACTGAATCTGATCTGATATGAGTAATTCTACTCATTTGTTCAGCTACCGCAAAATTTACATCGGGATTCGCAAATCCTAATGCAAGTACCCAATTCTGTGAAGTACAATCTAATATCTCAGTTATTTTCCCGGTTTTGAAATCTTTTACAATAACCCAAGGAGATCCTGGTTCTTTAGCTTCAATAATAACTTTATTGTCATAATATACGTTTAAACAATGATTATCAAATAGGAGTAGTTCTTCTTCATTCACCCCTGCAGAAATTGATCGTAATTCTTCTTTACTTATAATTTTTGGATTAAAATCAACCATTTGTCACTCACATCTATATTTTTTTGATCAAAATATATGTGTAACAGAAGGAAAAAAACTATTAAGAGATTTGTTAAAAAATTTAAAAAATTCGTAGATTTTACTTTTTCAATTAGATTCACTAATTAATGGGAGAGTAAAATTAAATGTAGATCCTTTACTTCTCCCCTCTGATTCAAGCCAAATCTTTCCACCGTGTAATTCAATAATTTTTTTTGAGATATATAATCCTAGACCTGAACCATCGGATACGATATCTAAGCCCTGACCATATCTTTCAATTTTTCCGAATTGTTTAAACAATCTTTCTTTTTCTTCATCAATAAAGCCGATTCCATTATCTTTAATTGAGAAAATTAAGGAATCCTCCTTCTTTATAGATTTGAGTTCAATAACTCCATTTATAGGAGTAAATTTAATAGCGTTTGTAAGTAAATTAGAAACAACTTGATGTATTTGTTCTTTTTCAAAACATGTTATTAGATCATCTTGGAGCTGTAAATTTATAGAATGGTTCCGCAGTTTTACAAATTCTTTTAATTCATTAACACAAACTCTTATTAAGAAAGATAAATCTTCTGATGTCTTTTTTAATTGAACCGATTCGGAATCCAATTCAGCGGATTTTAAAATATCCCGTATTAAATCCTCTAATCGGATACACCCTTGTTTAATCTCCCCGATCGTGTTTAAAACATAATCATCAAGTTTGTCACTATATAATTCCAATAGAAGATTTGAAAATCCTTTAATAGATACTAAAGGCGTCTTTAATTCATGAGAGGTTCTTCGCAATAATTCAGATTTTATTGTACTCAACTTTATTAGCTCTTGTTCTACTTCTTTTTTATCTGTAATATCCATAATTGTAACTAGTTCGGCTTGCCTTCCCTTGTAAACAATTATTTTCGAAAATTGGTCGATCCATCTCAGTTTACCTGATTTTGTAAATGCTCGAAAAGAATAATAAGCAGTAATATTCGAATTATTTGTTCGCATTTCTAGTCTTGATTTTCTTAGCAATTTTAAATCATCGGGATGGATGATGTTAATTAAATCTTTCATTGACCAATTCTTAACTTCTTCAAACGAATATTCAAATATCTGTAATACAGTACTATTCACGTATTCAACTTTATCATCTTGCATTATTAAAATTCCCATTAAAGCTTGTTCAGCGATAGTTCTAAAATTGTCTTCAGATTGTATTAATTTCTCTTCTGCAATTTTCCTTTCATTGATATCAACAACAGCAATCAAGTCAGCTAATTTATTACTATATTTGATTGATTTAGAATGAACTTCTCTCCATTCTGTTTTGCCCTCTTGATTTATTCCTCGAAATTGATATTGAGTTAACGCGTCCTTAGCCCCTTGCTGTTTTTTTCGAGCCTGTTCTCTTACAAAATCTCTATCATCTGGGTGAATAGCTTCAAGAAATTCTCCAGAACTCCACCCATTTATTTCTTCTCTGCTAAAACCTATAATTTTCTCAAACTGTTTATTAAAATATCTAAAAACTCCATCCTGTAAAATTCCTATACCCATGAGAGATTGATCAGTGATGTTCCTAAATTTTTCTTCAGATTCTCTCAGTTTTTGTTCTGATATTTTTCTCTTTGAAATATCTCTTATTGCCATAATAATTTTTTCTTCCCCGTCAATCTTGGCTATTCTACCACTGGCAGATACTATTATGTAATTCCCTTCTTTATTCAATGTTCGATATTCAAGACTTACCCTCTTTCTCTCTTTCAGAAGACGTGCCATAGTTTTTAGCACTTTATCTAAATCATTTGGGTGAATAAAAGTGAATCCATTTTTCCCGATAATTTCCTCTTGCGTAAATCCTGTGATATTATAAACTTGGGGGCTAACATATAAGAATTCTCCCTTAAAATCTAAGATAGCTATCATATCAATAAGGTTCTCAATAACAGTCTCAAATTTGTTAGAAATATTAATTTGCTCGGTAATGTCTCTTAAAACTGTTATTACTTGATTCACACAACCCTCGTGAATTATTGGAATCTTAATTAATTCAGTAAAAATTATTTTATTTTCTATTACAGATTTACCGGATGATGTAAGACGCGTTTTGGATTGGAATACTTTTTCATACTCAGAAAAAACTTTCTCATAAACCAAGAACGGAAATGCTTCAAATATGGTTTTACCTACAATATTTGGACTTATATTCAATTTAGCAAGCCAATTCGTCATAGCTGGATTTAAAAAAGTGATTTTCAAGTTTTTATCAACGACATGTATAGGATCACTCAAAGAATTAACAATTGTACGATATTTTTCTTCCAGTCCTTTAATTTGGTCTTCCATCTGTTTTTGATCTGTTATATCTGTAATAATATGGACAGCACCCATTATTTTACCCTCCTCATCAAAAAATGGATCAGCAGAAATCTCCATCTCCCTTCCCATCACGTTGTAGATTAATGTTTCTCTTTGACCTGACTCACACATACTCATAAACGGGCATCCTTCTACAGGGGAAGATGTACCATGTAAAAGTTCCCAATAAGTTTGCCCAATAATTTCATCCTTTTTAGATTTTCCTAAAAACTTAACTGTTGACTTATTACATTGTAAAATCTTGTTATCCAAGTCAATGAGAAATACTGCTTCGCTCATGGCATCAAGAATTGCTTGTTCCAGTGTTGTTGAGTGGTTCAATGTTCCTTTATCATTCTTTTGTTGTTTATAATCTGAAATCCTCAAAATGTGTATATCCCCATTTTGCATAATATTGAATAGTTTATAGAAATGTTCAAAGAAAAAAAATTTTTGTTTTTTGGTAAATTAAAATATCTTAAAAAAAAGATTGATATTAGGAGAGATATATCCTATATACCTAGTGTATAAACTCGTAATAGATTTATAGAAAACCTTAAAATTTTTAAATTTTGTAGAAAATATTATATATAGAAATATGATCTCAGATAAAACTGCTTTACTCGGAAATATTCATTTATCCCGTTTATTAGCAGTTTTACTATTATGAGCGAAAAAAGATCAGCATGATCTTGCTCTTTTTATATCTTTTATAGATTTTTTCGTTTCATAAATGATATTTAATTGAACGGGATTATGTGTATGCTGTTTTTTCCAACGAGATCAAAAAAAAAGATCTTAAATGGCTGATAAAAGTGTATAATCCAAAGGAAATAGAAAAGAAATGGCAAGACAGATGGGAACAGGCAAAAATATTTGAAGCTAATCCAGATCCACAAAAGCAAAAGTTTTTTATTACATCACCATATCCATACGCCTCTGGTCCTTCACACATAGGTCATGGTAGGAGTTTTATTAACGGTGATGTATTTGCGAGATATTATCGGGCAAAAGGATATAATGTATTGTACCCTATGGCATTTCATATAACGGGTACACCTGTTTTAGCAATTTCTTCTTCTATAAAGAGAGCGAATAAAGCAACATTTGCAAGAATGAGTCAATATGTGTCATTGCATACTAAAGATCAAGAAAAAATACTTGAAATTGTAGAGAGTTTTAGGGATCCTTGGAACGTTGTAAATTATTTTTCTAAGACTACTAAAGTCGATTTCAAATCAATTGGGATGAGTTTAGATTGGAGAAGAGAATTCACAACTGGAGATAAAATCTACAATAAATTCATAGAATGGCAATTTTCTCGTTTGAAAGATAGAGGTTATATCGAAAAAGGAGAATACCCTATTTTATATTGCCCTCGAGATAAAAATGCTGTAGGTGAGGATGATATTTCTAGAGGAGATGAATTAGATCTTAGAATTAATGAGTTTATTTGTATAAAGTTTCCTTTCGAAAATGGATTTCTCGTCGCTTCTACGTTAAGGCCTGAAACAATTTATGGTGTAACGAATTTATGGATTAAACCAGATGGCGAATATGTACAGGCAAGTATTAATAATGAAATTTGGTTTATTTCAATGAAAGCGGTATCTTTGCTTAAAAATCAAAATAAAGAGGTAAAAATACTTAAAACATTTAAAGGGGAAGAAATTATCGGGAGAAAAGCTAAAAATGTAAATGGGATTAAGGAAATTCTAATTTTACCAGGGGATTTTGTCGATACATCCACGGCAACTGGTGTAGTGTATTCTGTTCCTGCCCATGCTCCATACGATTACATCGCTTTAATTGATTTAATGAATAATAAAAAATTAATTGAAAAGTTTAATTTAGATAAAAGAGAAATTGAATTAATTTACCCAATTCAAATAATTGAGCTAAAAGAGATGACAGAAGTTCCCGCAAAGGTATATTGTGAAAAATATAATGTTGAATCTCAAAATGACACTCAAAAACTAGATTTAGCAACAAAAGAAAACTACAAAGACGAATTCTATAATGGTGTTCTTAATAAAAGATGCTTTAAGTACGAGGGAATGAAAGTAAATGAAGCTGCTAAGCAGGTTTCAAAAGAATTAATAGAAGAGAATAGAGCAGATAAATTATTTATTCCTGTGACTAAAGATCTTTTTTGCAGGTGTGGGGAGGAAGTTATAGTGTCAATCCTGAAAAATCAATGGTTTCTTAATTTCCAGTCGGGTGATTGGAAAGAGAAAGCTTTTGCATGTCTTAATAATATGAAAATCACTCCAAGTAAGTATAGACGAAATTTTGAAAAAGTTTTTAATTGGTTGGAAAAAAGACCATGTGCACGTAAAAGAGGGTTAGGTACCAAGCTCCCCTTTAATAGGGAATGGATAATCGAATCTTTAAGTGATTCTACTATATATATGGCTTTCTATACAATTTCACATAAGATTCGACATTATAAAATTAAACCAGAACAATTGATTCCTGAATTTTTCGATTTCATATTCTTGGAAAAAGGAGATATTAAGAACCTATCTAAAATCATAAATATCGGGGAAAAAATACTAAAAGAGTTAAAAGAAGAATTTCTTTATTGGTATCCAGTTGATCATAGGCATACAGCAATAATGCATATTTCGAATCATTTAAGTTTTTATATATTTCATCATGTTGCAATCTTTCCTGAGAAGAACTGGCCAAAAACACTGACGCTAATTGAACCCGTGATTATTGAAGGTCAAAAAATGGGTAAATCGAAAGGAAATGTGATCTCCCTTGCTGAGATTCAACAAAAGTATTCTGCTGATCTATTTAGATTCTATATATCTCACGGTGCTGATTTTGGAGTTCATATGGATTTTCGCGTGAGAGAAATAGATTCAGTGAACAACCATATACAAAAATTTTATAAGTTTGTGTCTGATAAAATTCTCCAATCAAAAAACACTTTAGAAGAATTTAAAGTGATAAAGAATCTCTACTCAAAAGTTATGTTATCAAAAATTATTAGAAAATTTATTGAAGCAGAGAGATCCTTAAAAGAATTTAATATAAGGAGATACCTTCAAATTTCATTTTATGAAATTTTTAACATAATTAAAGATTTATTTCAATACACTGATGATAAAAACGATTTCTTAATAGTGTTTAAAATTATTTATTTGGATTGGTTAAAAATTCTTTCTTTAACTATTCCACATCTATGCGAAGAACTCTGGGAATTATCTGGAAATCGAAGCTTTATATCGGTTCAAATTTGGGGTGACTTTAATAAAGGTTACGTTGATGATGAGCTTGAAGTGGAATTTAGATATATTGAAAATGTGGTTGAGGATATTTTAAATATTAAAAAATTGTTAAAAACTCAGAAATCGAATAAAATTTATCTCTATACCGCAAGTAAATGGATGTATGAAATTTTAAAGGTAATTGGATTAAAAAAAGATAATTTCAACTTAATTATCGCTGAACTTAAGAAAGATCAAGATTTGATGAGAAATAAACAACTCATTCCATATTTAAAGACTCAATTAAAAGAACGAATATATGAAAACGAATTACCAAAAGTAGACGAGGTAAACTTACTTGAGCAATTCAAATCATATATAGAAAAACGAGTAAATTGTTCAATTTTGATTAATTCTAAATTCGATCCTAAGCAGAAATCTCAAGTAGCAAAACCATTTAAGCCAGGATTATTTATTGATTCATAATTTGCTGACTCAATTTACATCTTTTTTCTTTGTATCGACTTTAGAACATCCAAATATTTTATCACATCTTTTGTATCACTTTTTCCGATACAAAAGTCTAATTGTTTAGTAAAATAAGTGTTTAACATTTTTAGCTGAGGGCTAGAAATTACGAATTTTGACCCTTCTTCAATTTGTTTGTCGAATATTGTTTCTTTTATATCTTCAATATTCATATTGATGATTTGGAGCCCAATCCATTCAAAAACTTCCTTTATATTCTCGCTAGTTTTTGCTGAAGTTTCCATATAATAGATACTTAGATTCTTTGCTAATTCCATTCCCTGTTTTGTTGAAATAACTCTGGAATCCTTTAAATCAACTTTATTACCTACAAGTACTAAAATAATATTTTCTAAAGCGACTTTTTTAATTATGCCATACCATTTTTTCACATTTTCAAAAGTTTCACTGTTAGTTACGTCAAAAACAAGAATCCCTGCCCGAGAATCTGTCAAATAATCTGGCCATAACCGTTGGAATTGATTTTGACCTGCTAAATCCCAGATCATAAAACGTACCGATGTATCTAATTCTTCAAATTTGCATTCCTGTTTAGAAATGTACGTTCCGATTGTAGCTTTATAATCTCCCTTAAATATCCCATGAACATATCTTTGAGCCATACTCGTTTTCCCTACTCCTCCATCTCCTATCAGGCTAAGTTTGTAGACATATTCAGGCGAGTACGACTTATTTTGGTAATAATCCATTTTGTGCCGTAATTTTTCAACCTCTGTCTCTCTTCTAATTTTAGGGATAACAGGGCTCACTGGTAATTCACCATCTATGATCCGGGCGACTTTATCTGCTGCTAAATAGGTATATGGAAATACATCGTCAACGAAAGCTGCTGGATGTAAAATTGACACTAAAACATAATCTGGGCCAGCTTCGCAAAAAATAAAACGATATTTATCAGTATCAAAGGTACCAGCTCCAAAAGTGCCTATATCGAAATCCTGAGTTATTTTCTTGAGTACTAATTCAACCAAGGAACTGAATGCACCTATAAATTGTTTTTCTTCTTTCTCTTCCCCATCCTTGGTTAAAATATCAACTACCAATCCATCATGTCCAACTACAAGGACTGATATCAATGATTCACCTACTTCCTGCATATACCATTTGAATAACGCTCTTAGCTTATCTTTATCTATATAAGTCAATAGGATTAACCTTCTAAGAAATCGTATTTATGAAGCAAAAAACCTTTTTTTTTTAATTAAAAAACAGATAGTGTTAGAATATTTTAATTCTTTTAAATGTAAAACACAGTTGGAAATTATAAAATCAAAAATTAAAAATGATCTCACTGATTTTAAACTCATCTTCAATTTATAAATCATCTTGGTTTTTTATAATTGGTAGAGAGAAGAAAAAGGTTGTACCAAGGTTTCTTCCCTCAGATTCAACCCAAATATTTCCTCC
>LAZR01002274.1_pt1 | contig 11285 bp, 12 predicted proteins | sample 329461 | NCBI WGS metagenome assembly LAZR01 (sample SAMN03002196, study PRJNA259156) | marine sediment metagenome | biome: sea floor; feature: Hydrothermal impacted sediments; material: marine sediment; isolation source: Loki non-amplified sample from Loki's castle hydrothermal vent sediment ...
GAAAGCGCTTTATTTATCACCTCTGCTAATTGTTCATTTACTTCATCATCTATCTTATCGAGTCTCTGGGCCCTGCTGTTTTGGACTTTTAAAATCGTTGTCCTGGTGGTCTTGCCTTCAAAAGGCGTATGGCCGGCAATCATCTCATACAATACGACTGCTAATGAAAACTGGTCAGTCCTGTCGTCTAGGCGCTCTTTATTCACCTGTTCAGGAGACATATAAGACGGCGTTCCAATCAATGTTTTTTGAGCTTCTTTTGCATGGCCTAATAATCGTCCGGTACCAAAATCCATTATCTTTATCCGTCCTTCTTGTAAAAGCATCACATTCTCAGGTTTTATGTCTTTGTGGATGATTTCATTGATATGAGCGGATTCCAACGCCAGAGAAATTTCTTTGCCGATGGTAAGTGTCTCATCAAGGCTCAGCGTTTTGCAGTAATCTAATACATCGCGTAAAGTCAGTCCTTCAAGATACTCCATAATCAAGAAATGACCTTCATCAGTCTCTTCATATTCATAGATCGTGCAAATATTGGGGTTGTTTAGCTGAGCGCTTAGGTGAGCTTCCCGTTTAGCCCAAGTCGTGGCTTTTGACGAATTATCAATCATCTTTATGGCTACCAAACGCTGCATCTTTGAATCAAAAGCTTTGTAGACAGTTGAAAAACGAGTTGAAGCCAGCTCTTCGAGCACTTTGTAGCGCTCGAGTATCAAATCCTTATCTTCAGAATCTTCTTCGATTATAGTGGTAGCGCCCTTTTCCGGAGTTAGATCTTTATCTTGCATTTTTATCTGATTTTCCTGTATTTTTTTTCAAAAAAATAATCGACAGTTGCTTACCCTTATTCTATTACAGTGCACCATGAATTTCATTTAACTTGCTATAATCTTGTAACATCAAAAAAATCATTCTTAAGCTGATGCTGAAATACCGGCCGCGGTGGTGAAATTGGCAAACACGCTAGGTTCAGGGTCTAGTGCTCGAAAGAGCTTGGGAGTTCGAATCTCCCCCGCGGCACAAGATAGGGGAGATGAGAAGTTTATCCTGGGACGAAGTCGCAGGGAATCTCCCCCGCGGCACTGACGAAAAGAGGTCCATTTCCTATTTTTCTGTTGCCGGTAGTCAGGTATCAAGCGTAAGTTTTACATCCGCTTTTTTGCTATCTATCTCGGCTTTTATTAATATAGTGCAGTACCAAAAAATTATTCAAAAGGAGTCCTTGTGGCCGAACAAATGCGGTATATGAATATGCCGGCAAAAAATATAAGAAGAAGACGGCTTTTGGTCCTTGTGCCAATAATACTGTTGATCGCTTTTTACTTTATCGGCTTTAGAGCAACAGCTGTCAAAAGAGGCGCCGAGAATTTTTCAGATAAAACAAGCAACATCACAAAGCAGTCAAATTTTTTGGGTAAACAATTCAGAACAGCATTAAATACCAGCGCAAAAAGCAAATTTCTCAGCGAAAGCCTCGATAACATGGTCGAAGAAAGCCTTACTCTCAGCGAAAAAGCCTCGACCATAGAGCCGCCGGAAGACTTAAAGCTCGCCCACAGCTTTTTTTCCGTTGCGATGAAGTTGCGCCACCAAGGGCTTGAGAAATACAGTAGAATAACGTTGACCGCATTCTCAGCAAAAGCCACCAAACAATCAGAGGAAGAAGCATTGAAAGACCTCTCCTTAAGTGATGCCGCTTACAAATATTATCTGCAAGAGACCAACAGATATTTAAACTCACACGATCTAAAAATAACGCTTACAAAATCTGCTTTCATAACTAACACGCTGAACAAGAAAATAGCTATCAAAAAGAAACCGGCAAAACCTAAGCCAAAAAAGAAGGAGGAAGAGAAAAAGACAACCGATGGCGATCTTTCGATAGATGATGTCGCCACCATTCCTTTAAGGGTTAGTTTTAATCCCGATAACAACATCAGAGTACTGCCGGACACCACTTCAGTTGATATCCGCGTTCGAATAGACAATAAAGGTGCCGAAGTCGAGGAGGATGTTCCCGTAGAAGTCGAGCTTCTAAATGACAATAAGACAATCAGTAAGAAGCAAGGCTCGCTTAATAGAATCTTAGCCGGCAAGCAAAGAAGAATAACAATAAGGGATTTCAAACCAAAAAAAGACGGCGTCAATATTTTTAAGGTAACTGTGGGCAATCCATCGACAGAAAATAATTCAGCCGACAATAGCTACGAATACAAATTTATCTTCAAGTCTCAAGACTGATCAGTCTGTACAAAAGCTTGTTTAAGAGCCTCTTGATAGACTTTCTTTAAGGGTACTTTCTTTGTTCGGGCAATTTTTGCACAATCCTCGTACTCAGGAGCTACATTTACCAGTTCACCATCGTGATAAGCCAGTTTGACCTTTACAGTCCCCAAAGATGTTTTTACTTTAATAGTCTTTCGCTGAGCCTCGAGTCTATCGATATAGCTATAACGCAGCCCAATAGAAGAAGTCTCGCTTAATATAATCTTGCCGGCTTCTTCCTTTTTCTCTTCACGAACCAAAACCGAGAGTTTTGTAGCCAGGCGGTTTTTTTTCATCACAATTGGAGTGAGCCAAACATCGGCGGCGCCGATATCAAAAAGCCTATCCATCACATACGGAAAGAATTCGGGGTTTAAGTCATCGATGTTAGTTTCGATGAGGATGAGTTTTCTTTGGCCGCTTTCGTTTTTTTTTCAACTTCGTGCCCGACCATAAGCCTTAAAACGTTAGGAATATCAAGCTCTTCGCTACCAGCACCGTACCCAATTTTTTCCACTTGCACCGGAGGTAGGGGACCATAAGAGCTGGCGTAGTTTTTTATAATTGCGGCTCCTGTCGGCGTGGTAAGCTCACGGCTGATATTACCGCTGTATACGGGAACATCTTTCAGTATTTCAAGCGTTGCCGGGGCCGGAATCGGTAGCATCCCATGCGCCGTCTTGACAACGCCCATGCCAGTAGCGATCTCTGAAGCATGGACCTTTTCTACTTCCAAATAAGCAATACCAATAACGGCTCCTACGACATCGACGATAGAGTCTATCGCTCCGACCTCGTGAAAATGGACTTTGTCGACACTTTTTCGGTGGATCTTGGATTCGGCTTCGGCCAATCTTAAGAATATATTCTTAGCCGTCTCCCTAATATCATCGGCTAATTCACTGCTTTCAATGATCGACTTAACATTTGGCCAAGTCCTGACAATACCTTTTTCTTCAGCTTTCACACTGACTTTAGTTGCTTTTATGGAACCCCGCTCAACTTCTTTGGCTTTTAGCTCATAATTAGTAAGCGGCAGTTTTGCAAGTTCTCCTTGAAGATAATCAACAGGAACCCCGACGTCCAAAAGGGCTCCAAGGACCATGTCTCCGCTAATGCCTGCAAATGCGTCAAAATATGCTACCTTCATATCAGCTTAGTTTATCCCTTTCTTCTGTAATAACCAACCAAAACATTTAAGTACTTAATAACAATACCCATATACGGAGCCAAACTATGTGATTGCTTTTTCTGACGTCTGAGAACTGACATCTGAAGACTGACTTTGGCTTTGCTTATTAATCATCGATGCAATATGGCCGGCACCAAACCCATTATCAATGTTAACAACCGAAACATTTGGAGCGCAAGAATTTAACATCGTCAGTAAAGCTGAGAAGCCTTCAAATGACGCACCGTAACCCACGCTCGTCGGCACTGCAATCACCGGAGAAGACACCAAACCCCCGATAACACTTGGCAGTGCTCCTTCCATGCCGGCTACCGCTACGACCGCTTTAGCCTTGGCTAGTTCATCTTTGAAGTATAAAAGCCTGTGGATGCCGGCAACACCGACGTCGTATATTCTTTGAACGTGGCTTCCGTTAATTTGAGCGGTTATAGCCGCTTCTTCTGCCACCGGCGTATCGGCCGAACCCGCCGTAACGATTACTACATGACCGGTCTTTGTTTCTTTTTTTTGTTCAAGATAGATAACACCGGCCACCGAATTATATTCGACGCTATCGTTTATTTCTTGGACCGCCCGGTAATCCTCAACATCGGCTCTGGTCGCTAAAAGATTTTGACCGCTCTTGATTATCTGTGAAGCCGCTTTTTTTATCTGCTCCGGTGTTTTGCCTTCACAATAGATGGCTTCCGGAAAGCCGCAACGACTATGGCGGTCATTGTCGATTTTGACTTCATCAGAGGCTGAAAAGAAATAGTCTCTGACCTTATCTTGAGCCTCATCTAGGCCGATTTCGTTCGTCTTAAGTTGTCTTAAGATATCCTTGAGGTCTTTCAATTCCTGTTTGTATCTCCTCCTCGCTAATTCTATACTATTAATAACAAATATTTTAGGTATATATTCAAAGATGCTATTTTTCGGATTTGTAGTCTCTATCGCCTTAAATGTAATAGTCTTGATTTTTTTACTTCTGTTATTTATTAGGCAGAGACGCGTCATCAACAACATAAAGATAATCGGCGAGAAAGCGGCTGAGGGAAATCTAGTGCACGTGATCAACTCATCTTATGAATCCATCATCAAGTTAGAAGATGAGATTGAACAACTTAATAATTATTATTCAAAACTATTCCGGCTAACTAATAACAATTTACAAAACGTCGGCCTTATCAGGTACAACGCGTTTCAAGAAATGGGCGGTAATCTAAGTTTTACGCTTGCCCTTCTAAACAACCAAAAAGACGGAATCGTCTTGACTAGCATAAATGGACGCAACGACCACCGTCTTTATGTTAAGCAAATATCTGCCAGTGTTGCCAAAGACCAACCTTTGACAGAAGAAGAGACTCAAGCCATTAGCGAAGCTTTGAAATCCTCAAGAAAAATAATTAAATCAAAGAAGGTCAAAAAAGCGGCTTTGGCAGAAGATCAAAAAAAAGTAAGTTCATAGAAAACCCGTCATTTGTCATTCGTAGTTCGTCATTGGTCAATTCTCATAGTTCTGACAACTTTCATGTCTCACATTTTTCAATAAACCTCGTCACTAAGTAACAAGGTTTTGACGGCTCGCCCCATGGGAAAGTTCTTTTTAGCCCAAAAGAAGGGACGAAGAATGGCCGAATTTCGATTTTCTCCAAAACACAATAGTGCGGACAAGATAAACTGGCATCATTTTAGCAAAAATACATTTGAAAAAGCAGCTAGCGAGGATAAACCGGTTTTTTTATCGCTTTCAGCTGTTTGGTGTCACTGGTGCCATGTCATGGATGAAACAACATTTTCCGATGCGGAAATAATCGACTATCTTAATGAAAATTTCATATGCATCAGAGTCGACACCGACAAAAGGCCGGACATCCAAAACCGCTATCTAATGAACGGTTGGCCTACGGCGACCTTTTTGACTGATAAGGCAGATGTAATATCAGGCAGTACTTATATGCCCGCCCATGAATTTCTAACGTTGAGCAAAAAAATCAAAGAGTCCTGGGACACAAGTGCCGAAGTCGCTCGTCAAAGAGCCGAGGAGCGACGCCTGAAAATTGAAGAAAAAATACCGGAGCCGGTCCATTCAGAGCTTAAATTAAGCACGATAGATCTTATATTGGATGAATATCAAAATACTTTCGATGAAAAACTCGGAGGTTTTGGCAACGCGGTAAAATTTCCGGCTCCGCTTACGCTTGAGCTTTTCATCAGGCAATCACAAATAAAAAAGAACCCGAACCTTCTCTATATTGCCACCGCTACCCTGGACAATATGGCAAAAGGTGAAATTTATGATAAAGAGTGGGGCGGCTTTTTCCGCTACGCTACCGAGCGAGATTGGTCTCGCCCGCATTATGAAAAAATGCTAAGCGATAATGCCGCGATTATTATGAATTATTTACATGCCTTTGAGATGACGCACCGCCCCGCCTATTTTGAAGTGATCCAAAAGTCTCTTAATTACGTAGATACGTTTCTTGCAAATCATCCGAACGGCGGTTTTTACGGAAGTCAGGATGCAGACGAAAAATTCTACGCTCAGAACGCCGATAAACGAGATGTTGATGATATGCCACCGATCGACAAAGTTATTTACACTGATGCCAACGCCCAGATGGTCTCGACTTATATGGAGGCTTACAGAATCCTAAACAAATCAAAGTATTTGTCCTTCGCCGTCGAAACAGTCAAATTTTTGCTCAACAATTGCTTGACAAGTATGGGAGCCGCTCATTATTTCACCAAAGAAGAGGGCCCAAAAGTTATCGGCTTACTTCCCGATCAAATATGGATGTTAGTGGCTTTGATAGATGTTTTTGAACACGATCCGCGGCCTGAATACTTGACCCATGCAAATGACTTGGTCGATATTATTATTAACCGTCTATCAGGCAACGGCGCATTTTTTGACAAAAGCCAAACTGACGAAGATATAGGTAACTTAAAAGTGCGTTACAGACCGGTAAGAGAAAATGCTTTGCTGGCTCTAGCGTTGCAACGCTTTTCTATCCAGTCAAATAACAAGGAGTTTAAAGATATGGCCAGGCAGATCCTTTCCGCTTTTCAGTTTGAGCAGTTTAAAGAAGATTATATCTCGATGGCCCCATACGCTCTGGCCTTAAGTGAAGTATTAGGTGAAGAGGTTGAAGAGGCCGCATAAAAGCTGAAAACTGTGGACTGACAACTGATTGCTGCCTTTTACTTTCCCTCTTTCGCTTTCATTTGGCGAAAAACTTGATTAGCATAAGTGCGGTTCAAATGAACGACGCTTCCGCCGCCCCCGCCGCCTGAACCACCTTGCAGAACTCGTGCGGTGATCTTGTTAGGATCGGTCTTTAAACCACTACGAAGTAGCGAAAAAAGTTCTTTGTAGCTTAAATCTGTATCTACCCTTTTAGTGATAACCGGCACTAATTTTAAGACCAGTCCCATATTATTGCTTCGTTTTCGCTCCTGCTTTAAAGCCGCTATAGCCAGTTTTTGTTGATTTGCCTGCCGAGTAAAGTCACCGCCAGCAATATGACGTGAGCGTGCAACCGCGAGAGCATCGCCTCCACTCAACACTTTAGTTCCGCTGGAAAAACTGGCCCCAGCCATCCTATCATTGAGAGGCTTGTCAAAGGTAAATTTCAGTCCGCCGATAGCGTTTACCATCCCTGTAAATCCGGGAAAAGACGTCACCATATAATAATCTATTTTCAAGCCACTATAGTTTTCGACCGTTTTCACGGTGCGTTCCGGCCCGCCAAAAGCCAGTGCCGAATTTATTTTCCTGGTACCGCCACCAGCTATCGGAACGTAGGAGTCGCGTGGAAAAGAAACGATATCTGCACTACGGTCAGGATTGAGCTGGATCAACATATTGCCATCAGAACGCGAACCCCTAATACTGGAGTTTCGGCTATCACTGCCAAGCACGAGGATTCTGACCACCTTATCATGGCCCACCGTAGTCGCCTGGCCCGCTTTGCGAAGTACGATGTCCCGCTTGACTTCTTTCTTTTCAAATAAAACGCCCTGAACTATCAGGAAATAGGCAGCGATAAGTGCTCCTACCGTAAGCAGCACCGCTGATGTTAAAACTATTTTCTTTTTCAAAGGCGCTTGTCTCGCATGCTTTCCCAATTTGTGCTCCTTATTTCAAACTGGTTTGGATCCAGTAATCAAATATCTTCCAATCCCCATCTTCTTTAGACAAAACCAGCCAACCGAAAGTCTTTAGGTCTGCTTGTTTTTTCTTTTTGGCTTTATATTTCGCAATAAACTCAAATTTTAGAGTACTTAAAACCGCTTTTTTTGATTTGTCAAAGCTTATGGCCAACAAAGGTACTTTTAGCTGATTTGAAGAAATAGACTCCAGGCGCGTGCCCTCTTCGGCCAAGCTCAGCAACCTGAGTTCAGTCTGAGCTTTTGCCTGAGCATCCTTTGTGAAATAAGACAATATTTCTTTTTGAAAACCGGCGCTGTTAACAAGTCTCAGATCAAGAAACGCTTTTTCGAAATATTCTTTGACCGTATCTCTTACAGACTCGCGGGACTCAGAGATTACAGAACGCGGAGTGCCTTGGACCGTCGGCATATCGGAATATTTTTTGACATCGACCTCGGAGATGGTCGCTTGCTGCGGTCCTTTTGGTTGCACAGTGCTCTGTGAGCAACCCATTAGCGCACCTAAAACTACTATTACAATTATTAGACTACAAATCCTAATGCTTTTATTCATTCAACTACTTTAACACGACTTGATATCATTCTATCAAGTTTGACGGGGAACATGGCAAGTTTTTCAAGCAAATGTTTTGCCGAGACTAGCGCCTAAATAAACAGCAAATAAGCCAAAAACTAGGCTGGCCGAAATGTTGATAACAGCCAGACTCACTCCACCTGTACTAGCAAGTTTTAAGCTATCCATCATAAACGTTGAATAAGTTGTGTAGGCGCCAATAAAGCCATAGGCAATTAGCAAGCTTAAGTGATGGTCGTGGGTCACATTTTCAAGAATGAACGCAAACAAAAAACCTAATAGAAAACTACCGCTGACGTTTACCGCCAACGTTCCAACCGGAAAAGACTTTCCGATTAAAGAGCTCACCCAGGCATCTACAAGGTAGCGGCTCATCGCTCCAAAAAAACCGCCTATTCCAACTAATAATGGCTTGATCATCTTTTCTCCTTCAAAATAAAAAACCCCTAGAAACCGTCAACCGGATCTAGGAGCTATCAGCGTAAGCATTCGGCGAGCTCCATCGCCATCAAATTGTATAAACTAAATTATAGCTTATTGACCAGGCAAATGCAATGTTATCAAGCTCTCAACATCTTTATATACGGCTTTGGCTTAATACTTCTTTTTGGATAGCTCTTGCTTGTATCATCTGTGACCTGACGATCTGCTGCATTGTAGGTTTTACTCGATGAAATTTTTCATAGCACAAGCTACAATAATCGGCTTCCTTTATATTTGCCGCACCGCACTTCAAGCAATAAAGTAAATCATTTGTTGGAAAAATAAGCGGCAATTTATTTTGAGGCGAGTCTGTATCAGTAATTGTTTTTTTAACAACCTCTTTATTTTTCTCAACCCTGACATTAACTTTATGTTGAGCTACTCTTTTTTCGTTCTTAACAAAAACCAGAGGCAATGTTTCCTGAGGCGGGCCGGTAAATTTCGACGTGCTTTTGATTGTCCGCTTATCTTGCTTAGCGGTCCTTATACTGACCTTATTCTTTTGTTTATTCAAGCGATAAAGCTTTTGCTTATTCATATGAATTTAGCGCTTGCTTGCTTATATTTTGGGATTAATCGGAAGAGAAGTAAACCCTATTTCTAAGACTATTTGAAAAGCCTATGTTGATAGGAAATAAGCTCTGTAAGGAGATAGGTGTTTGGATATTTAAGCGCGGGCGTCTTTTAAAGTATTTCTTGCTTCCAAGATCTGTGAGCGCACCATTTCATGCCCGGAAAGAGTCTCCGGCTTCTTTGGAGTGAATCTTACATTGCATAAACTGCAAAATTCGGCATTATTTTTATTTTCTGCATCACATTTTGGACATTTCATAAATCACTCTGAGTTATTCTACCACTATTATAAAGGTTTATCGAGCACTTTGTAACCCTAATTTTTAGTGAAATTTTTCACCAATTTTTGGTGATTGCAATGACGGTTTATTGTGAGCGGATGAAAGCGAACCTGATATCTGCAATAATATTTAGAATGTTAGATGTCCGTTTCGTTAGAGAAAATATAGATGAGGTCAAAGCAGGTCTTGCGCGCAAAAACTTCGATTTTGACCTCGATAAAATGCTCGCCTTGGAAGAAAAAGGCCGTAATTTAAAGACCGATACTGACAATCTTCGAGCCGAGCAAAAAAAAGCCAACCAGGAAATCGCCCAGGCCGCTGATGAAAAAAAGCAGGAAAAAATAAAAGCTATGCAAAAAGTGGCGACAGAACTAAAACAAAAGCTTGCCGACATGGAGGATGTAAAAGCTAATCTTGATAAGATGCTCGCTACTATTCCAAACCCGGCTCATGAAACAGTGCCCGAGGGAAAAGATGAAACCGACAATGTTGTTATCCGCACAGAAGGCAAAAAACCAAAACTAGACTTCAAACCCAAAGACCACGTTACACTGGGAACTGCACTTGACATATTGGATATCGAGCGGGCCGCAAAAGTCAGCGGAAGCCGTTTTGTTTACTTAAAGAACGAGCTGGCTTTGCTGGAATTTGCTCTTATTCAATATGCTTTTAATAAACTGGTAGAGAAAGGATTTTCACCCACTTTACCACCTGTTCTAGTCAAAGAGGCGGCTATGTATGGCACAGGATTTTTACCGGCTGATGAATCGCAGATATATAAAACAGAGAGCGACGAACTTTATTTGGTGGGAACATCAGAAGTTCCTCTCGCGGGATATCACGCTGATGAAATAATAGATGAAAAAGGCTTGCCTAAGCGCTATGCGGGCTTTTCGACTTGTTTCAGGCGTGAAGCAGGAGCCTACGGAAAAGACCTCGGCGGCCTGTTTCGGGTACACCAGTTCGATAAGATCGAGATGTTCTCTTTTGCCTCGCCGGAAAAAAGTTACGAAGAACACGATTTTATTTTAAACGTCGAAGAAGAATTTATGAAAGATATGGGCTTTCACTACAACGTCGTAAACATTTGCGGCGGCGACCTTGGAGCAAGTGCCACTAAGAAATATGACCTGGAAGTCTGGCTTCCGGGCCAAGGCCAATACCGCGAGCTGACGTCAACCTCTAACACAACCGATTTTCAAGCCCGCCGGCTTAACATTAGAGTGCGTACCGAAAAAGGAAATGTCATACTTCACACGGTAAACGGGACGGCAATCGCTATAGGGCGGATGCTCATCGCGATTATGGAGAATTACCAACAAAAAGACGGTTCCATCAAAATACCGGACGTGCTGCAGAAATACACAGGGTTTAGCAAGATAAACTAAACTTATCTTGAATCTTCAACCTACAATTTACAGAGTTCAATATTTGGAATCTTTACAAATCTGTTCCAATTCTTAATTATTAACTATTAATTCTTCATTTATTGCTAAGCGCTTGAGATTATCAAAATGCAAGCTTTGCAGTAAGATAAGAGCTAACGTGAATAATCCTATTATCAAAGTCAAAAACTTAAAGAAAAATTATAAACTGCGCGGCGGGCGCATTATTGAAGCAGTAGACGACGTCTCGTTTGAAGTAAATAAGGGAGAGGTCTTTGGCTTGCTCGGGCCAAACGGCGCAGGTAAAACTACTACTATCGGCATGCTTACGACGCGAGTAGCGATAACCAAAGGCACGGCTGAGATAGACAACG
>LAZR01002275.1_pt1 | contig 11284 bp, 8 predicted proteins | sample 329461 | NCBI WGS metagenome assembly LAZR01 (sample SAMN03002196, study PRJNA259156) | marine sediment metagenome | biome: sea floor; feature: Hydrothermal impacted sediments; material: marine sediment; isolation source: Loki non-amplified sample from Loki's castle hydrothermal vent sediment ...
TATTAAAATAAGAAATCTTAATTATTATAGAGGAGGTGCATTCTCTACACTATAGGAGGAAAAATTGTGTGTAATCCCCATAGAAGGTGAGAAAAGTAGTATAATATCCACACGAACAAGGATTGAAGAGCATTTGCATTAGTATATTTTATCATTGATGCATAATATCCACACGAACAAGGATTGAAGGTTATTTTATAGATTCCATTTCTATTGAATTCGATAATATCCACACGAACAAGGATTGAAGAAGATATTGACTCAAGTTTAATTGATATATTACATAATATCCACACGAACAAGGATTGAAGGTCTGCAAATCTTGAATCAATTTGAGCTCTTCCATAATATCCACACGAACAAGGATTGAAGGCATCTGGATGTATATCTCTATGACGACTAATTGATAATATCCACACGAACAAGGATTGAAGGAAAGCATATTCTTCTCGATTCCAACCAATCATATAATATCCACACGAACAAGGATTGAAGGTCAAATGCTTTTCCTAACTTAGTAAGTATGACATAATATCCACACGAACAGGGATTGAAAGTGCTGTCGCTATAATTAGTCACCTCAGAATACATAATATCCACACGAACAAGGATTGAAATTCATTACTATCCCTGAAGGTCCAATCAATACATAATATCCACACGAACAAGGATTGAAGAGGCTTAACTTCTGTATTAAATTCCCTTTTAATTATAATATCCACACGAACAAGGATTGAAGAATGTAGATGGAGAGACAGACCGCAAGAACTAATAATATCCACACGAACAAGGATTGAGTGGAAAGCTCTAGGAGTTTATTAATCCTAAAAGAAGGGTAATTAAATAGGGATTTAGATATAATAGTAAATAATATGAATATCTTAAAAATAACAAATCTTAATTAATATAGAGGAGGTGCATTCTCTACACTATAGATGGAAAAATAGTTTGTAATCCCCATATAATGTGAAAAAAGTTGGGAAATACCCACACGAACAAGGATTGAATGAACTACTCGACCATGATCAATCTACAACTGGAGAAATACCCACACGATCATGGATTGAGTTTTCTTTATCGATTCATCACTAGCATTATCTAGAAATATCCATTTCTAACTAATTTCAGCACCTAAATATTTATTTTGAAAGATTTATAATTTCTGATATATTTCAGTTTCATCAACACTGAGGTTAAATCATCTCACTAACTCAGTTTTTGTGATTTCTCTTTGGTTCTTTTTTTTTGCATACTTTTAAAATACTAGTTGCTTGATAATTAACTTTAAAAAGGCTTCTTATCTTACATGACACACCGAAACAATCGACATTGAATTTTAGAAAACTAATAGATTTATATAAAATTGTCAAGTATATGTAATAAAGATTCAAAATATTACTGTTATGAATACCAAAAGTCAATTAGCAATTGCAGCTTTAATCCATGATATTGGGAAACTCGGATATCGAGCGGGAGAAAAGGGATCACATCAGGAAATTGGCGCTAAATTGATAGAAGAACATTATGCTGATTTATTGCCGAGAATCAGTGCCCTAATATCAATGCATCATGGTGAAACAGACATTTTTAGAGAAGACGGATATGAAATGTTAAAAAAATTAGTAATTGCCGATTGGTTAGCTTCATCGGAACGGATTGGGAAAGACATTAAAGAAAGCGTAAAAAAAATCGGGTTATGTCCAATATTTTCAAAATTATCAATATTTCCATCAAAGGAATATGAGGAAACATTTTCCTATTTAGGAAAAGAATTGACTTTGGATATCAATTCTGAGGAGATTTTTCCTTACGCTCAAAAAGAAATTTCGGATGTTCTCAATAAACACTTTCAAGATAATTGGAAATCCTTTAAGAAGAAATTTGAGAGAATAAAAGATTATAATGACGAATCAAAAATATTTGCATTTTTATTATCTCTTCTAAAAAAAAATTTTACGTTTATTCCCTCGGCAGCTTATGGAGTTGAACCTGACATTAGTCTTTTTGATCATTCGAAGATTGTGTGTGCTCTTGCTATATCAATTGATAATTATTTAAAACTCAGTAATTCGGCAAATGAAGTTGAATTCTTAAATCCTTTAGGGCAAATCTTAAAAGATATATACCTCAAAGGAAAGACTTGTCTAGATGAGATAAGAAAAGATGAAAATAAAAAGAGAATCTTAGAAAAAACTCCAATTTTTGCATTTATTCACGGGGATTTTTCAGGGATTCAGAATTTTATCCACTTAATAACCTCGAAGTCAGCAATGAAAACTCTAAAAGGAAGATCCTTTTTTCTTAGTTTACTAACAGAAGCCATTGCTAGTTATACAACTCAAACGTTAGATTTAACGGAAGCTAATATTTTATTTGCGGGTGGTGGTCATTTTTACATTATTAGTCATAATTCTCAAGATCTGGAAGCTAAAATTAAAGATATTAGCTTAAAAGCCAACAAAATCTTTATTGAAGAATTTAATTCAAATATATATCTTGCATTGGACATTCTCCCATTAACGGTTGAGAATTTAATATTCAACAATGATAATATCTGGAAAGAGAGCAATCGTAGGATATCAGTAACTAAAAAGAAAAAGTTTAAAGATTTATTAGAAACATTAGGAGAAGAATTCCATGCACAATTATTTGGTCCTATTAAAGATTCTGCTAAGAGAATTGAAAGATGCGTTATTTGTAATTCATTCAAAAGATTAGAATCGATACCTGATACCGATGAACAGTGGTGCAATCAATGTAAAGGTTTTAAAGACTTATCTAATAGATTAAAAAGAAGTAACTATTTAAAAATAACATCAAACAGAGAAGAAGATTTCAATATCACTTTAAATGAATTTAATAGCGCCATAGAGCTAATTGAATCCGCTAAAGATAAAAAAGGCTTATATTCAATTAATAATCCCAAGGAAAAAGACACATTAGGGGATATTTTATTACCTATTGCATTCCCCCTCAATGAAGTAGGAGATATAGTTACCACCGATACCCTAGCAGAACGTGCGTTTGAAAGAACCGGTTATAATAAATTAGGGTTTCTAAAAATGGATATAGATTCTTTAGGATCTATATTCCGGAAAGGTCTAGGGAGCAATAATACAATTTCAAGAGTATCTACATTAAGTACGTCTCTAAGCCTATTTTTCAAAGGATATGTCTCTAAACTTATTCAGTCTGAATTTTCCGATTCTATTTATCTCATTTTTTCAGGAGGAGATGATCTCTTTGCGATAGGATCTTGGGATAAAATTATTGAATTTGCTTATAAACTCTATAGAGATTTTAGAAAGTTTACTGCATTTAATCCCGATATCACGTTAAGTGCTGGTATTGTTCTAGAATCACCGAAATTTCCTATCATGAAGGCTTCATTCATGGTTGAAGATGAGGTAGATAAAGCAAAAAGTTTTGGTGGTTTTAATCCAAATTTTAATACAAAAAATAAAATATCAATATTCGGGTCTGTTTTAAGCTGGGATTGGCCTTATGAAAAAGAATTGGAATATAAGAACATTACTCAAAGTGGAGAATATCATAGAAAGCAAATCCTTGAAATAATGGAAGCGAGTGATGAGGAAAAATTTAGTGAACAGATCATCTCCTGGGTAAAAAGTCAATCGGAGTTTGCATTAGCAGTCATCTTGAAAGATATGTTTGTTTATTTAATTAAAGAAAGAAATTTTCCTAAATCTATGCTCCATAAAGTTGAAAATTCTTTAAGGGGACTAAAACCTTTGTTAGAAGACTCAATTCAAGGAAGAATAAGGGTCCCCAAATTATGGAGATTAAAATATTATTTACGTTCTGTGTTGCAATCAAAAGATATGGAAGTTAAAAAGATTAGTAAATTTATTATTCAAATGTTTGAAATAATCATTAAACATAATCTTTTCAAACTTAATTCAAGTTTACAAATAAAAAGTGTAGAATTTATATCTGTCGCTGTTCAATGGGCAGATTATTTAACAAGAATATCAAATCTATAGAATAATAAGAAAAATATAATGGAAGTAAAAAATAATGTCATATAGAAGGAATCAAAGCAGAAGACCTAGCTCAAGGGACGAGATGTCTGATCTCGTAAGGCAAATAACGGCAAATTCAAGTAAATTATTATCAAAAGAAACTTCTGAAGATATTGAACTTTTTCTTAATTTGTCAGAAAAATTTGGGGAAAAGTGTTCCAAGAGAATCTCAACATCACAAATTCGAGCAATATTTACATTGGTCAAAAGATTATCTGACAATTATAACGTTAGTAAAAAGGATCTCAACCTGTTACGCCCAAAACTAGCATATCAAAAAGGTCGTTTTCCCGCTCTGGGGCCGTTAACACAAGTCTTAGATCATTTAATTAAAAATGTAAAAGATAATTCTACATTAAAAGGATTCAAGGAGTTTTTTGAAGCAATTATAGCCTATCATAAAGCATATGGAGGTAAAGAGTAAAATGGAAGAATATCAATTAAAAGGGAAAGTGATTTTAAAAGGAAAAATTAGGGTAGAAACAGGGCTTGCAATTGGAGGAAGTAAAACTACATTAGATATTGGAGGAATGGATAGCCCCGTAATAAAAGATTCTAAAGGCATTCCTTATATTCCTGGTAGTACGCTAAAGGGTAAATTGAGAAGCCTTATCGAGCAAAGTCTTTATCCATTAAGAGTAGAAGATAAAAGAGATGGATTAGGGTTTTTTGATGAGAGAATGGTTATTCATAATTTCAAAGATGGATATATTGACGAGGTTATTAAAATATTTGGGGCTCCCGAGGTAGAAGAACCTGTAAGATGTATTTTTCGGGATATGTATCTTAATGTAGACCACTTCGAGAGTAATAGAGAAGAACTTTTTAGGAATCTCGATTTAGAATATACAGAGGATAAAATTGAAAATACAGTTGATAGAATCTCAGCAAGAGCGAATCCAAGGCATTTAGAAAGAGTACCAAGGGGCACAATCTTTAACTTTGAGGTTATTTTCGATTTTTATTCAGAGGACGATAAATCACTCCTCCGAACCTTATTACAAGGTTTAAAACTTCTTGAAGATGATTATCTTGGGGGAAGTGGCTCGCGAGGAAGTGGGAAAGTAGTCTTTGAGGATCTTTCTATGATCCTTAGACCAGTCGATTATTATGCCGTGAAGAAGGGTGAAATTATACTAGTAGATCAATTTTCTCTCACCGATATTAAAAATGAACAATGGTTTACAGATGTTTTTGGTAAGATTAGTCTCTAAAGAAAGGAATTATTTTAGCATTGGCAAGGATAACTCTAATAATTTGAGTGTAATTGTTCATAGTGATACACTATTTAGTGCTATTTGTAACAATTTCAGGAAACTTTTTGGTAAGAGTGAGTTAGAAAGATTCCTAGACGTTATTAATCCTTCTGACGAAGATAAAAAATCATTCTTGAATATTTCTTCAGGTTTCCATTTCATAGACATTTATAAGGATGAGAAATTGGCAGATACTATTTACTTCGTTCCTAAACCACTCATTCGGTTTCCCTTTATGGCAGAGTCTCAAGAGTATTTAGATCAGAATCCTAAAATATTTAAGAAAATTGATTTCATATCTCTCGAAGTGGCAAATAAGCTAAGGGAAAATAAAAAGATTTCTTTTAGCCAATATCACATAATAGGAGGCAAATATCTTGTAGACAATGAAGATCTCAATAAACTTGGTTTAATTAAATTTCTTTCTCTTCTAATAAAGCCAGACTTGAGATTAGAAAAGATTGAAAGGATAATTCGCAATAAAATATCGGTATATGAAATATTAAATGAACAAAAAGTAAGAATTAATCGAAAGACGCAAGAATCAGAGCCTTTTACTTGGCCAAAACTAAAGCTTTGTGTCTCCCAGTATTACATAAATGAAGACAAACGAATTAATTACAAGTTAGTTCCTGGATACTATTTTATTTGTGAGATTTCATACTTAGATGAAGAATTAAGCAATAAGGTAAAAACATCTATTACCCTTATTATGGATGAGGGTATTGGAGGTAGGAGAAGCTTAGGATGTGGTTTAGTAGATGATGTAGAATTAGTTGAATTAGATGATACTTTTCCCTTTTCTAAATTACTCAATTCCGAAGCAGATGGGTGGTTCATGAATTTATCTTTGGTATATCCACGTTTAGAAGATCTACAAAATATAGAATTTTTTAATATCTACGGACGAAGTGGGTATGTTTATTCCGTTGAGAATAATTCAGCACGGTTTAATGATGTGAAATTTATAGAAGAAGGCTCTTTGTTCAAGAAAAAAGTTCGCGGGAAGCTAATTCAAGTAGCATCTGCTGATTTTGTATCTAAATATCATAAAGTATATAAAAATGGTATAGGATTCTATCTAAATTTAGGAAAACTGGAGGTAGAGTAAAACGCTGAACCAGCAAAATTCTTATAATGTATCGATCCAAGGATTATCCCCTCTATATATAGGATCTGGGAATAAGTATTCACAACTGGATTATATCAGTACTGAGGGAAAGATTCATATTTTAGATTTTAATAAGATTCTATCACAAATTCCAGAAGACTTAATTGATGATTTAACAAATGATATCAACAGAAACTTTCGGAATAATAGATGGCAAGGTAAAGTTGAGGAATTCTTAATCAAATATAACTTAAATTGGAGAGATTTCATAGAAAAAAGTTATGAGTTAAGAGGAAAAATTGGACAGAATGAAATAAATCAATTCATTAAAACAGGAGATCTCATTTATCTACCAGGATCAAGTATCAAGGGAGCCATAAGAACTGCCGTTTTTTATAATATCTTGGAAAAATATCCAAGAGAAAAAGAAAGAATCATTGAAGGGCTCCTTTCATATTTTAACGATAGAGAAATCACTCGGTTTATTCAATCGGATGGAAAAACAGATTTATTCCGAGCCCTTATCGTTTCTGATCAGAAGTTAAAAGATGATTTATTCTCAATAAAAATTGAAGAGACCACAGTCTATCATTTAAAGGATAGGCAGCCTACAATCCCGATCTTTAATGAAATTTTAGATATGGGTTTTGAAAGTGAAGGGTCGATAAAGATAAATAGGAAACTTGTAGAATCAGGAAATTTAATCTCAGGATTTTTCGATCTCTCTAGTGAAAATCTCATAAAAGCCATAAACTCCTTTTCTGAGACAATAATTAATTATGAATTAAGAATATTTAAGGAACAAAAAGATTCTAACTTAGAGAGAGTAATTAAATTTTACGAGGATCTCAGAGATGAATTGACCAGATTGAACCATGGAGAATGCATACTGAGGTTAGGGCAAGGTTCCAGTGCATTAGGGATAACTTTATTCTTGAATTTCTCAGATAATAGAGAAATAGTACGAAAGTTCAAGGGAATTGAAATTATACACTTTAATCAGCCAGATCGAAAAAATTCTCGATATGCAGTAGCTAAGCAAGGTAGACTTTTGATTTTAGTTGATAGGAATTCGAGGAATAGACCACTTATTAATGAAACATGGTTGTGTTCGGTTAAATCTACTCGGGGGAATTTTAAATATGTATCCTTAATTGAAAGAGTTACTCCCTCTTTGGATATAGAAAGTAGGGGAGACCTGCTATATCCTCTCACCAGAAAATTTGCAGTATCGACTGCAAATAATTTTCTTCCATTTGGTTGGATAAAAATGATTTGGAAATGAATCAGTTATTCGAAATAACTTGATTAAAGATTATAACAAAATAATTTTGGTTTAAAGATGAAACTGAAACTTCTGCATTTATTACTTACAACTGACAAGGATATCGAAGGAACTCCTGCACAATTAAGAGGTTTTATGGGGAACCAATTTGAAAAACACATCGAATTGCACCATCACATAGCCTCTCCCGAGGGTGAAGCAAAATTAAAATATGATTATCCAAGAATTCAATATAGTATTAATCGTAATAAAGCTATCCTTCTCGGAATTGAAGAAAATGCCATCTCTGTTCTGAGAAATGTCGTTATGAATGTGAAGGAACTTCTTTTGGGTAGTAATTCTTATGAAATTATTGAAATTAATGCTCATTATGAGGAAACCGAGTTTGGCATTTTAAATTCTGGAAAGTTAATCTTGTACAAGTTTAATTCTCCATGGCTTGCCCTTAATAGCGAGAATTATAAGAAATTTACGGTTGCTACAATTAAAGAAAGAAGAAGATTACTGAAAAGTATACTTATCGGAAATATTTTGTCGATGTCCAAGCATTTAGGATATAATGTTCCCGATACGATACATGTAAACATTGAATTATCTCCTATTAAGGTATTCTATAAAGATATACCCTTGGTTGGATTTAAAGGAATATTTGAGAGCAATTTCTTAATACCTGATTATGTAGGGATTGGAAAAGCTGTATCTCATGGATTTGGAAAAGTTATGAAGACTAACAAATCTTAATTAATATAGAGGAGGTGCATTCTCTACACTGTAGGAGGAAAAATTGTGTGTAATCCCCATAGAATGTGAAAAAAGTAGTGAAATATCCACACGAACAAGGATTGAAAGTTATAATCAAAACTCTCAGTTCCATAGTAATCGAAATATCCACATGAACATGGATTTAATCATTTCATAACTCTGTTAACAAAATTCACACAAACATGGATTGAAGTAAGAATAATGTTACGAAAATGTTATTAAAGAAAAATAAAAAATAAAAAAGCTTAATTAATATAAAGGAGGTTCATTCTATATACTATTGGAAGATAAATTGAGTGTAATCCCCAAAGAACCTGAAAAAAGCAGTATAATATCCACGCAAACAAGGATTGAAATATATATTCTTGAAATTGCTTATTTTCATCAAATAATATCCACGCAAACAAGGATTGAAAAACGTTTTATACATTGACAACAAATCCCATAAAAAAAATATCCATAAGATAGGAACTAAAAACGAATTTAAAAATGAACAAAAAATGATCTTAATATCAAATATAGGAACTCGTGATGTACAGTATAAAGGTCAATCTATAGATAAAGATCGGTTGCGTGAAATAAGTAAAAATCTATTAGAAAATTACAAATCAGAAAAGAATTCTATATCCTTCCCTATAATCAAGCCGTTTTTAGACAGGTTTTCTGATAAATTGAAGGGATTATATATTTTTACTACTAATCAGCCCCCTGGAGAGAATAATAGAATAAGTGATACTCTTTATTTTGGTCAAATAATTGAAAAATGGATTACAGAATCATATTCTATTCCCATAGAGCTATTCGAATGTAATATTAATCCTACAAATTATGAGCAAATCTTTAGAAATTTTACTCCTTTCTTTACTGTAAAGGGCAATATTTTCGAACAAACTGAAAAGAGGATAATCTCCTTGTCAGGAGGAACCCCACAAATGAATGGTGCTTTGTACGTTATCATTTCTTCATTCTTCCCTCAAGATAACGAGTTTTATAACGTTTACCAAGGCGAATTAATACCTATTGAACACGAGAATACTATCAACAAAGCTTTTCTTAGAAATGCGTGCATTGAGCTTCTAAAAATCCATGATTATCAGTCGATAATTAAACTCTTGGATCAATATAACATTCAACGCTATAATATTAAGAATAAAGAGATCCTTCTCAACCTTTTATCTTATGCTCATTCACGTAAAAATTTTGATTTCAAAAAAGCAGATGAGTTGATTAAAAAAGTTTTAGACATTATTCCTTCATCAGAGCATTATCAGTTTGAACACAGAATTGTAGGAGATCTTATAAAAGATCCAATAGGTCTAATAAAAGAATTGTATTGGAAAATCGAAATTTGTTATATTACTGACGACTATTTAGCTTTGATTGCTTTATTATTCCGCCTTGAAGAATCAATACTCCTTCAAACAATTAATTATTTCTTTAAAGAAGATCTCATTCATTTTTTTGATCAGAAATGGGTTAAAGAAAATAAAAATTCCCTTGGGGAGAAAAAAATTGAGCAATCTCAACAGATAATATATTCTTCTTACAGTTACTTCCTGAAACACGACAGCTTTATCCATAAAGACACTCATTGTTGTCTTAGTTATTATTTAAAAACAAAAGAACAAGATTTATGGGATACATTGCAAAAAATCAAATTTAAAACACTCACTTTAAATGTTAATCCCGAAATGTTAGATCGTCCAGTGGAATATTACATCGCTGTTCTAAAAAACAGGACCAGTCAATCTAAGGATAAATGGAAAATTGGGAGAATCTTAGATTTATTTGATAAAGTAAGTAAATATTGCTATTCCTATAAGAACCAAGAAAAAAGAGAAAAGGATTATGGTCATAAAACCAGTCAAAATAATCTCGGAGACTTGCGGAACACTTCTTTATATGGTCATGGGTTCGAACCAGTTACCAAAGAAATAATTGAAGAATTATATGGGAATACCGTTGAGGAGCTCATAAGAGAGTTAAAACAAGATTTGATTTTTTTCTTAAGTAAAATCCTTGGTATTGACCAAAAACAATTAGATATGGAAAATATATTTTACTCGATTAATGCACTTATAAAACAATACATACAGACAATATAAATATTAAATCTTAATTTTTATAAGGTAGGTTTACTCTATATACTATAGGAGGAAAATTTATCGGTAACCCCCGTAAAATATAAAAGAAGTAGTATAATATCCACACGAACAAGGATTGAAGGACCCCTCCTTACATAACTATACTTGATTTCCCATAATATCCACACGAACAAGGATTGAAGCAGCACGTCCAACCATTTGTCCAATCTCAAGACATAATATCCACACGAACAAGGATTGAAAAATCTAAACTCTGATTTAATATTGCTAACATATATAATATCCACACGAACAAGGATTGAAGGTGCTTTTCACTGTTGATTTAGGGACCCAAGCTATAATACCCACACGAACAAGGATTGAAGGGATAATTCATCTTGAAGTATTTTTGCGTATGCATAATATCCACACGAACAAGGATTGATATCAGTCATCGTTTAACCACTACCAGATTTCTCTATAGTATCCACTCGAACAAGGATTGATAGTCGATATACACAGTTATTTGTTTAATTTTTTAAAAACATCCACGCAAACAAGGATTGAAGCTTTTTTTTTGTTACCGCAATATCATACTATTTATGGCGTACAAAATAATTTGGCATAACTGCAACGAGTCTTAATTTCTGGTGAAGATATTTTATGTTTCACGATGAATTTTATCAGAGCGCGCTGGAAATCCTTAAACGTCGGAAAAAAGGTATTATGTGTGACCATTTTTC
>LAZR01002276.1_pt1 | contig 11282 bp, 5 predicted proteins | sample 329461 | NCBI WGS metagenome assembly LAZR01 (sample SAMN03002196, study PRJNA259156) | marine sediment metagenome | biome: sea floor; feature: Hydrothermal impacted sediments; material: marine sediment; isolation source: Loki non-amplified sample from Loki's castle hydrothermal vent sediment ...
CGACTCGGTCAATATAACTCTTCCCGGTTTTTATTGATCTTCGTTGAGCAATCCATTCCCCATTTATTTGCCCGGCCACAAAAATAAATTGTTCTTGCCCGGTCTCCTGGACAATGTTCAGCGGAACTATCAAGGCCTCATCGTTTGTGTAATCATTGATGGTCAAGACCGACAGCATATTCGGCTTGATTCCAGCTTCGGATTTGGGAACTTTCATCTCGATTTGGAAGGTTCGGTTTTCGGGATCAATGACCTGGGAAACAGCATCGACGCTCAGGTCGAACTCTCCCCCCGTGGCAGGTATTTTCACATGAACGAAATCATTTATTTTGATACGCGAAATGTACACCTCCGAGAGATCGACTTTTATTTTAAGATTGGATAGCTGTACGACTCGAACAGCACCCATTCCTGCAACCGCCATCTCGCCTTCTTTGATGAGAATTTCATCGACCGTTCCGGACAAGGGTGAAAAAATCTTCGTCATCTTGTATTGTTCCTTTAAAGTCGCCAATCTCTTTTCCAGTCCTACTTTGTTGTTCCTGGCTTGAAGAAACTCGATCTCACTGCCAATATTCTTATTCCATAACCTCTGTTGTCTTTCAAAAATAGTTTCTGCCAACTTTAACCCATTCTCCACCTCAGCTATGCTGCTTTCCAGAATGGATCCGTCCAGTTCTGCCAGAAGTTGTCCCTTGGTGACTTTATTGCCCGCATTGACATGTATCTTTTTCACAATTCCGGAGGACTGGGATGCGAGCAGAACGTTATGGTCCGACTCAACTGTGCCCTGGACCTGGATAAAATGTTGAAACCGCCCCTTTTCCACTTGCGAAATTTTTACATTCATCAGCTTTTCTTGCTTTACTCCAGGACTGGATTTCTGCGCGATCTCCTGTTTCAATATCTCAATCTCTTCTGTCAAGGCATCCCTCTGCCCTTCCAATCGCGCCAGCTGCGCCTCTTCACTGCTGGGGCCGCAGGCGACAAAGATTAAACCCATTCCTATTAGAGCTAAGTATTTTCTGTATTTCATGATCATTCACCTTTTTTTTGAATAGCCGTATAATTATTATTAAGCCTGTCCAGTTTATTCTTTGCTGTCAGGAGTCCGGACATGGCTTGAATGAATTCAGACTGAGCCATCAGATATTTATCATGCACCTGGGTTAAATCCATGCTGGAGGCGACTCCTTCGTTGTATTTGATCAAGGTAACATCGTATACTTTTCCGGTTAATCCCATATTTTCTTTCGTATTCAAATAATTCTCATAGGCTGAATCCAAAGCTGATTTGACACTGGCCGCTTCCACAATCAAACCCTGAGATGCCTGAATTCTCGCATTCCTGGCTTGTTTCAGGGCGATGGAAGCTTGAGCAACTTTAGCTCTCTGAACACCGCTTGTGAATAACGGAATATTGATACTAACGCCCAAAATCTGAGTGCGGAACCAACGTTCTTTGGAATCGAATATATTGAACACATCACGGAAAGCATCATACTGGAAGGAATAAAAAGCCGAAACAGTAGGGAAATATTGAGCTTTTTCGCTCTTCCAACTCATTTCTGAAAGTTTTTCCTGTGTTTCAATTAATTTATAGTCGATATTCTGTTCGAGATCAAATTCGGTATCCGCTGTTTTCGAGATGTCTATCTGCTGAAGGACGTCTTCCAGTTTGTCTGTAAGCACAATTTGCTCTCTCAAATCCAATCCCATCTGAAACTTCAAAAGTTTATAGGCGACCTCTTTCTGTCTCAAGACCGCCTGCAGGCCGTTTTTCAATTTTGTCACTGATATTTGGACAAGATCGGCATCCATTTCGGCGACAAAGCCCTCCTTGTATCTTTCTCTTATCTCATAATGGGTTTTCTCCAGATTGACAAGATTCGAATTCAGGATCCTTTCACTCTCTTCGGAAACCAGGATTAAATAATAGGTGTTGGTGACCGTCTCCAGAGCATTCAATTGTGTCCATTCATGATTCTGGTCTGCCAGTTGACGAAAGGCTTTTGACGCTTTGAGGCCAACGAAATAACTTCCGCTGAATACGAGCTGGGTTAAGGTGAATCCAGCACTGACATTGTGCTTTGTGCCAAACTGGACCGGGATCTTTTCGTCAGGGTCCCCCCCATCGAAGATATTCGGGATCAATATGGTCATCAACTCGAGATTGTTAATATAGTTGATCGTGGAATTAAGCTGGGGGAATCCTGAATAAATCGTCTCCCGCACCTTTTTCTCAGCAGTCAGAATATCCATCTGAGATCTCTTGATGTCATAACTGTGTTCGATAGCAAACTCCTGGGCAGATTGCAGGCTGAATCCTTGCACATCAGCACTCTGAGCATGGATGAGGCTGGAGAATACACAAGATATCATTACCCAGAAGACTGTGGCCAATAAAGGATACAGCCCTTTTTGAGAAAACTTCAATGTCATTCGTTTAGGCATGGTTTTTTCCTTTTGTATATCTGAATGATTGTTAGGAAACCGATCCCGATTATAACAATTTGTACTCTTTTCGATCTTAGATTCGATTTCCAATGTACCTTTAGATGTCAGGATTAAACTCAATAAACAAATTATGGCAGGAAAGGGAGGCTCAGGGGCCCCAATCCAAAAATAATCAAAAAACTTAACGTTTATAAATTACTGCATTTGAGCGTTATTCGCTGTCTGTCTAACCATGTGTCGGCATCGAACTTCTTCACAAAAGTTATACATCTGCACTATTCCTGAACTCCATAAATGACTATCCAATATACCATTTATTACCTGAAAAACAAAATCCTTTAATGTATTCAAATCTCTTGTCTATCTATTCAAATGCTTATGAAGGAATAAATAGGAAAAATGGGGCCAGGCTCCAATTTGAGACTAGATATTTTCTGAGATATTGTCTCGGATTAACCGATTGCGATATTGTTCTGTTTAACACAGCATTCCCAAATTAGGAATCAATGGGCAGATATCTCTAATTCTCGGATTTGTGGAAGAAAATTGTAAAGATCGAAGAAAATAGTGATATCTTGATTCCAATATACCGCTAAAATGTTATATTATGAAAAAAAAGTATTAAGAATGGATTAAGATGAAAGTGATCAATAGAATTATTTGCCTTATGGGCATTATGTTGTTAGCTTTTTGTGCTTCAAAAAAAGCAACCGAGAGCATAATGCCTGAAAGTCTCACAAAAAAAGAACTTCTAGGAAAAAAGCTATTTTTTGATATAAACCTTTCTACTCCGCCAGGGCAGGCCTGCGCTGCCTGCCATGGACCTGAAGTCGGCATGACCGGACCTATTGAGGATTTCAACAAGACAGGAGCGGTCCATGAAGGGGCCGTTTCTAACCGTTTTGGAAACCGAAAGCCACCCACTGCTGCCTATGCAGGAAGAAGTCCTGTTTTCCATTTGATGGATGAGGAAGGAAATTTTATGGGTGGCATGTTCTGGGATGGCAGGGCTACAGGAAAATCGCTTGGTGATCCCCTTGCAGAGCAAGCCATGGGGCCATTTTTAAATCCACTCGAACATAACAATCCTGATAAAAAAAGTGTTGTGATTAAAGTAAGAGATTCAGACTATTCTGATCTATTCGAGGAGATCTGGGGACCAGGATCCTTGGATCGGGAGAACGATTTCGAAGGAACATACGAGCGAATAGCCCGTTCTATTGCTGCCTATGAGAGGTCATATGAAGTGAGCCCCTATAGCTCCAAGTTTGATGAGTTCTGGCGTAATGCAAAATCTTCAGGCAAAGACGTAGAATCCATCGATGAAACAAATTGGGAAGAATATAAAAATCTGGGATTGGAGGGTGAGGAAGTTGAAGGACTCATGCTGTTTGTTACTAAAGGGAAATGTGCAGATTGTCATGTTTTGGAAGAGGGGCCAAATGGCGGACCTCCTGTGTTTACTGATTTTACTTATGATAATCTTGGCGTGCCAAAAAATCCTGTAAATATGTTCTATTCTATGCCCGAGGAGTGGAATGCGGATGGAAATGCTTGGGTAGATAGAGGTTTGGGGGGTTTCCTTGAGAAAACAGAAGAATATGCCCAATTCGCTGAAGTAAATTATGGGAAACACAAAGTTCCCACTTTGCGCAATGTAGATTTGAGGCCTAGAGAAGATTTTACAAAAGCATTCTTACACAACGGTTATTTTAAAACTCTTGAAGATGTTATGCACTTTTATAATACAAGAGACGTCGAAGGTGCAGACTGGCCACCGCCTGAAGTAAGTGCAAACGTGAATGATACTGAGCTGGGCAATCTTGAAATGAACGAGAGGGAGGAGGAGCTCATCGTTCTATTCATGAAGACTCTTTCTGATGGATTCATTCCGTCAAGGGAAGAAGAATAGTATTGAAATCTCTTTTCTATCAATTCAAATGTTTCTGAATGAAAGCATCTATTTTACTGACGAAATCCTCGCTTGCCAGAAATATCGCATCGTTATGTCCTCCGCGCATCGGATAAAACTCTTTAGGCTCTAGCGCTGCCTCAAATAGCTTCCTTCCATGTCGGAAGGGGATGATTTTATCGTCCTCACTGTGAATTATCAATTTAGGAACGGTTATATTTTTTATCTTGGATAAAGCATCGAATTTAATTGAGATAATCCATTTTAGCGGAAGAAAAGGAAATAGCTTTTTGCCCATTTCCAAAGCAGAAGTAAAGGCGCTTTCAGAGATGAGCGCTGCTATCTTGACTTTAGAACACAGCTCAACAGCCACATTTGCGCCTATGGATTTTCCATAGACGACGATGGAGCCCTCATTTAGATTTCGGCTTTTGATAAGGTATTTATGGGCAGCCTCGGCATCTAGATAGAGGCCCTCTTCGGTTGGCCTGCCCTGACTTCTTCCATAGCCACGGTAATCAAAAATGAAAACAAACAATCCAAGCTTATAGAACAAATATATGACATCAATTCTGTGGCTGATATTTCCAGCGTTCCCGTGGCAGAAAAGAACTGTTGCCCTCGTTTCCTTGGCCGGAATATACCAGCCATTTAGTTTTACTCCATCAGAGCTAAAAAAATATACATCTTCAAATTCAAGCCCGATTTCTTTTGGCGTTAGGTGTATCTTTCTTACGGGAAAGTATATTCCTTTCTTCTCATAATATTTTAGATAGAGAATAAGAAAGGCTAGAAAAGAGAATAAGGCTAGCGTTCCGAAAAGAAGCCTAATAAAGTCCATTAACGTTATTATACTGCTCAGCGTGAAGGACATCCTCCTTACCTTTCTTATCTCCCTCCATGAAGCGTAAATCCGCTAAGCTTTTTTTATGCCCCTTCTAGCTTATAACAAATGAAAAATTTGATGTCAAAATGACTTTTATTTTCTTTTGCCCTATTCTTAACTTTAGGTTTTTACATTGACCCTAATTTTCTCCTATGATATAGGATATAGAAATGATCGGGAAGACACTCAAACACTTCGAGATTGAAGAACTCCTCGGTAAAGGAGGGATGGGCGTTGTCTACCGCGCCCGCGATACTCGCTTGAAAAGGCCGGTAGCTTTAAAGATCCTTAGACCAGATTTAGTTACGAACCGCGATAGACAGCGACGCTTTTTACAAGAAGCCCGGGCTGCTGCTGCTGTCACCCACCCTGCAATCGCGCAGATCTATGATGTTGATGAGGTCGATGAAATCACCTTCATAGCTATGGAGTTTATAGAGGGAGAGACTGTTGGCCAGTTGATTGCAAAACGTGAACTAGATTTGATAGGTTCAGTTGAAATCGCCCTTCAGGTTGCCGAGGGTCTAAGCCGGGCTCATGAAGCTAACATCGTTCATCGAGATATCAAATCTGACAACATTATGGTCACTAGAGATGGGCATGCGAAACTGCTCGACTTCGGATTGGCGAAGTTGCTGGATCCAGTCCTAGAAGGCAAGGAAGAAGAAAGCAGTCGAGCCCTGATGGAGGCGGAAACGCTTTCTCAAACCAGGGCCGGTACGATATTGGGTACAATAGCCTATATGAGTCCTGAACAGGCCCGGGGCCAGAAGGTCAGCAAAAGCAGTGATATATTCTCCATGGGAATCGTCATCTATGAAATGGTAACAGGCAAGCTGCCCTTCGAGAGAGAGACGCCGCTTGATACGCTTCATGCCATCGGTTTTGAAGAGGTGCGCCCAGTTACTCGTGTACGACAAAACCTTCCCCCAGAGCTTAATCGGATTATATCAAGATGTTTGCGCAAAAGGCCCAAAGATCGATATCCGGATGCGAGTCCCCTTGCAGCAGACTTAAAGAACTTGAAAAGGGATATTGAATCGGGGATTCAACGTTCCGCACCGCTCAGCGGCAGGATTGGTCAATTTTTTGAATCTCTTAAATCCTCGATGCCATTTGGCGTCATAGGAATAGCAGTCGCTGCTGGCAGCTTGGTTCTGGTGGGATTCTTAATGTTTACGGAAAGAAGTCAGGGCTCAATAATTGTGCTGGCCCTTAGCGGTTTTATTTTCTACCGGTATATTCGGAATAGAAAAAACAGGATGCTGAAGCGTTTTACTAAAGAGATTTCGAAGTTTCCTGAGGTTCGTGCGATTATTGTGCGCGGAGATCAGGTCACGGTTGTTGTGAATCAGGCCAAGGCAAAGCTTTATCTTCGAGTCAACAGCCTCATCGATTTGGTGAACAAAAAATTGTACTTTGGTGGGCATGTCGAAGCTGCTGTACGTGACGACCTCTCGTCTGATGAATTCCAGAGAATGCTTAGAGAGCCAAGGGTTATCTACGTCCGAGATGATGTAATCCTGAAGTCAGATTCAGAGATAGCGAAAGAAGAAGATTCGACAAAATCATTAATAGGTAAAGGGGACGTTCCCTAAAGTACCATGCGTGTCGAGAGCTTAGCGGGCGTCCCCCACTCTGTTATCAGAATCGTCTGCGCGGTAATCACTCCTTCTTATTGACAGGGTTTGCATCCATGGCCCACATGCCGCGACCGTGGGTAGCAATCACGATGATATTTTCTCGGGGATGAATGATCATATCCTGAACAAAGGTTGAGGGCAGGTTGCCTCCCAGGATGTCCCACTTTTTGCCGCCATCTGTTGTTACATAAACACCGATGTCGGTTCCAACATAGAGAATGTCTTTGTTTAACGGATCTTCCTTGATGACATTCACCGGTCCAAGGGGAATGTTTCCGGAAATATCGACCCAGGTTATGCCGTAATTGGTTGATTTCCAGACATAGGCGGCAAAATCATCATCCCGTTTTCCGTTCTGGGTCATGTAGACAGTACTCAGGTCATAGGCTGAAGCAACCAGCTCGGACACCCATTTCTGATAGGGCAATCCCCTCATAATTTCCTTCCAGGTCTTGCCGCCATCCATAGTTACATGGACTTTTCCATCATCGGTACCCACATATATCAGACCGAATTTTAAAGGAGATTCGGAAATAGAAAAAATCGTTTGGTAAGGGATATCCCCCATTTTAGCTTTTACGTTGTACGTCAGGTCCTTGCTGATTCTTTCCCATGAGTCTCCACGGTCCTGCGAACGGAAAAGATACTGCATTCCATGGTAAATCGTATTGGAATTGTGAGGAGAGATGATAAAGGGCGCTACCCATTGCCCCCGCAGCTTCGGCTCGTTTTCGTTCTGCAGGGGAAGTATGTATTTCTCTCCTTCTTTGCGTGGGACGCTGAGGTCTGTTCTGTTGAGATGCCCGTAGAAACCAGCTGAATAGACGATATTCGGATTTGTGGGATCTATGGCATGACTGCTGCCTTCACCGCCAGGTGCTCGCTCAAAATCCACCTCTGGTATCTTATTCCTACCGCGCTTAAGGTCGACAACACCTCTGTAGCTACCGTGATCCTGCATGGAACCATAGACGCGAAACGGCTTGTCCATATCATAGGCGATATTAAAAAACTGGCACAGGGGCAGGTTGTGGAGAAACTGCCGCCAGGTTTTACCCTTGTCATAAGAGATCACGATACCGCCATCATTGACGTTGACAATGTAGTTGGAATTATCGGGATCGATCCACAAGCCGTGATGATCGCCGTGCATGTTGCCCAACCGACGGAATGTCTTTCCGCCGTCATTGGACACATTTAGAGCAAGTCCCATGGTGTATATTGTATTTTCATCATTGGGATCAACGCGCATCTGGCCGAAAACCCAGCCATAGGTGGCGGAATGGCGCATCATATAGCGCTTCGTCTCCGGTGTTTGACCGCTCACCTCTGTCCAGCTCTCACCCTTATCATCAGAGCGGTAGACTGTTGATCCTTTTATGATGCCGCTGGAAGGAAGCCCGTAGGTGTTTGCTCTCTCTTGTTTGTTCGGCTCACGCCCAAACTCATAACTGTCAACAAAAGCGTAAATAACGTTCGGTTTGGACAGGCAAAGATCGATACCGATTCTGCCTCTAAACTTTGCCTCAGGCAGCCCTTTGTTTATGGGTTTCCAGGTTATGCCTCCGTCGGTTGTCTTGTAGATTCCGCTTCCCTTGTAACCGGGTTCATTTCTGGGGTCGTTCCATTTTTGGCGCATCCTTTGCCAGGTAGAAGCATAGAGCGTATCGCTGTCAGAAGGATCCATGATGAGGTCATTGGCTCCGGTTTCCTCATCGACATAAAGAATCTTCTCCCAGTTTTTACCGCCGTCAACGGACTTGTAGATCCCGCGTTCTTTGTTGTTAGTCCACTCGTGACCGGAAGCAGCTACATAAACAACATCGGGATTTTTGGGATGAATGACGATTCGGGGAATAGTATGGGTTCCAGTCAATCCCATATGCTGCCAGGTCTTACCACTATCTATTGATTTATACACTCCGGATCCCGCCATAGAGCTTCTGAAAATGTTTGCCTCACCGGTTCCTATCCAGATGATATCATTGTTTGATGGAGCAAGGGTGATATCACCGATCGAGGTTGACGCTTCCTGGTCAAAGATCGGCTCCCAGGTCGATCCCTCGTTATCCGTTTTCCAGACTCCTCCGGATGCCGTGGCCACGTAAATCGTGTAGCTTTTTCCCTTCGGAGTAACTACTGCAATATCAGTGCATCTTCCGCTCACATTCTTCGCGCCGATATGCTGCCACTTCAAATCTTTGAACGGAGTATTCTTTTTCATCTCTTCATGCTGGCTGAACCATTTCATCCTTAGTGCCGGATCGGTGGAATGGATTTTTTGCGGCTTTTTGGCCTTTTTAGCAGGGAGGGGGGACGTAAAAAAAGTCAAAGCTAAGATAAAAACGCATAAAAATGCCATTACCCTGTAAAATTGTCTTTGAGAAATCATATCTCCTCCTTATTAAAATTTTCGTTGATAACTAATATCAATAATTAATCTTAACTCCCATGATATAAAACATGAAAGCCCATTTATCGGATATCTCATCGATTCTTTTCGTCGTGCTGCTGGCTCCGTGTCCGGAGCGGGTTTCAATCCTGATTAGGACCGGATTGTTGCCTGTGTGTTTTTCCTGCATTTCGGCAATGAACTTAAAGGAATGAGCTGGAACCACCCGGTCATCATGGTCAGCTGTTGTTACTAGTGTGGCGGGATAAGCTACGCCTTCTTTGATGTTGTGTAACGGCGAATAGGAGTAAAGATTTTTGAAATGCTCCTCCTCGTCACTGGAGCCGTATTCCACCGCCCAGGCCCAGCCAATTGTAAATTTATGGTAACGCAGCATATCCATGACGCCCACCGCAGGAAATGTCACCTTGTATAAATCCGGTCGTTGAGTCATACAGGCGCCCACCAGTAAGCCGCCGTTGGAACCGCCGGCAATGGCCAGCTTATCCTTAGATGTGTACTTTTCCCTGATCAGATATTCAGCAGCAGCTATAAAATCATCGAACACCTTTTGCTTTTTAAACAGCATGCCTGCTCTGTGCCACTTTTCGCCGTATTCGCCCCCACCGCGGATGTTAGGCATGGCATAAACTCCCCCGTTCTCCAGAAGGACAATGAGGGTAGGACTGAAGTAAGGAAGCATGCGTGCGTTGAAACCGCCATAGGCATAGAGGTAGGTAGGATTATCACCGTTCAATTTCAATCCCTTTTTATGAACAATAAACATCGGGACTTTGGTTTTGTCTTTGCTCTGGTAAAAGACTTGCTTGGAAACATAATCCTCAGGATTGAATTTGACATCGGATTTATGAAAAACTTCTGTTTCTGCACTTGAAATATCATATTTGTAAATTGTGGGGGGAGATGTGAAAGATGTGAAAGTATAGAATAAAATTTTATCTTCTCTTTTCCCGTAAAAGCCGGAAGCACTTCCCAGACCAGGCAGTTCAATTTCTTTTATGAATTTTCCTGTTAAGTCATGCTGGTAAACCCGAGTGGTCACATCTTTCAGGTAACTGCAATACAACTGACCACCCACGGTATTGGCACTTTGTAAGACCTCAGGTTTCTCGGGGATGATGGTCTTCCAATTTTCTTTGCCCGGCGTTTTTGGTTCTACAAGAATGACTTTGTAGTTGGGAGCATCTATATTGGTTAAAATCAGGAATTTATCTCCAAAGTTATCGATAACATAGCTGTTGAACTCAAATCCCTTGATCAGGGGTTGAAATTTCATGTTTTTTACCGAAAGATCTTTATAATACAGCTCGTTGCCATGGGTTCCTTCGGATATAGATAAAAACATGTATTCTTCGCCTTCGGTGACGCTTGCCCATTTAGACCGAAGGGGATGCTCCTTATCCTCATAGATAAGTTTATCTTTGGTCTGAGGATCGCCAAGTTTGTGGTAGAATATTTTGTGAAACTTATTGCTGGCTGTTAATTCCTGACCTTTTTCCGGCTCGTCGTAACCGCCGTAGTAAAAGCCGTTACCGTACCACGAGGCGCCGGAAAATTTTACCCATCGGAGGCGGTCAGATAATTCCTTTTTGGATTCCACTTCCATTACTCTAATCTCTCTCCAATCCGAGCCTGCTTCGGAGCGGGAAAAAGCCACATAGCGATTGTCTCTGGAAAAACCTAATAGGTAGATCCTAATAGTGCCGTCCGGAGACAATTCGTTGGGGTCGATGAATACTTCTGGCTCTCCGTCTAATCCCTTTTGAGAATAGATCACAGATTGATTCTGCAGCCCGTCATTCTTAGAGAAGAAATAATACTCCCCTTCTCTGTAGGGTAATGAATACCTGGCATAGTTGTAAACTTCGGTTACTCGCTGGCGAATTTTTTCTCTGAAAGGAATCTCCCCCAGATAGGCAAAAGTAACCTTGTTCTGTTCCTCCACCCATTTTTTTACTTCTTCAGCAGTGT
>LAZR01002277.1_pt1 | contig 11281 bp, 22 predicted proteins | sample 329461 | NCBI WGS metagenome assembly LAZR01 (sample SAMN03002196, study PRJNA259156) | marine sediment metagenome | biome: sea floor; feature: Hydrothermal impacted sediments; material: marine sediment; isolation source: Loki non-amplified sample from Loki's castle hydrothermal vent sediment ...
CATTTCGTCGGAGCATTCCTGTCTTCCTGCTCCACCACCTCGGCTCGCCCGCGCTCGGCTTCCTTGAGGATTTGGCGGGAAATCCGTATCGCCTCAGCGCGCGTGACTCGAATGCCGATTTTCTCCGCTTCCCGTTGCGCGCGTCTCCTCTGGACCCATTCTGCAATTACAGGATGTGACTCGTCGATAATGGTAAGCGGAAGGCGATCCACCGCTTCGGCTAGTTCGTCGTCGGATAGTTTTTGTACGTCAGTCATTGAGTAGATCCTCCACTTGCTGTATCCGCTGTCCCACCCACCGCAGAACGGGCATAGCCATTCCATTGCCTATGGCACGATAGCGCGGCCCGTCCGGGCACTTGTCCGGCGGCTTGCCGCAACTCGGGCAGATGATAGTTTCCGGCTTGCTCATCCCATCACCCACGCGATCGCCATGTATATCAATAACTCCATCCCGGCTAATGCTCCTGCAATGGAGCCCCAAAGTAAAGTCGAGATCAGCATGTGGCGCAAAAAACTATCCCCCTCCCAATCTATCAGTCGTTCGACGACTCTGTTCATCCAAGCTAAAAGCATCATTCGTCAGCCTCCCGATCCTTGATGTTGAACGTGCTCATGCTGGGGTCGGTTTCTTTTTTGATGCCCCGAGTAATTTCAAGACTTTCTTCCAGCTATTCATGGGCTGGCATGAACCAATTTCCCATTTGCGTATAGCCGCTGGACTGACTCCAAGTATTTTGCCAGCCTTAGCCTGAGATAGGTTTAATTGGATTCGCTTTTTTTTGAATGCCATCCTAAATTTCAAATGCTCTGGCCCTCCCGATTTTGGATTAAATCTTCGGTCTCCATGCAGAAACTGCGGTGGCCTTCTATTGTTGGCTTGCTCCTTAGCTGTACTCCATTTGCAATTGGCCTTGCTGTAAGGGCCGTTATTATCAATTCGATCAATTGAGTATTCTGTGCCAGGCTTTTTTGGCATATCAGAAACGAAATTAGAAAACGAATTTCTCCACCTTTTGCAGACGTAAATGCCCCTTGCTCCATATCCAGAATAATTCTTGTCTTTTTCCCTATGACATCTGCTCTTCATTCCCTTCCAGCAAAGATATAAAAGAGACCTTTTCCCTCTAGGACTATGGCCATGTTTAAAGTTTCTCTTTGCCAAAAGTTCTTTGCGCCAACATGAGCAACTTTTTGATGTCCCATTGCAAATACTGGATCCCGTAACAGTTTTAATCGTTCCGCATTTACAGAGACATCTCCAGTACGCAATTCTTACCCGATATCCCTTAGATGAGTAATACGTTTTTAAATGTGAATATTCAATAACGGTCCATCGGCCAAATTTTTGGCCTGAAATGTCTTTGACCTTCTCTGGCGGTTTTTGTAAGGTTGTTTTTGGCATGGTCTGCTCCTTCTCAGCAGGCTGCGTCGGGCGCGCGGGGCTTCCCTCCTCGTGCGCCATTATCATACATTCCCGCCATACCATCGTCAAGCCCTTTTACATGTCAGAAAAGCGAAATTGAGACTTAAACCATTTGAGCGGTATCCGATCTGCAACTGGCCCATTCCTGTGCTTCGCAATCTTAATGGCAATCTCTTGATAGCCCTGTTCGCCGAAGCCCAAGTTGTACGTCTGGCCCTTGGGCCGGTAAATGAAAATCACCTTATCCGAATCTTGCTCAAACGCGCCGCTGCCCTTGAGATGGTACAACATCGGCTCAGTGTTATCATCCTTGACAGCCTCGCGATTAAGTTGCGCCACAGCAAGCACGGGAACCTGCAACTCTTTCGCAAGCCTCTTCAGTTCGCGCGACACACGCTCAAGTTCCTCAACTCGACCACCGCCCCGCTTCCCCTTCTCGACTGGAGACTCGACCAACTGTGCGTAATCGACGATGATAAATCCCGCCTTTCCCTGTCGGGCCATTCGCCGCGCGTGGCTGCGTAGCGTGGATGGCGTAAGCGATGGCGGCGCCTCGATGTAGATGGGCAAGTCCCTCAGCCATTCGACGGCGCTCTCCACCGAGTCCCAGGCCGCGTCGCCGTTAATATCCATCCCGTCCCGGAACGCCATCTGCGCCTGCTTGCGGACCGCGTTTGCGGCGAGTTCAAGGATCTCCATTTCCAGGCTGTAGAACAAAACGGGCGTCCCGGCGGCGGCGATGTTCAGCGCAAAGTTCACGGCCAGCGTGCTCTTGCCCATGCTTGGACGGCCGGCGAGTATCACAAACTGGCCCGGCCCGAAGCCCCAAAGCGTCCGGTCGATGTCCTCGAATCCGGTGCTCGCCACCGCCCTTCGGTCCTCCCCATTCCGTAAGTCCTCTAGGAGAAGGTCCGACGCCTCGCCGATGGACACGGTACGGTTCATCCCAGGACGCCTAATCTCGACGAGCTTGCGCTCCAAGGTCTCAATCACCGTCTCCGAGTCGGCGGCTGGGTGCATCGCTTCGCGCAACGCCTCCCGTGCCACCCTAATCAGCCCGCGAAGGGCGCCCTTTTCCCGAACGATCCTCGCGTGTGATTCGATTAGCGCCGAGCTGGTGACGTCGTAGCTCAGTTCGCGTAACGTCTCTGGCCCGCCGATGTCATCCAACTTGCCCTGTGCCGCCAAGTGGTCACAAAGTAGAAGCTCGTCTACCTTCGATCCGGGCTTGGCGTACAAGCCGGAGATCGCGGCGAAGATCAATCGATGAGCCTCCCGGTAGAAATCCTCCGCGACCAGAACCTCCAAGGCCACGTCGATCGCGTCGCCGTCCAGCAGCATGGCGCCAAGCACGGCGCGCTCGGCCTCCAGGCTGTGCGGGGGGATTGCTGGATCAACCATCCAGATTTTCTCCTGTCGATAGCGTTAGCGGTTCACGAATCGCTACTCTACTAAATGCCGCAACCGTCAGATTCGCAGACAACTCTGAATGTCCTTGAGCTGCAAAGGCCTGAACAAGCTCAATGACCCATTCGCCCACTTTCCCCTCGTAGTCGGAATCTTCATCAAAAAGCCCAGCCTTCCGAAGCTCAAGCTCTGCGAAACTTTCAAGTCCCATGTTCAATCTCCTTTTTCAGTTCCACGATCAATAATCGCCAATGCCTCCGCAAGGAAGGTCCGTCGCTTTCCCGCGCATTCAACACAAATCGTTTCCCGGATTCCTAGGTCGAGACCAGTTACGTTCGGCGCGTCATGGGCCCTAAAGAATCCGGCGGGTCGATATACCAGTTCGTCCGGCTCCATTACTTCAAGACAGCCATCACACGGGCGATGTTTCGCCAGCTTGCCTAGAGCCCAGAACGCTTCCAGGATCCCTGCGGCCAGCCTGTCGCCTGAGTTATTAGCCATCCTGATCCTTTATTCCTGCGACTCGACGACCTCGGCCTCGATGTTTTTGATGCGGCCTTCTTCCATGATGACCGTGCACTCTTTCCCTTCGCCGACGCGCTCGATCCATACGTGCGCCTTCGCTGCCTTCGCCATCTCATATACGAGCGACAGGCTCTTGTCGTCCAGGAGGCTTCCGTCCCTGACCAGGATCACCTTGAGCTTCGGATTCAGCGCCAGGCCCATCGCCACGCTGACGCGCAGCTTCTCTGCGTCACTCGCCTGCTCAAACGGTAGCCCCTGCATCGTGACACCGTTTTCATCGAATCCCAAGCCCTCAACCGGGAACTCAGCCGCAGCGAGCCTACGTTCGCGCTCCTCGTCCACCTTGTGGATTTTCGTTTGGAATCCCTCGTGCTTCCTCTCGGCGGCGTGCAGCTCGGACCTTGTCTTCTGGAACAGTTCGTTCTCGCGAACCTTGACGTTGTGCTCCTCAGCGCTCGCCATTTTGGCCTGAAGGTCGGAGAGGTCCAGATCAACCAAGCGACCGGCCTGAGTTTCGTAGGCCTCGACGGCCTCCTTTTTCTTGCCCAGCTCTGTAGCCGCGTGTACGCTGTATCCCTTGGTCTTCTCCAGCTTTTCCTGCGCATACTTCAACTCGCGCACGGCTTGATCGACATCTCCCTGCTTTACTTTGAGGTATTCTGCGGCCTGTGCCTCACCATCCCGCGAGGCCTTGAGTCGCTCGCGCACCTTATCGTTCCCGGCATTCTGCATCTGCCGTTTCTGCATCTCCTCTGAGACAGCCGCGATGTCTATCTCGTCCCTTTCGATCTTGTGCTTGGGCATGGATTCCAACGAGCCCTTGACTCGCTTCACCTCGCGGCCAGCGATGGTGCGATCCTCGTACAGTACGGCACGCTCATTGTCCAGGTCGGACAGGTCAAGGCCGACGAGATCCCGGAGCTGATCAGCCTGGTCCTTGGAAGGCATCCTGCCGAAGGCCACGGGGTCGAACGACAGGTGCGCCATCAGATTGTCCAAGATCGCCTGCGGGCTTCGGAGGCGCTTGCCATCCTTCGCCGAGACTACCAGCTGGACGCGCTTTGTTTTCGCGGTGATTTTTTGGGTGACGATTATCTCGTCGGTCTCAAGCAGTATTTCCGAGTAGTCGCAACCCTCGCGCACGGGCTGGGGAGGAGCGCCCTTCATGCCTTCGATTATCGCTTGGATGGCCTTCATCACGCTTGACTTGCCTTGGCCGTTCATCCCGCCAATAACGACATAGTTGCCGTTGGGATCTGGCACGATGACAAATAACTCGACCCCCATATAGTTTTTGATCTCCAGCCGAACAATTCCACCGTTTGACTCTGACATCGCCTTCCCTCCGTTCCTCAAGATGTAGACAGATACCTACGCCCAACCCAACTAACGATTCCCTACAGCAACCCCTTGATCGTCGCGCCTACAGGTTCGGCGATATTGGTTATCGCTATAAGTGACATGACTGCGCCGAGCGCTCCGAACATGGCCGCGAGGATCGCAGTCACGACGGAAGGCTCATTGTTGTACGAATCCCCTTTGTGCAACCGCCGACTGACGATCGCCAAGCTCGCGCCCACGCACAACATTAAGATTCCTGCCGCCAACTGCATCCACCCGCACATGTATGTGTGGTTCACCAAGTGTTCGCTCAGCTCTACGGCCTTCGTCCCCAATTTCGTCGCCAATAACTCTATCAGTTCACGTGTCTTGTCGTCCATCGTTGTTCCCTCCACTTGGTTATTGTTTCCGAACTATCCCGGCTCACCCGTATTCGGGTGTAAATCCTCCATCTCGCCTGTCTCTGAATTGTAAACGCTTATCGAGACCCCGCCGTGAACTCGATATTTCTCCTCCGAGTGTACCCCGTCCCAAAACGCGGAGAATCTCTTGTCTCGAAGTTCGGCGACAGTCATGGAATCCTCGGGGTCGTCGTCAACCCTGTCGAGGATCTTCTGCTTCGGCGTTCCACTCACGGTGTCGTGGTAGTCGGCGAACGCTCGCAAGGCTGCCGACAAGCCACCCTCAAAACCTTCGGGGAGCAGGAAGAATAGCCCGTTGATGTACAGTACCTTCGCTCGATCATCCATTTGTTTCCCCTTGTGCTAAAACGGCACCTTCTCGTCATCGCCCACGGATCCATCCACGACCTTCGGCTTCCACTTCGGATCGTACTCGCTCGGGCGCTTCGGCTCCGGCTTGCCCTTCTCCTTCGCCTCGCGCTTTTGCCGGTCCCATACCTCGCGTATTCTCGCCTGGCGCGCGTTCCATTTGGGGTCGTCAAAGCGGGAGGGCTGGGGTGGGGATGGAGGCTTGGAGGATCTGTTATTTCCGCCCCAATTATCGCACTGGCCTTCCATAATCTGAGCGACCATATCTGGCTTGAGAAACCACTCCACAGTAGCCTTCCAGCCGCGATCATTATTGCCAGAGAGAAAGGAGTTGCCGGAGACTCGCTTGAGTGCGGCACGCCAATTCTCTCTCCAGAAAGAATCCTTGAGGCGTGTGCGAAGTGTCTTAATCCTTGAATCCGTTATCGTCCTACACGTACTAAAGCTCTTTATACTATTCCAGGCTTTCACGAACGCTTCTATCTCCACCTTAGCGCTACTATCACTACTGCGCTTGGTTGGCTTATCAGGCTCCCCCTCCCTCGCCCCCGCCGTAGGCGGTTTCTTCTTCTTACTGTTTGTATGTAGGTCTGTCTGTCTGTCTGTATCCAGCACCCTGCTATCACGCGCACGCACCGTGCTATCAGCCTGCGAGTCCCGTGCGCGCACCGTGCTAGCACCCTCTCGTCTCTCACGTTGTCGCTCTCGATGACGAAAAATAGCCTTATTCCTGTCCTGCCATCCGGTTACGAGACAAATGCCCTCGGCCTCGGATACCAAGCCAGCCTTTATCAGGGCATCGAATAATTGATCCGCGTCGGGGATCGGCCACTCAATATAGGCCGCAACTGCGTGTCGTGGGATTTCGGAGAGATCGCCGCTATCGGCGTGGGTGCCTACGAAGTCGTAGAAAAGCCGGACGATACCTGCCGCCTCACGGATATTTACGCCCAGTTCCTGCTGAAGCAGGGGCAGGGACCAGTGTGTCCGCAAGCCGACATCGCTCCTAAACCAATCCATGTCAGTCCACATATAAATACGGCGGCCTGCTGGTACATCAGCGAGGCTGAGGTGAGGTTACCCGGTTAGGGCACTTCTCGCAAACCGCCGTAGTTTCTGATCAAGAGACATTCGAGCCTTCACTAATGTACCGCTCACCACTCTACCGCTATCGGACCCCGGCGTCCACAACTTTATCGGGATTTTCCGGTTTTTCTTCTTCGTCATCCAGGGCGCCCAGGATGAGGTCATCCACATCGCAAAGCGTTTCAACCTCAATCCTATCCATATGGGTGCGCTCGGCGTAATCGCTTCGATTACGTGCAATGACTATTTGAGCGCGATGAAAGGCATTGCGAGCGTCGCTTGCTACAACATAGTACGCTTCACGATATATCTTGAAATTGACGCGGTAGAGGTTCATTGCAATCTTCTTCATTGGTCTTCCTCTTTCTCGCCTAGGGCGTTCGTACTTTTACACTCCGAGCAAAAGGTCTTGCCATTTTCAACCGTCCAGCCTTCGTGTTCAGCCGTCTCTCCGCAGGTATTGGCCGCGTCACTAGAATCATCTCCGTGACCGTAAATCTCTGCCTTGCATTTGCTGCACCCCACGACACATTGAACTTCCGCGGAGGCCTCTGCCTGTTTCGCTAAGAGAATGCGTTGTACGGCCTTGCTCTTTACACCGCTCGTGGCGCCACCCTTCTCGTCCAGGGCGCCCAGAACAAGTTGAACCCCGCTGCATATCCGCTCAATAGAAACCTTTTTGCTATATCTCGCGCCATAGTCTTTTAGCGCCTGGACCGCGCGCTTCAGGGCCGCCTGCTCGTCGCATTCCACGACGTAGAATGGATAATCAGTTGTGTCGAAAGTGACTCGGTAAAGTTGCATGTTCTCTCTCCTCACTTGAACTCCACGAACCCACACAGGCCTTGCTCAATTTCCCTAAAATATTTGCGCGCTCTCTGGATGAAGCGATATCGCTTCATCGCCGTTGGGAAGATGTAGGAAATGCTGCGAAGGTCCAAAGGCTTGTGATACTCGGCGCTAGACTGGTATCCGTCCCATTCTATCACCAATTCTCGCAGCCTCTTGTCTACATGCTCCACGGGGCACGCTTGGTAATGAACGGTCGCTTGAAGTACTGGAGTGGTTTTGCGTTTCATTCCCCGTCCCCGTCCCCGCTCTCGCGCACCGGCAAGTTCTCTGGAAGCACTTCCCATTCGTAGCCGCAATCTGCGCACGTTTTTATGTAGCTCCAGATTTTGTCGTCTATTATCGTGCCCTGGCGCGATACAGTATTTGAGTGCTTGCAGGGAAGCTGAGTTGTGTCATTTGGAAATTGGTTCATGTGGCACTCGTGACATAGCCTTCGTGCGACACTGTACAGGGGCTTTGTCGCGCCGCAAGCTTTGCACGCGATTGGTGGCGCCGGCACTTCGACGTGATCGGCGCAGTAATCCCACTGGCGATAACCGCAATCGCAACAGATGACATGCAGATGCTCGCCCTTGAAGCATTTCGGGCCGCATCCGCCGTCTGTTGTGTCGTGCCTTACGCGGCCCGCCTCTCCGATCGGCTGAACATAACGCAGTTTCCTTTTCGTGTGCTTACATTTGAGGCAGATGAATTCAAGCCGGCCATCCTTCCAGGATGTTTTACCACGCGGGGCCTTCGGCTCCGGATTTGAACAAATGCGTTGGTCGGGCTGAAGGTGGGGCTCAAGCATAGTGCCTTTGCCACATTTAGGGCACCATTGCTTTTTATCGTCAGACATCATCACGTTACTGTCACAGAAGGGACATTGTAAATCAGGCATGTCGTGCTCCTTTTTCACTTTACGAACCATGCGTGGAGGTCGGCGTGGTTCATAGCTCGTCATCGTCCATTCCCAAAACCCAGCAGAGTGCGCGCCTATAATTGTTTAGCGCGCCATACCGGGTCTTTTCCCACGGTTCAAGATAGGGCCAGTCTTCGCCGGCCTTGATGCCCTCAATGGCCTTTCTCGTCTCGCGTTCTTTTTTCTCGATAGTCGATTTAGCTTTCATGGCTGCCCCTGGCGATACGCTCTGGCAATACACTTCCCCTCTTCTCGCTCTTCTTTTGTGGCTACCCGATCATAGAATCCGCAATAGTCGTATGGCTCGAAGCACGAAGTAGTGACATTCCAATCGCATTCGTCTCCCATTTTCCATCTGACCATATTGGTCCAGCATAGATGATAGTGTTCTTGGAGTTTCCATAAAACCCACCAGGGAGTGAGATGCCTCAGCCACAGTGGAGGCTCGACGTATCCCCGGAAAGGCCATCGTCTCTTGTATACGGAACGCGAGCAATTCATTACTGTTCCTCTTTCCAGCGAACGAAAGCCCGAATTCGTGCGGCGACTTCGTGGCGGGTGGCGTCTGATCCTATTGGTGGTATACATGAGAGGCCTTCACCGGGGCAGAATAATGCGAGCATCTCTGGCCCATTGATGTCAAAAAATCTTTCAGCGCAATTGAGCGAGTCTTCTAGTTCTCCTGCATCACGAAGCACCGGCATAAGATTTTTGAACTCCCATTCCCCTGGCCACACCGCCGGGCATTCACCTATTGCGCATCCTACGGTTCCACAGTTGTATCTGTCTGGATTACGTTCGCCAGCGGTGAATGATCCGAAGAAAAACTTCTCATGCCCCAACTCCCCCGTCTCCAAATGCTCGGCAAGTTGTAGCAGGCGGGAGGCGTTCATGGGCTGGCTCCTTTTGATTTAATGAGCCTGCACTGGTCGATGACTTCACGATAGGCTTCGACGCTTGCTTTTCTGTACGACTTGTCTCTTTCACTATTGCTTTCAAGGTTCCCCGTTGTCGTTTCGTAGTCTACGTGTTTGACAAGTTGCTCAAGCACCCAAATGTGTAGGGCGTCTAGTTCGTTGGTTTTCATTACGGTGTATCCTTCCAGCGGTAGACGGGCCTATCTTCCCAGCGGTAGACGGGCCTATCTTCGTCGTTCCAGACCTCCATATAGCCACGGTTAATGGCCCCTTTACGGGTGATTAGGAGCGTGCGCCTTGCTGTGTTTCTTTGTTGGTGCATGGCTGCAAGGCCCATCATAAACCCGAACAACATGCCGAAAACAAGGGCGGCCAATAACCAAGCATCGGCCCGTTGTATTTGTGGAATGCTCATCCCTTCCCCTCCCCTGCCTCACGTAGCTCCTTTGTTTTCATCCGTTTAGACCACGAATCAAATGATCCACCATATCTACCGCGAAACCAGACGTCCATCCATGTCCCATCCTTGGCAACGCGACGGACAAGACCAGCAGGCCCGTTAGGGGAATTCTTACAGACAACGTAATCTCCGCGCTTTATCATTTCCACTCCCTCAGCCAGTCGGCTACGCGCGCGACGGCATGGCCGAGCCAGATGCCCGAAGCGAAAGCGAGTAGGAATAGCGTCCAGTCCCACATTGCGGCTTGCCTCCCGTGCCCGTTAGCTAATAAAGAAATGGAGAGCCGTTACGCCCTTCGGCAGTCTCGCAAGGTGGATCGTAAGGCCAGGGCCGAAACTCTTTTCAGCGCCATGGTAAAAGCTGCAACACGGGGTATTCGTCAGCGAGAGTTCGGCGACATCATCGTCTTCATTACCGATGATTTCTCTCGAACTCATATAGGCGAAATAATTCTTCACTTGGGTTGGTTCGGCGATGCCAGCCGCTTTACACGCATGTTGTGCGGTTCTCATTTTCCGCCATTTGTCGTCTATCGGACGAGACGCGGATACGTGCAAATTCGGCATTTGAGTTCCCCTATAGTTCCTGGATCATCTCGCGCAGTCGCGTGTGCCGGCGCTGTTGCTGATTTCGCTTAATGATCTTCGGTATCTCCGACCGCTGGCCCACAAGCACGCAGAGATCCTGCGCGCGGGATATCGCCGTGTAGAGAAGGTTCCGTTGCATCAGGAAAGTACCGAGGCATTTATGTATAGGCATAACGATCACGCGCGCTTCGCTTCCTTGGAATTTGTGAACGGTAACGGCATAGGCCAGTTGCAGGTCGTTCTCCCATAGCGCGAACTCGACCAGCCGCTCAGGATTCTCAAAGGCCACGTGCAGCTTCCGGTTTTTCTTGTCGATGTCGCTGACGAACCCGATGTCACCATTTATGACGCCGAGCTCGTAGTCGTTTTTCATCTGGATCACTTTGTCGCCGACGCGCATTGCCGTACCTGCTGGCTCCGGCCCTGGGTTGAACCGATCTTGAAAGGCCGCGTTGAGCGCTTCGCAGGACAGGGACGTGCGCTTGCGTAATGGCGCGATGATCTGAATGTCGCGGAGAGGATCGCAGCCCTCCCGATTTGGTAGCGTGTCGCAAACCAAGTCCAGTATCGTCTTGTGGACTTTCGCTTCGTCGTCGTGCTCGATAAACAGGAAATCGGAGCCATCGACATTATTGATTTCTATATCGTCACCGTTCTTGATATGGTGAGCGTTTCTCACAATCAGCCCTTCGTCTTGGCGTTTGATAATCGTGAGTTCAGCGCAGGGGATTAGACCGCAAGCGATCATATCTTTCAGTACGTTACCCGGGCCTATTGACGGAAGCTGATTGAAGTCGCCAACCAAGATGAGCCGCGTGCCCGGAGCGACTGCGTTAAGGAATCGAGCCATGAGCCAGGTGTCGGTCATCGAGAGCTCGTCAAGAAGTATCAGGTTGGCCTCAATGGGACGCTTGGCGTTTCGCTTGAATACGAACTTGCCGTCTACCATCTTCGGTTCTAATAACTTGTGAATCGTATGGGCAGGTTGGCCGCTCTGTTCAGTCATACGC